>Ga0214919_10004611_pt1 | contig 20062 bp, 20 predicted proteins | sample LL1503_MetaG_FD_177994 | JGI IMG/M metagenome (GOLD analysis project Ga0214919, IMG submission 177994) | Freshwater microbial communities from Lake Lanier, Atlanta, Georgia, United States - LL-1503 | ecosystem: Environmental > Aquatic > Freshwater > Lake | place: USA: Georgia | collected... | reverse complement strand
TTGAAAAGCAAGAGTGGAATTGCCGTAATTGCTCCTGCGCTAATTAAAAGAATTGTTAGACCAACACCGTGGCCAAATTGGCCTTCACCTTTTGCGCCAATGAAGATTAGATAAGCACAATATGGAACAAAGGCGATCAGCGTTTCGATCGCTAAACCTTCGAGCGCTCCAAGGCCAAGTTGCTTCTTCATGAGGCCATAACCGCCCCATGAAAGCGCTAAACCTAGCGCTACCCAAGGCAAGCGACCGTAATCAATAGTTAATACCAATACTCCAATTGTTGCGATTGAGACCGCGGCCCATTGCAGCGGACGCATCTTCTCCTTAAGCAAGATAACTCCGAAGGCAATAACAATCAGTGGATTTATGTAATAACCAAGCGACGCCTCAACGACGTGACCATTATTTGTGGCCCAGATGTAAACCAGCCAGTTGATCGAAATTAAGATTGTGGTCGTAAAGAGCTTTGCTGCAACCTTCGGTCTTTTAAATGTAGCCAAGGTTGATTTAAGAGCTTTGGTTAAGTAAAGAACTATGAGACAGAAGACCATCGTCCAAACAGCGCGGTGAGAGACGATTTCTAGCGAACTTGCTGGTTCAAGTAGCGGCCAATACAGGGGGAACATTCCCCAAAGCACATATGCGCTAACCCCGTAAACGAGGCCCAGCTTTTCTTTACTCAATTAACGGAAGTTCACAAACTGAACTGCGAAATCCCATTTGCCCTCTTTGATCATCGCCATCGTTGTCTGCAGATCATCACGGCTCTTGCTGGTTACGCGAAGTTCATCGCCTTGGATCTGAGATTTAACTGACTTTGGGCCTTCATCGCGCAAGAACTTAGCGATCTTCTTGGCGTTCTCTGTTGAGATACCTTCTTTGAGCGGGCAAGAGATTTTGTAGATCTTTCCAGAAAGTTGTGGCTCAGCTGGATCAATGTGCTTGAGTGAAACGCCGCGCTTAATCATCTTGTCTTTAATAACTTCTAATGTCGCCTTTGCGCGCTCTTCAGTATCGGCTTCGATATTGATCTTCTCGCCAGCCATTTCAATCTTTGCGCCAGTATTTTTAAAGTCGAAGCGAGTATCAATCTCACGGATCGCTTGGTTGATCGCGTTATCTAGCTCCATACGATCAATCTTTGAAACTACGTCGAAACTGCTATCAGCCATGATTGGCCCTCCTAAAAGCGGTGAAGATCACTTTGAATGGCGCAAGGTTATCGCGCCCAGCAGGTTTTATAAAGTTTCAAAGAACTAGTATTCACCTATGCGCATGCGCTCAATAGCCGTAACTCTTGGTGCAGTTTTTCTAGCTTTTTCGACCTTACCGGCATCAGCGCACACCGTTCTTGTCACCTCATCACCACAAGCAAATTCTGTTATTGAATCACTTCCCACATCAATCACAATTACCTTTGCCGAAGATTTAGTTGCTATCGGAAACTCCAACTCGATATCTGTTCTGGATCAAGCTGGCGAAGAACTCAGCCAAGGCGGTATTTCCGTTTCAGGTCCAACTCTTTCAAAGAGTTTAACTCCAAGCGATAAACTAGGAGTATTCACCGTTGCATATAGAGCTGTGGCTGCAGATGGACATGTGATTAAAGATCAATTTACCTTCACTGTTGAAGTAACAGCGGTTACAACCTCAGAGACTCAAGAAGAACCAATTAGTAACTCAGCAACTGAACCTGAAAATAAACTTTCTATTTATTTGATTCTTAGCGTGACGGCGATTGTCGGTGGCTTGCTAATCCTCATTTTTATCTGGAAAAAGCAGGGAAATTAGCCGATTACCCCTCAATAATGATTTGAGGTAATCTTGCGCCCGCCGTAAAAGAATGACCCTGGCGGGTTGCCCGAGCGGCCAATGGGAGGGGACTGTAAATCCCCCGGCTCTGCCTTCGAAGGTTCAAATCCTTCACCCGCCACCAGAAAGACTTTATTTAATCTCCGCTTTCTCAGCAGTCTGTTTAATTAAATCGACAGTTAGATCCGGATAGTTCCACATAATTACGTGAGCGCAGTTTTCCACCGTTATCCACTCTGAATGCGGTGGGGCAATACTTTTATCTTGTGCGATCTCTTCAGGCAGAGTTCGATCCGCATCGCCGAAGACAATCGCAACTTCAACTTCGGGGTTGATTGCAGAATCAAATCGTTGGTTCTGTAGCCCTTTCCATAAAGGTTTATAACCCGTTGCCTTTGCCATAGCTATAACTGAATCGCGACAGGATTCGAATGAGAGTTCTCTCCAAAGGTGAGTGATCTTCTTGTAGCCCAAGGCCTTTAGTGGAGCGATTCGATAAGCGGTCTTCATAAAGTATTGAGAAATCTTCGCCAAAATTCGCGCATCAAGGCTCGGCGGAAATCTTTTTCTAGTCGCGGTGCGCCATAAACCAGCGGGTGCGAGAGCGGTAACGCTCTTTACTTTATTCGGACCAAGTGCGCCCATCTCAAGTGCAATCCATCCGCCTAGCGAATTACCAGCTACGTGGCATTGGTCAATTTCATGTTCTTTGGAAACTTGTTCGAAGATAGCCTGGGCAAGTGATTTTGGATCTACTTTTTCATCTGGATGAATTGGCGCCGAACCGTGGCCAGGGAGGTCAACGGTAATTACTTTAAAGTGTTTTAGGAGCGCAGGAGTAAGGCTCTTCCAAATAGTTCCGGCAGAACCTAGTCCGTGGACCAATACCAAAGCAGGGCGGTCCACACCATCGCTGAAGATTTTGGAAGCGATTGGCATTTAAGTTAAGTACTCCGCTCGTAATTAATTAAAGCTTCTTGAACACAGACGAGAAAGCCTATCAATTCTCACCCTATGTAGCGGTTCCAAGGAGTAATTCTAAGTTGTAGCATCCACTCATGAGCGCCTTTGATTTACGGATCCAGCCATTGCGAGATTTAATGAAAGCAAAAGGCCTCGAAGCTCTGGTGTTGCGCCGAAATCCTAACTTAGCGTGGGCTATCGCAGGCCGCGCACACGTTCCAAACACCATAGATGGCGCATGTTTTGATTTAATCATTACTCAAGATTGGGTGACTGCAATTACAAATGTTGTTGAAGCACCTCGTTTGATTGTAGAAGAATTTCCATCGGAGGTTTCAGTTCAAACAGTTCCTTGGTCACAAGGTCGCGATTCGTTATTACCAACGGGGTCAAAAGTTGGCGCTGATCTTCCTGGCGGAGACAGAGTTGATCTAGGCGTCGAGATTGAAATTATTCGCGGTTCACTTATTAGGGATGACGTAGAACGATTTAAGCAGATCTGTCTGGAAGCTGCATCTGCTTTAGGTAACGCCATGAAGGAGGTAAAGAGTAGCGACAGGGAAATTGATGTTGCAGCGCTAATTACCAGTTCCTTGTGGCGCTCTAATTTAGAGGTCGCATTTTTAGGCGTTGCCGGGCAAGAGCGAGTCACCAAGTTTCGCCATCCATTGCCAACTGCTGCTCTAGTAGGCAATCGCGTTTCTGCCTCAATTTGCGCAAAACGCAAGGGTTTAATTGCATCTGTCACCAGAATCGTCACCTTTGGGGATTTATCTCAGGAGGAGATAAACGGCTACGAATCAATATTTGAAGTCGAAGCAGCGATGTTCGATGCCACCGTGGTTGGCAAACCATTCTCAGATCCATTAAATGCGGCGATCTCTGCATATCCGTTAAATGGTTTCGATAAAGATGAGTGGCAGAACCATCATCAAGGTGGGCCAACTGGCTTCTTGCCGCGCGATTGGCCGGCAAATCAGGGGACTACCCGCCCGATAGCTGAGAATCAGCCGATCGCATGGAACCCAACGGGTAAAGGTTGGAAGGCCGAAGATACAATTTTGGCGACGAAATCAGGCGTGGAACTGCTCACCAACGATCCCGATTGGCCTTCATTTAAGGTCAATGGTCGGACCAGACCCTTCATCCTTCAAAGATAACCCCTACCGCCACCGCATAACACTCTGATAACAACGCATAAAACGCCCGTTTCCCATTGACTCGTTAGGTCGCCAGTGGCACCCTTCACCAAGAGGTCTTACCACTGGAGGCTAAATGAGCACTGTCGCTCTCGTCGCGTTAGCGCGACCTACCTTTGATCTCACCTGCGCCCAAGCCAATTTTGAGAGCGCTCGCGCATTACTGATTGAACTAGGTGCGACGGTGGTCGGACCACATCAACTTATTATGACGGCAGAAGATGTCGCTGCAGTCACACTTCCAGATGCAGACCTGCACATTTTATTTATGGCTTCGTTTTCAGATGCTTCACCAGCAGTAGAACTTCTTGGAGAAGTTAAAGGACCAGTTCTTGGATGGTCAATGCGAGAACCCGGAGAAGTTGGCGAACGCCTTAAGTTAAATTCAATGTGCGGCGTTAATTTAGCGGCACATGCGCTTATGAACGTTGGGCAATCAATTCGCCACATTCACGGTAATGCAAATGAAGCCAAGGTGCGAAGTGCCATTCAGGATGCACTCGCAGGCAAACTCCCTGAGGCAACTTCTCCAAAATCTATAGTCGGAGAATTTGCACCTGCAGGTCAAGTAGAAAACGCTTTCGCTTGGCTAAAGGGCAAGAAAATTGGCGCTGTTGGTGAGGCTCCTGTTGGATTTACACCTTGCGTGTTTGATAGCCAGCAGTTGAATAAGTATTTTGGTCTCGACGTACGTCAAATTACTATTACAGATGCATTTGGCAGAATCGCCGAAGTAAAAGAAGATGCGCGCGAGTTAGCTTACGCAAACGCTGTAGCAGCCCAGCCTTCGCTATCTTCAGTAAATGTCGATGAGGCTAAGAAAGTTTATGGAGTCGAAGTTGCCCTAGATACTTGGCGTGAAGAAGAGTCACTGGATGCAATAGCCATCCGTTGTTGGCCTGAATTTCCAACCGAAATGGGCGCCTGCATATGTTCCTCACTTGGGCGTCTTTCAGATCGCGGCACAGTAACAACTTGTGAACGCGATGTCCTGGGTGCCGTGACAATGATGGTCTGTGAATCGCTTGGTTCAGACGAAAACTATTTGGTAGATATCGTCGATCTAGATGCCGATAAAGGTTTAGTTCGGCTTTGGCATTGCGGTTCAGCTGCGACAAAATTAGCGGCCGACCCACAGAATGCAACGCAAACAACACACTGCAATCGCAAATTAGGCGTTGCAGGTAATTTTCCGCTCAAAACTGGACCAGTAACACTGTTCCGTATTGATCGGGATGTAGATCCGAGCAATAGCACGGGTTTACGAATGGTTGTGAGCCGAGGGGAATCTATCCCTGCTCCCAATCACTTCCAAGGAAATACCGCAACGGTTATCACTCAACCTGATGCTGCTGCGTTAGTAAGTGGAATAGTCACTGGCGGATATCCGCATCACCTAGTCATCTCGTGGATAGATGTGCGTCCAGGTATTCGTCAAATGGCAAAGATGTTAGGGATACCCCTCACGGAATGGTAAAACAACTAAAACCCTCGAATAGCAAAGGACTACAAATGATGAAAACTAAAGGAATGACTTCCTTCAGTGCACGTCGCCTTGGCGCAGTAGCTGTGGTTGCATTCGCAGTTGCTGTTTCAACATTGCCATCGGCATTTGCAGCTGGAGAAGTCTTAGGAAAAGCTTGCAAGCTTGAAGGTGTATCAACCGGAACAAGTTCAACTTCGCTTGTTTGCGTGGCCGGATCAAATGGAAAACTGACTTGGCAGAAGGTACGCCTTGGCTCAAGCTTCGGCGCTCCAATCAAGGAGATTGTTCCACCTGCTGGTTCAATTGAATTCTGGCACTACCGTCCAGAAGATAAGGCACACTTCGAAAAGATCATTACCGCATTCGAAGCAAAGTACCCAGGGACAAAGATTACTCAGGTAATCAAGACAACAACTGATTACAACGCAACTGCACGTGTGCAGATTCTTGCGAATCCAAATGCTGCGCTTTTTGCATCAGCGCGTGGTTCAATCTTTAACGACTTCGTTAAGAGCGGACTCACAGCAGATCTAACCAATGAGCGCTTTGTTAAGCGCAACTTGGTAGCAAAGGGCCTAACTGCTGGTATCGTCAACGGTAAAGTTCTTGGCGTTCCATATCACTACCTATTTAATAACCCGGTCTATAACACTGAACTCTGGGCAAAAGAGAAGTGGGATATTCCTAAGAACCTAACTGGTTGGGTCGCCTGGTGTAAGGATGCTAAGGCAAAGGGTTATGTTCCTCTTGCATGGCCTGGTGCAACTCGTGGACAAGCTGCGCAGATCTCTAACTCTGCTCTCATGAACTCAGCTTCTGACTACAACACACTGGCCGACAATCTTGCTGATCTAAACTCAGGAAAGATTGACCTAACATCATCTTGGTTCAAGGGCGTTGCTGATATCTACGTCAAGCTACGTAATGCAGGTTGCTTCCCAGATAACCCAACAGGCGTTACTGAAGCTGCTGCGTACAACTTGTTCGCAACAGGCAAATCACCAATTCTTCCAACCGGTACATTCTCAATGGGTTCTATTAAGACTCTGAACCCAGCGCTAACTGGCAAGATGCAGTTGATGAGCATGGTCCTAACAGATGGCAAAGTTGTTGCTGAAGGAATTATGAACAACACCTTCAACCTCAGCGTAAATGCTAAGTCAAATCCAGTCGAGCAACGGATTGCAAAATCCTTCTTGTCATATTTGGCTACCGGCCCAGTTGCAGCAATTTATGCAACTGCAACTACACAGCATGTAAACGTTCTCGATGTCGATTATTCATCAAACGTTGACTTGCTAAATACTTCTGCCTTCCAGGCTAAGAACACAATGTTGGCTCCACGCTTCTTGATTCTGAACACTTCAGTTTCAGATCTGACACAGGATGCCCTCATTCAAATCGTTGGTGGCAAGAGCCCAGACGATGTTCTGCCTGACTTCTCTAAGCAGATCAAGCAGAAGTTGCAAGGCTAATTAAGATAAAACTAGCTACCGGAACCGCTCCCACCATTGGTGGGAGCGGTTCTATGGCTGTTCGCAAAAAGCGTAAGAAAGATGCGCTTGTTTATTATGTGATGGGCGCACCAGCGCTGCTTCTCTTCCTTGCCTTCTACTTATATCCAGCGTTGCAAAATTTACAATTTGCCACACGCCGCTGGGATGGAATCACGGAACCTGAAAATGTAGGCTTTAGAAACTTCACAAATTTACTTACAAATGATGATCTCTTCTATAAAACACTCGGCAACAATATCGAATTCACTTTTTTGGTTGTTATTTTTCAAACAACTCTCGCACTGCTATTTGCTGTATTCTTAGTAAAGAATACAAAAACTAATATTGCACTCCGCACTCTTTACTTTTTCCCAACCATTCTTTCTTCTGTATCAGTTGGAATGATCTGGCTCTTCCTCTATGACCCTAATTTTGGTGCTCTCAATCTATTCTTCACAAAAGTTGGCTTATCTTCCCTTGCTCTTAACTGGCTAGGAAGTGAAAGCAGCGCACTCTATGCAATCGCCTTTAGCCAAGTTTGGTTCCACACCGGACAGATGATGGTTGTCTATATCGCTGGCCTGCAGCAGATTCCGAAAGAGTTATATGAGGCAGCCGAAGTTGACGGCGCATCGCGTTGGAAGCAATTTACAAAGGTAACCTGGCCGATGGCGATGCCAACAACTCTGGTAGTTATGGCCTACACAACGATTCAATCTTTCAGAGCTTTCGATTTAATTATGGTTATGACTAATTCAACAGCCGGACCAAACAACTCAACAAGTATCTTCAGTACTTTGGTTTATTTCACTTTGTTTAATGAGCTTCGACTTGGTTATGCCGCCGCCCAGACAATCTTTATGGTTGCCACAATGGTGCTCATAACTTGGCTACAACGTCGGGCCTTTAGCGGACGATACGAGAAGTGAGAGAAACCAAATGATATTTAAGAGTTCTCGGATTATTTCGCTGATTTTCTTCGCCGCGCTGATTCTCATTCCTTCACTAATCGTGGTCTTGGGATCATTTAAAACTGACTCCGAGGTATATAACAAGCCGCTTTCACTACCAGAAAATTGGAATTTAGATAATTACCGGCGTTTGATTAGCGAAAGTGATTTAGAAGTTAGCTTTAGAAATAGTGTGGTTGTAACCCTGCTTTCTGTGATCCTCACTTTGCTATTTGCAAGTCTTGCTTCATTTGCGATCGCCAGAATGATCACCGTCTCCGGGAAGGTTTTGGCTGCTTTGTTTGCTCTTGGCCTAGCAATTCCTGCCCAGATCAATCTTGTGCCGATCTATTACATATTTAGAGATTTGGGGTTAACTAACTCGTTCTTTGGCTTAGTAATCATAAATGTAACCACAACTCTTCCAATTTCTATCTTTATTCTGACCGCATTCTTCCGCGAGATATCTCGCGATATGTATGAAGCTTCTGAGGTAGATGGCGCATCACCGTTACGAATCTATCGATCTATCGCCCTACCGTTATCCCGACCTGCTATGGGTGCAACAGCGATTTTCCTCTTTGTAATCAACTGGAACGATCTTCTCTGGCCTCTACTTCTAATTCAGGAGTCAGATAAGAAAACTCTTCCACTTGCGATGCTGGCATATCGAGGCGAGTACTTTGTTAGTTTCTCTATGCTCTTTACTGCTGTCATGGTGGCATCTCTTCCGATGGTGATCATGTATCTCATGATGCAGCGCTCATTTATTGCCGGTCTAACAGCAGGTGCGGTGAAAGGCTAAAAATGAGCGCAGTCACACCAATTGCTCCGCAACGCGCAGCGCGCATCGCCACACAACTGGTTGAGTTAATTGAAATTCAGAAGTTAAAGCCAAACGATAAATTGCCATCGGAGCGAGCCTTAGCCGAACTTTTGGCTGTTAGCCGACCATCGCTTCGCGAAGCTCTGCATATTTTGCAAGCACAAGGCTATGTCCAAATAAAGCATGGACAGGGAACTTTTGTGCAGGAACCAATAGTTGCGCAGGAACTTCGCGCTTCTATGATGGCAACAACCCATGGCTTAAATGAACTATTTGATGCTCGTGAAGTCCTCGAAGTACCTGCTTCAAGATGGGCTGCAGAAAAAGCTACCAAGGAAGATATTCGCCTGCTTCGCGCAACTTTAAATCAGATAGAAACTGTAACTTCAATTACTCCGATTGATTATGACCAATTGCAAGTGCTAGATGCTAAATTCCATTTAACTATTGTAGGGATTGCTGGAAATAGATTTATTAATCAGACCTTAAACGTCTTGCAAGATGTTATGAAGATGTCGATGGAGACTACACTTCGCTTGCCAGGTAGATCTGAAGTCTCAAAGAAAGAACATAATCTAATCCTGGATGCAATTGAAGCCGGAGATGGTGATCTCGTTTCAAAATTAACTTTGCAACATATTTCTGGTGCGCGTGCGGTTGCTCTAGCTGATGCAGAAGAAAAGAATGAGCTTTGAGCAATATTCAAGTTGTTTGTCTCGGTGTAATAACTATCGACACAATTGCCTTAGTTGATAACTATCCGGGTGAAGATGAGCGTGTATTAGCCCATCAAATAAGCCGTGCAGGCGGTGGTCCAGCCGCTGTTGCTGCAGTTGCGCTAAGCCGACTAGGAGTTTCAACGGCAATTGCCGGAACAATCGGTGACGACCAAGATGGCGCAGAAGTATTAAAGATTTTTTCACGCGAAGGCGTTGATACTTCAGGGCTATCAATCGGTGCCAGCGCAACTTCAGGAAGCGTAATCGTCGCCTCAAAAGAGCATAACTCACGAGCCATTAGTACGCGCCAGCCAATGCAACAAGTCAATTTAAATTCAGAGGCAAAGAAGTTAATCAGTCAAGCACAATGGCTTCACGTAGATCACGTCGGAATTAGTCGTTTAAAGTCTGAAAATATTGCACGCGGAACAGGCCCAAAAATATCATTTGATGCCGGCTACAACGTTGCTGATTTCGATGCTGCTGAAGTAGATCTATTTGTTCCAACTGATCGACAGATGGCGCTTCGCTTCCCTGATCTGCAACTGGGCGCAGCAGTTGAGCAAGATGCTACTAGCGCAAAAAATATTACCGTTGCCACTCAAGGCTCTGCGGGAAGTACCGGATTTTCCAGCGAATCAGGTTTGGTCCACGCAGCAGGTTATTCTGTTGAGGTTGTAAGCACATTGGGCGCCGGTGATGTATTCCACGGAGCGCTGCTCGCGCAGTTAATTCAGGGCCACAGACTTGGAGAAGCGCTACAGCGCGCCAATGCAGTAGCCGCACTTTCTTGCCGCGGCCTTGATGGTCAATCGATGATTCCTACTACCGCAGAGCTTAATTCATTCCTAAAGGAGAGATCATGAGTGCACCACTTACTAAATTAGCCAGGCCATCAGGTGCACTTGCAATGGTTGCCGTGGATCAACGTGAGGCTTTGCGTGGAATGTTCGCCGCACACCAGAGCACACCAGTACCTGACTCACAGCTAACTCAATTTAAAGTAGATGTCGCTCGCGAACTTTCGCCGTATGCATCCGCTCTTTTAGTTGATCAAGAGTTTGGAATTGATGCGATTATCAACCAAGGTGCGCTAAAGGGCTCATGTGGATTAATTGCAGCAGCAGATTTATTGGTTGGTCCTGCCGGTGGTGCGGCCACTGATACTGCTGTTGATCCTGATGTAGATCCAATCAGAATGCGCGATATCAAGAGCGTGGGATTGAAATTCTTGGTGCTATGGCGCAATGATGAATCTCCTGATAGCCGTGCCAAACTCGTGGCCGAATTTAATAAGTTATGCGAAGTATCTGGTCTGCCATCCATTATCGAAATCATCGTGAAGCCACCAACTGATACTTCAAGGTCTTTTAATCGTGAAGAAGAGTTGATTATCGCCGCGCGCGAGGCAGCTTCGTGGAAACCAGATCTCTACAAAGCAGAAGTTCCCTTTCATGGTGAAGGTGATCTATCTCAGGTAACCAAGAACGCAGAACGTATTTCAGAGGCAATTGGATCACCTTGGGTTGTGCTATCTAATGGCGTTAAGCAGCCATTCTTTAACGATGCAGTAAAGGCGTGTGCAATTGGGGGAGCGAGCGGTTTCCTTGCCGGACGTGCGGTTTGGGCAGACATTGTTGGAGCCCCAGATATTCCAAAGGCGCTGCGTGAGATTTCAATTCCGCGACTTGAAAAACTAGCAGAGACTGTTGATACCTACGCTAAGCCATGGAGCAGTTGGTAATCAACCCCAAAGCTCTTTGATTTCAACGACGCGTCCTTCGTTAATACTCTTATGAGCAGCCAGGCCAGTAACCACGCTAGTAACTCCATCAAGCAATGTGACTTCGGCTGGGGTTGAGTTAAGAATCGCATCACGGAACTTCACGTGTTCTATATATGAAGCGCCATAATGATGGCCCATGTATTTCACATCGTAGTTGTGAACAATTTTTACTTCGCTACCACGAGCCCGGCTGGCACCGCTAGCCCAGCTGGAAAGATCGCCAACTGAATCGCGACGTGATGCTTTAACTGTTTGCGAAGGCAAGAAGGATTCAATTTTTCCCTTATCGCCAACGATAGTTAATATCTCTTTATCAAAAGACCCTTCACCGAACATGCAAAGATCGAGCATTCCTCTAGCCCCGCTTGCATATTCAAGAATTACATATGCGTTATCGAGCATATTTGCTTGAACTCCGGCGTAGCTCTCATCAAGGTGGTTAACACTTTGTCCGCCAGAGGCATAGACGCGAATTGGTTGTTCACCTAAAACTAGATCCATTAAATTGAAATAGTGGCAACATTTTTCAACAAGCGTTCCGCCAGTACGTTCTGTGAAACGATTCCAGTTATCAATCTTCGGATAAAAAGGCTCTCTATGTTCACGGATAGATATCTGATGAATCTTTCCGGCATCGCCTTCTTTTGCTCTAGAAATAGCTTCATTAACAGGTGGCATAAATCGATATTCCAAGCCCATCCAAGTCATTGCACTGCGCTTGGCATCCCAGTCAAGAATTGATTTCAAATCTGAGATAGTTGTCGCAAGCGGTTTTTCAACAAAAACAGCGATATCTGTCGCGAGCGCATCTTTCAATACATCAGCATGTGTGTCATTTGGGGTAGCAATTACAACGGCATCTATCAGCCCTGAATCTAAGAGCGCACGATGATCGCTAAAGACCTTGGCCCCCGGAACCATCTCCAGGGCCGCCTCGATTGAGGGCTTATGTGGGTCGCTGATCGCAGTGACGGTAGCGCCGCCCATCACCTTGATATTGGAAATATGCTCGCGCCCCATACTCCCGACGCCTATAACCCCGTATCGAAGCTCGCTCTTCATAGCCACAGGTTAGACCACTTACGATAATTTGGGCAGAGGGCTAGACGAAATACGCTCACCTAACCTAGACTCCACCAAGAGGTCAGACCACTACCCCCTTTATGCGAGAGAGGAAAGTCAGATATGGCAATTACGCCACCGCAATATCTGCTCCATCACGACGGTGACAATGTCGCTGTTGCAATGGCGGATATGCAACCAGGAACTCTTCACGGGCGATCCGTGAAAGAAGGAACAGAGAGCACCGCGATCTTAAATCACGCGATTCCGCTCGGCCACAAATTTGCCCTAGCAGATATTGCAGAAGGCGAAGCGATTATTAAATACGGAATCAAGGTTGGTCTGGCATCAGCTGCGATCAAAAAAGGCGATTACATTCACACACACAACATGAGGAGTTATCGATGGGAAGCAAGCCGCGCTTAATGGGATACCGCCGCGAAAACGGCACGATGGGTATCCGCAATCACGTCATTATTTTGCCCCTAGATGATCTTTCAAATGCAGCGGCAGAAGCAGTAGCAAAAGTAATTCCTGGCACTCTCGCGCTTCCACATGCTTTTGGGCGTTTGCAGTTTGGTGAAGATTTAGAGCTAACTTTTAACACGCTAATTGGTACAGGCGTTAACGCAAACGTTGCCGCTGTAGTTGTAATTGGTATCGAACCAAAATGGACACAACGTGTTGCAGACGGAATTGCTAAGACCGGAAAACCAGTTGCCGCATTTTCTATTGAGGGTAAGGGCGATCTCCAAGTAATTCAGGAAGCAAGCCGCGTTGCCGCTATGTTCTTGCAAGATGCCTCTGGCCTAGTTCGCGAAGAAGCCGAAATGGGTGACATGATTATGTCGATTAAGTGCGGCGAATCTGATACAACATCAGGCCTTGGCTCATGCCCAACAACATCACAAGCAGTCGATCGCTGGGTAGCAGCAGGCGGAACCGTATTCTTCGGTGAAACTTCTGAACTAACTGGTGGCGAGCACTTGATCGCGGACCGTTGCATCGATGATGCTTGTCGTAATTTGTTCCAAACAACTTACGACAATTACATCAAAGTAATTGAAGCAACTGGTGCGAATCTTCTTGGTTCACAGCCAACGCAAGGAAATATTGCGGGCGGGTTAACAACTATTGAAGAGAAGGCACTTGGAAATATTGCTAAGACCGGTTCAGTTCCAGTCGTTGGCGTTCTAAAGCCAGCCGAAGCGCCAGACCCAAAGAAGAAAGGCCTTTACTTTATGGACTCTTCTTCAGCAGCTGCAGAGTGCGTAACTCTAATGGCCGCGGGCGGAGCAGTCATCCACTTGTTCCCAACCGGTCAAGGCAATGTGATTGGTAATCCAATTATTCCCGTACTCAAGTTAACAGCGAACATTAAGACTGCTAACTCAATGACTGAGCACATCGATCTAGATGTTTCAGGTCTATTGCGTTACGAATATGACTTAATTAAGGCGGGCGACATGATGATGGATGTCATAAATCAGACCGTTAATGGACGTCTCTGCAAGGCTGAAGTTATGGGTCACCGTGAATTTACCTTTACAAAGTTGTATATCTCCGCATAATGATTCTCATCTCTGAAGATGTATGGGGAACTCCCTTCCAGAAGCTGGAGGGGAGTTTTCCCATTGTCCGAAACGACGATCTTTGGAATAACAACGATGAGTTAAAGAGTGCGCTTAAAGATGTAACTGCTCTAGTTGTAAGAAATAGAACTAAGGTAACTGCAGATGTAATTGCTGCTGCACCTAAGTTAAAGGTAATTGCGCGTGCAGGTGTTGGTTTAGACAATATTGATATCAAGGCAGCCGATGCTGCAGGTGTTGTAGTTGTCGCTGGTCTTGGTGCGAATGCAGTAAGTGTTGGCGAGCTAACTCTTGGTTTGGCGCTTGCCTTGTTACGAAACATCCCAGGACATGATCAAGTCACGCGCGAAGGAAATTGGATCCGCACACCAGGTCGCGAACTATCGGGCTTAACTTGGGGGCTACTTGGTTGCGGTGCAACCGGGCTAGCTACTGCAAAGTTATTGCACGGTTTTGAATGCAAAATGATTGGCTTCGATCCTTACGCGAAAAATCTAAACGGTATTGAATTAAAATCTTTTGAAGAAGTCTTAAAAGAGAGCGATGTAATCAGCATCCATATGCCATCGACCCCTGAAACAAATGGCTCAATTAACGCTGCAACTTTGAAGTTGATGAAGCCAGATGCCGTATTGGTAAATGTGGGACGTGGTGAAGTAATTAACGAAGCTGATTTAATAGAGGCGCTAAAAGCAAAGGTAATTGCGGGAGCCGCCCTAGATGTGCGCGCCCAAGAACCGCCAGTTAAGGGCGATATGGAAGAAATCACAAATCTGATTTTGACCCCACATGTTGCGGGTATTACTAAGGAAAGTCAGTTGCGTATCAATGAAATCCTTGTTTCAAACATTATGAAAGTCTTAAATAACGAAGTTGCCACACATGCCGTTGGTGCGCTGAAAGAGAGTAGCAACTAATGGCGCAATTAACTGTTGGTGCAGCAATTGAGAAAGCAAAGTCGCTATTGGTTGCAACCGGAGTTCCTGAATCAGAAGCAGAAACTACAGCGCGGTGCATCGTAGCCAGCGACCGTTGGGGTATTGGCAGCCATGGTTTGATGAGACTCCCTTTTTATTTATCTCGTTTACAAGCAGGTGGAATCAAGCCGAACGCTAAATTAAAGATGGTTACCGATCTACCTAGCCTGGTTGTCTTTGATGGCGATGATGGACTTGGCCACTGGCAGTTGCAGAAGGCGGCAGAAGTTGCTGCCGAGCGCGCTGTTAAAAATGGAATTGCTGCAGTTGGTGTTGGGCGCTCTAACCACTGTGGTGCTCTCGGAATTTATGTCTGGCCGATGATTAATCGCGGATTGATCGGAATCGCTTTTAGTACCGGTCCTGCTGTCATGCCACCTTGGGGCGGCAATTCTGCGCTGCTTTCTACTTCACCAATTGCTGCTGGAATTCCAACAACCCCTCCTACAGTTATCGATTTAGCAACGAGCGCCGTTGCACGCGGAAAGATTCAAGCAAAGGCGCAAGCAGGTGCAGAACTAGAACCTGGCTGGGCATTTACAAAAGATGGCAGCCCGACAACCGATGCGAAAGAAGCACTTGCGGGAATGCTTGCACCACTCGGAGGAGTCAAAGGGTATGCAGTTGCAGTGTTAGTTGAATCCTTAACAGGAATGTTAATTGGACCAGCTTTAGCTAAGAACATCCCAGACATGTTTTCTGCGGAACAAGATGCAAATCCTCAACAAATTTCACATTTCATAATTGCAATAGATGCCGCAAAACTTTCAGTAGATGGAGACAACTCGAGAACTGCTGATTTTGCAAGCGCAGTCTCTAATGCAGGCGGACGCCTACCGGGCTCGAACCGTGCCAATCCAGAGAAGTTGGATATCTCTGAAACCATTACGATCACCGATCAAGTTGCAGAACAGCTAAATCAATGGTCAAAAAAGTTAGGTATGTAAATGGTAAAAACCTTGCCTGGATTAGGACTCATTGCCGCGATCGTTACCGTGGCCTTTCAAATTCATAATTTTCAACCAGCTATAAGCCCATTGGCTTTATGTGTTGCGTTCGGCTTTGCTGTTGCCAACTTTAGTTCCTGGCCAAGTTTTGCTGCGGCTGGAACTTCGTTAGCAAGCAAGAAGTTGATGAGAATTGGTGTTGCACTTTTGGGAGCGCAAGTAAGCGTAATCTCGCTAAAGGCGATTGGCTTAAAGGGAGTACTAACCGTCATCTTGGTTGTGACCTTTACAATTTTTGGAATCCTGGCGCTATCAAAAGCGTTCAAGATGAGTGGCGAACTTGGACTTTTAATTGGCGTTGGATTTGGAGTCTGCGGTGCAACTGCAGTTGCTGCGATTCGCCCACAAACGCGCGCTACCGAAGAAGAAACCTCATATGCAATCGCTCTGATTTCACTCTGTGGCACTCTGTCTATTTTTACCTTGCCATTTATTGGCCACCTAATTGGGCTAAGTGATCAGACTTTTGGTGCCTGGGCTGGAGCTGCGGTACACGATGTTGGTCAGGTAATCGCAACAGCATCTGTTTGGAGCGATGAAGCGGTGCAATCTGCAGTCGTAATTAAATTGGCGCGAGTATGTATGTTGGCTCCAATTGTTCTAATACTTTCGCTGCGCCACCGCCGTTACCTAACTTCAATTGCAATGCAAAATGAAAAAGACGGAATAGCGGTTAGTACCAAGACAACTAAAGTGCCACTGATTCCATTTTTTGTAATTGGCTTTATTGCAGTTGCTACGATCCAAAACACGCTTGATATTCCCTCAGGATTTCATGACGCAATCGTTCTGGTAAGTAAGTTGCTACTTGGCGCCGGTTTAGTAGCGCTTGGTTCAAGCGTGCGCTGGAAGTCGATTCGAGCAATTGGTCCACGCCCTATGGTGATGGGGTTGATTGCTTGGGTAATTGTCGCGGGCGTGGCTTTAGCCGCCGTTGAATTAACCGGTCTTTGAGTTACCAAGGATTTTGTATAAAAACTAAACGCAAGATATTTGCATGTAGACAGTTGTGATCTCCTTCAATAACCTTTTCCAGTATTGCTAACTCTACGAAAGGGAGACAAAGTGCAGAAACGTAAATCGCTAATTTTCGCAGTATCAATTGCTCTTGCATTTGGTTTAACTGCTTGTTCTAAATCTGAATCTACAGATGTTGCATCAGCATCTTGCGAAAAGGCAGATCTCGCAACTGTAACTTCAGGAAAGCTAACAATTGCTACTGGTGAACCTGCCTACTATCCATGGGTTATCGACGATAAGCCTGAATCAGGTGAGGGCTTTGAAGGTGCGGTTGCATACGCAGTAGCTAAGCAACTTGGCTTCTCAAATGATGAGGTTGTTTGGGTCCGCACCACATTTGATGGCGCTGTAACTCCAGGAGAAAAGAACTTTGACTTCAACTTGCAGCAATTCTCAATTACGGCCGATCGTTCAAAGGTCGTTGATTTCTCATCTCCTTACTACACAGCTCCACAGGCAATTGTTTCTTACAAGGGAAGCAAGATCGCTGGAAAGACATCTATCGCAGAACTTAAGAACGCAAAGCTTGGCGCAGCAGTTGGTACAACTTCACTTGATGCCATTGAAAACCAGATCGGTGTAAAGCCACAGGTATTCAATGACAATGCTGCAGCAGTAACTGCGCTTAAGAATGGTCAGATTGATGGTCTAGTAGTTGATCTTCCAACTGCCTTCTACCTTTCAGGCGTTGAAGTTAAGGATGGCTTGATTGTTGGTCAGCTACCTTCGACAGGCGCTGGCGATCAATTCGGTCTCTTGCTTTCAAAGGGCAGCAAGCTAACTACTTGCGTAACTGGTGCAGTAGATGCAATTACCGCTGATGGCACGCTGGCTGGAATTACAGATAAGTGGCTTGCCACTGATGCTGGAGCACCAGTATTGAAGCCATAAGTTAAACGCAGTAAAAGTTAGATAAAAGCGGTAGTTTGGCGACCATGTCAGAGAGAAACAGCTCTGCTTGGTCGCCAAGCTCACGCGAGATTGAACGTCACAAGATAAGACGTTCAATTAGCAGGAAACAAGCTTTGATTGCGTCGGTATCTTCAACCGTAGTTCTTGGAACGCTTGCGGTAATACTTGTTACATCACCCGGTTGGGAAATCGTAAAGGCTACTTTTTTCGATATTGAATACGGGAAAGAAGTTTTCCCAACTGTTCTTAAAGGTCTTTGGATAAATCTACAATTAACCGTTATCGGCGGAATCGCCATTGGAATTATTGCAATGGGCCTTGCGCTAATGCGCACAACAAAGTCTCCGGCACTGACCCCATTTAGATTCTTAGCCACGGCTTACGTGGATATCTTCCGAGGTGCACCACTTATCTTGATTATCTTGCTCGTCGGTTTTGGGGTTCCAGCGCTACGTTTGCAAGGCGTTTCTAGCAATGTGATCGTCCTCGGAACAATTGCAGTTGTTCTTACTTATTCAGCATATGTAGCCGAAGTTATTCGTTCTGGAATTCTCTCCATTCACCCAAGCCAGCGCGCTGCTGCTCGATCTCTGGGGCTGACATCTGGCCAGACCATGCGCTTTGTTGTTCTGCCACAAGCACTTCGTCGCGTGGTGCCGCCTCTTTTAAATGACTTTGTCTCACTGTTAAAAGACACTGGTTTAGTCTCAATTCTTGGCGTGACAGATGCTGTACGAGCGGCCCAGATCAACGCCAGCCGCACATTCAATTACACGCCATATGTTGTTGCTGCGATTCTCTTTCTCCTAATAACTATCCCAATGACTCGCTACACAGACCGAGCGATTAGACAACGCACCCAAGCGCAGAACTCGGAAGGAGCGATCTAATGGCCAATGTATTAGAGCTCTGTAAAGTTCGGAAAGCTTTTGGAACCGAATTAGTTCTAAATGACCTTTCCTTGCAGGTTCCAGAGCACACCGCGACAGTTCTGATTGGCGCATCAGGTTCAGGAAAATCAACGCTACTTCGCTGCGTAAATCTTTTGGAAACTATCGATGATGGTCAAATATTCTTAGATGGAGATGAAATTACTGATCCAACAATTAATGTAGATAGCGTTCGTAGAAAACTCGGAATGGTTTTCCAATCCTTCAACCTTTTTCCACATAAAACCGTTTTAGAAAATATCACCTTGGCTCCGATAAAGGTTCAAGGAAAGAGCGCAGATGAAGCTCGTGAAAGTGCGCTAAAACTTTTGGCGCGCTTTGACCTGAAAGACAAAGCCGACCAATATCCGGACCGCCTAAGCGGGGGACAGCAGCAACGTGTGGCAATTATTCGCTCACTCGCAGTAAATCCTCGATTGCTGCTTTTGGATGAAGTTACCTCTGCTCTCGATCCAGTGCTTGTAAACGAAGTCTTGAGCATTGTTCGTGATCTAAAGCAGGATGGCATGACCATGGTTTTGGCTACTCACGAAATGGGTTTTGCAACGCAAGTGGCCGATGAAGTTTGTTTCTTGGAATCCGGAAATATTCTCGAAAGAGGCAGCGCGGAGCAAGTTCTAAAAAACCCAACAAATCCAAAGACTCAAGAGTTCCTGAAGCGAGTTCACCAAGCAGGGCGACTTTAGATTTAATTTTTAAGGTGATAAGTTCAAGACCTTGAATAGGGAGCGATTAAATGTCTAGCGCGTTTGAAGCAATTGTCTGGAAAGACAACAAAATTGTCTTGCTTGATCAAACACAGATTCCTATCTCTGAAACGTATATTTCATACGATGAACTAACTCCTTATATCGACGCTATTCAACGTTTAGTTGTCCGTGGCGCACCAGCTCTTGGTGTTGCTGGTGCCTATGGTGTCGTCTTAGTTATCGATGAGGCCGCGCGTAAAGGACATACCGCCAGCGAACTAGAGCACAACCTAGATTTATTACGCGATGCCCGCCCAACGGCAGTTAACTTAGCTTGGGCCGTTGAAAAGATTCGCAAGCACTTACCTGAAGGTCGTGATGCAGTTCTTGCCGCGGCTCATAAATTGGCAAGTGAAGATAAACAATCAAGCACCGATATGGGAAATATTGGCGCTGATTGGTTGATCAACAAGTTAGGTTCAAAACCTTTAACACTCTTAACGCATTGCAACACTGGATCGCTTGCCACAACCGGTACGGGAACCGCTTTGGGAGTAATCAAAGAGATGCATAAGCGCGGTTTTGTTAAAGAGGTTTATGCAGATGAAACCCGTCC
>Ga0214919_10004609_pt1 | contig 20067 bp, 20 predicted proteins | sample LL1503_MetaG_FD_177994 | JGI IMG/M metagenome (GOLD analysis project Ga0214919, IMG submission 177994) | Freshwater microbial communities from Lake Lanier, Atlanta, Georgia, United States - LL-1503 | ecosystem: Environmental > Aquatic > Freshwater > Lake | place: USA: Georgia | collected... | reverse complement strand
GGCACTGTGGGTGAGGTTTGCATCCGTGGCTACGTGATCATGAAGGGCTATTACAAGATGCCGGAAGAAACGAGCAAGACCTTTGATGAACAAGGCTGGTTGCATTCGGGTGATCTGGGCGAGCTCGATCAAGAGGGTTACCTGGTTTACCGTGGGCGGGTCAAGGAGATGATCAAGCCTGGGGGCTTTAATGTGGCGACACAGGAGATCGAGTTATTTCTCAAGACTTATCCTGGTGTTAAACAAGCTGTGGTGGTGGGCGTGCCAGATGTGCGCATGGGAGAAATTGGTTATGCGTACATCGAGTTGCAACCGGGCCATCAAGTAGATGCGGTGCAACTGCAGGCGTATTGCAGAGAGCACATAGCGAGCTATAAGGTGCCCCGGTATGTAGAGTTCATCACGGAGTGGCCAATGACAGGAAGCCAAAAAATTCGCAAACTGGAACTCAAGGCGCGTGCGGGTGCAAAGCTTGAGAAAGAGGGCGCAAGCAATGCTTGTTAATAACGGCTCTCGCTCGATGTCGCCAAGTCAATTAAAAGCTTGGCGTGAAAGTAAAAAACCGCACGCACTTTTCGATGTGCGAGATCCGGTTGAAATCGATGGCGGTCACATCTTCGGTATGACTGCGCTTCCCCGCCGTCAAGTCGAGGCTCGCATCGGCTCTCTCGTTCCAGATAATTCATTGCCCATTGTGATTTACGACGAGGGTGGCCAAAGGGCCGCTTTCACGGTCCAAACATTCCAAGAGTTGGGTTGGCATGAAGTCTACTGGCTCGAGGGAGGCTTGCGTGCTTGGCAGTCGATGGGATACCTGGTCGCATCCGGAAGCAATGTACCAAGCAAGAAATTCGGTGAACAAATACAACTGAAGTATGCCGTTCCGTCTGTCCAAGCTGATGAATTGAAAGAATGGCTAGCGTCCGATCGAAGCATTGCACTTTGTGATGTACGAACACCGCAGGAGCATGAAGAAGCTTGTATACCGGGTGCAATCAATTTACCAAGTTTTGATCATGCACTGCATGCGGCTGAGATGTGCCAAGGGCACGATGCGGTGGTCCTGCATTGTGCTGGGCGTACGCGCAGCATTATTGCGACGCAGACGCTGCGAGACTTAGGTTTTGACAATGTTTTTGCACTTGAAAATGGAACCATGGGCTGGCGACTGGCTGGCTTAAGCGTGGAGCAAGGCTCTCAACGTCGCAAATCTATTGTTTCCAATCTGGGTGCGCACGAAGTGCAAAACCGGGCAGCTGAGCTGGCCGCTTTAGCTGGCGTTCAAAAAATCTCTGCTCAGAGCTTTCAAGATCTCATGGCACATCGTCATCATCAAGGGCGTGCTTGTCATGCTTTTGATGTCCGAAATGTCGAGGATTATGTGAAGGGGCATATCCCGCAAACCATTGCCGTGCCAGGTGGGCAGTTGGTCCAGCGGACCGATGACTTCATAACGGGGCAAAAACTACCTGTAGTGCTGATTGACCAAGTTGAAACCCGAGCCCTTTTGACAGCCACTTGGCTGCGTCGGATGGGGCATGAGAATGTTTTTGTCTTGGAGGGTGGAATTGCCCAATGGCAAGCCTCATGTTTACCTTTGGATATTGGGCGTGGACGGGATGCTCCCAAGGGGTTGGCGCAAGCCCGGCAATGCGCCCCGCACCTCAATCCTGTTGAATTTAAACTTTGGCTTATGTCGAGGCCCACAGCTGTTTTGTTGGATGTGGGGCTGAGCTCTAATTTTCGAAAAGGCCATTTGGAGGGCGCCTCGTGGTTGCCACGCACTTGGCTGGAGAAGCGCTTGGAGGAGCATGTGGACAGCAGGCGGACTCCGATCGCTTTGACTTGTTCGCAAGGCGTTGAGTCAAGTTTGGCGGCATGGGCCCTTCGCAAGCTGGGATTCGATGAGCTGGCAGTGCTTGAAGGCGGAACCTCGGCTTGGCTCGCGGGTGGACTTGCACTGGTTCCCGAGCAGAATTTCCCAGAGCAGCCTGATGAGCGAATTCCGCCCTATCAGGCTGGAGAACAGGCCATGCGCAACTATTTGGCTTGGGAAGTTCAATTGATGGATATCGAAGCTGATCAACACACTTCTTAAAAAAAGGAATCTATCCCATGGCGCAGCCTAATTCTGAGCTTTTGCGGAAAGCTCTTCGGCAATTTTCAACCGGCGTGGTCATTGTGACGACGGTCAATGACCAGGGCGAACCCATTGGCCTGACTGCAAATTCTTTTAACTCAGTATCTTTGACGCCGCCCTTAGTGCTTTGGAGCCTCAACAAAAAATCAAAATCGCTGAATGCATTTCAAGCTGCGAAGCACTTTGCAATCTCAGTGCTCAGTTCTGAGCAGATGAATCTTGCGGCACGCTTTGCTGCGCCCATTGAAAATCGATTTGAAAGCGTTGAGTTCAATCATTCTTCATCAGGCATGCCCTTGTTTGATAACTGCGCCTCTTGGTTCGAATGCACGAGTTCCAGTCAATACGAAGGCGGCGATCACATTATTTTTGTGGGACAAGTCATCAGCTGCGGTTGCAGTGACCGTCTGCCCTTGCTGTATGCACGCGGTGCTTATGGTGTGCCCGCGCCCCATCCTGAGGTTGCTTAAGTACCTCAGGCCCAATCGATATTCAAAGCATTGAGATTTTTCTCCAGTGCTCGGGTTTCTTTTAAAAGCAGGTCAGCAATTTCTTTCCTGCGTTTACCCATAAAGCGAGACGCGATACCGGCAATGCTCAAAGCCGCATAGGGCGTGCCTTGATGAGGCATGATCGGCACACCAATGGCACAAACGCCTGTGAGCACATCCTCTTCATTGATGGCATAACCCATTTTTGTGGAAAGCTTGACAGCGCCATTCAAGCGCTCGACGGTCAGCTGACCAAAGGAGGAAAAACGCGAGGCGTTGGTATCGATCACCTTTTGGCGATCGCGTGCAGACAAAGTCATGAGAAGTGCAAGACTGCCGGCGCCGACACCCAGCGGTCGTCGTCCGCCGATTTCAAGCGTACGCGTCTGAATGGGGTAGGAACCTTCTACACGGTCAATGCATACCGAATCCAAACCGCTACGCACTACCAAAAACACTGAATCACCCGATTTCTCAGCTAAATGCTCTAATGTGGGGCGGCAAATTTCCTTGAGCGCATAGTTTGGAGAAGCAGCCAATCCCAACTCATAAACCAAATGGCCAAGTCGGTAGGTTTTGGTCTTGGTGTCCTGAGTCACCATGCCATGAGAAGCCAGACCTTTCACAATGCGGTGCGTGGTTGATCGCTCCAATCCCATGCTTTGTGTGATGTCCATCAGCCTAGCCCCTGCCGTGCCATGCATGGCAATTTCGCGCAGAATAAATATGGCGCGGTGAATTGTTTGAGTGCCCAGTGGGTGCTGCACCCGCATGCGGTCTTCGGGATTGGAGTCCAAGAGTTTTTTTTTGGAGGGTGCAGCCAACGGCTTTGAAGACCTTTTCGTCATTGTTGTATATCCTGTGGCACCTTGGATGGATAAGCCATATTATAGTTTTGAAGCTTCTGTCGGTAAACTGAAATGGAGCGAACGCACTTGATCAAGTGGGTAGGTTGCTCACCCCACTGACCACATGCCCTGAAGGCACGTGCTGTGAGGCAGACTCAATGTGCCCGGTTTGGTCGTCAAAAAAGAAGTCGGGTTCAAACTCTTTTAAAAATTCACCCTTGGGCAAGCCGCCTAAAAACATGGCTTCGTCGACCTCAATGTTCCACTGCATCAAAGTGCGTATGGCGCGCTCGTGGGCTGGAGCGCTGCGTGCTGTGACAAGTGCAGTGCGAATGCGCATGTCAGGTGTGCCCTCTTGTTGCAAGCGGTGCAGCGCAGCCAGCAGTGGCTTGAAAGGCCCGTCAGACAAGGGCTGCGCGGCTTTGGCATGTTCGTGCGCTTGAAAAGCCAACAAGCCCTGGGCTTGGAATACGCGCTCGGCTTCGTCAGAAAAAAGCACAGCATCACCGTCAAAAGCAATGCGCACTTCATGCGGATGCGCCTCAGAGGCATGCGCAGAATGCGGGTAGACCTGTGCAGCGGGCACACCGGTTTCCAGGGCTGCGCGCACATCCGACAAGTGTGTGGACAAAAACAAATTGGCATTCAAGGGTTTCAAATAACGCCAGGGTGGCTGGCCTCGGGTGAAACTGCCACGTTGAATAGGCAAGCCGTAATGCTGCGCAGAGCGAAACACACGCATGCCCGAGACCGGATCGTTGCGCGACAAAATCACCACCTCCACACGCTGCGTGCTGGCGTCGTTGAAGGCCAGCAACTTGCGCACCAAAGAAAAAGCCACGCCTTGTTTGGCGGGCGCTTCCAAGCGCTCGAGTTGCAGCTTCATGTAAGCGCGGTCATCGTGCTGCTCAAAGACCAAATTTTCTTCTTCAAAATCAAACAAGGCGCGAGACGAAATCGCCACCACCAATTGGCCGTCTAAATTCACAGACATAGGGCACTCCTGGCACAAAGAAGCATCATCGCACCCATTGGTTCAGCTCCATGATCGGCATCAAAACGGCCAACACAATCACCATGACCACGCCGCCCATGCCCACAATCAGCAAGGGCTCGAGCACGGTGGCCAATGCCAAGGCGCGCCGCTGCACGTCGGTGGAGATTTGTTGGGCCGCGCGCTGCAGCATCACGGGCAATTGGCCGGTTTGTTCGCCCAAGCGTGCGAACATGCCCAGTAAACTGGGAAAGCGCTTTTTCTGGCCCAGTGCCATGGCCAAAGGTGCACCCTCGCGCACCAAGATCAATGCGTCAAGCACATCGGCGCGCATGGCTTGGTTGGACAAAGTATCTGCAGCCGATTGCAAAGCCTTCAAAATAGGCACACCTGCCGATGTGAGCATGGCCAAAGTGCTGGCAAAGCGCGCTGCGTTGTAACCCGTGGCAAGGCGCCCCAGCACAGGGGTGCGCAAAAAAGCAGCGTCAAAACGAATTCGAAAAAGTGGCCTCAACAGGGCCTGCTGCAAAGCCCAGCCCAAGGTACCGAGCAACACCAATACGGTCCAACCGTAGTGGCGCACAAAGTCACTCAAAACCAGCATGGCCAGCGTCAAGGTGGGTAACTTGCGCTGACTTCCTGAAAAAACTTGCGCCACTTGCGGCACCACGGTGCTGAGCAAAAAAATCACGATCGACAAGGCCACCAAGCTGACGATGGCAGGGTACAAGGAGGCGCTCAAGAGTTTGGCCTTGAGGGCTTGCTGGTCTTGTAAATCATCGGCCAGTTGGCTCAAGACAAGACCTAAATTACCACCTTGTTCGCCAGCCCCTATCACTGCGGTGTAAAGCGCAGAGAATTCGCGCGGGTGCTGTGACATGGCTTTGGCCAAGCCCAAGCCGGCATTCACCTCAGCGCGCAAACTGGCCACCAAGTGGCCTTGTTTTTCCGTCTCGGCTTCCTCGCTCAAAGCCGCCAAAGCCCGCTCCAATGGCAAACCATTGCTCACCAGACTGGCCAATTGACGGGTCCATACGGCCAAGGCGTTGGCGTTAAAGCACGGGCGCGATCCGATCGAGCGGTGCCAGCCAGCCTGAGCTGATGTCGACCCGCCAATGACGGCCACCGACAAGGGCAGCAGCGACTGCCCTCGCAATTGAGTGCGCGCGGCTTTGGCGCTGTCAGCCTCGATCACGCCTTTGCGCAATGCACCGTCGGCTTGCAGGGCTTCATAGGAGTAGGCGGGCATATGCAGTCAAGCGCTCAACGCTGAAAATAAAGCAGGCCAATTTGGCCATTGACCAAGGTATGCGGCCCTGTCAAATCGGCCACAGAGCCAACGTCCTTGTTGACCCCCAAGCTGCCGTACCAAGCCCATTGGGCTGACAAACTGTGTTTGTAACTCAGGCCCGAGCCAACCGATCCCGTGCCTGTGCGCAAACTGGCAGCGCCCACGCGCGCCGCCCCTTGCGAGGTGCGCCAGTGCTCTGCAGGGGCCCAGGTCACACCGGCATTCAGGCTGAGCTCGCTGTGCGGGGTGACGGGCCAGGCATAGGCCAATCCCAGCCCTAGGCTGCTGCTGTCGCCGCGGTTGAGCAAGTCTTGCGTCCATTCAATACCAGCACTCCATCGATCAGTGATGCGAGCATTGGCCAGCGCCCGACTTCGCAATGTTTTGCGGCCACCTTCAAACAAATCAAAGCCCTGGCCTGTGCTCAAGTTGTGAATTCGCATGGACAAACCCAAACTCACGTCGCGCTTTTCAATCCATTGGTAGGTCAGCGCCGGCTCTTTTCGAAAACTGTTAAAGCGCAACCACTCCTGGCCATCGCCAATGCCAATGCGCCATCGGCCATAGCGCAAACCCAGAACGGGGCGCAGTGCGCTGCTGCCACTGAGGTGGCTCAAATCACTAGACCGTAGGCGCAGGCCCAATGTGTAGCGAACTTGAGCTGGCAACTCGGGCGGGTCTGCTGCCTCAGAGGACTGCGCTGTCTGCATTGAATCATTGGCCGTTTGAGCATGTGCAGTCAAGCTCAACAGCATCAGAGTCAACAGCACCCCAACAGATCGGTATGTGTTAAATAAAAATGTTGCAAAGGCCGGCATGGTATCAGCCTTCAATCACGCGTCACGCGGACCAACTCTTCAGCCCGCGTCACACCTTGCGCAACCAAGCGCTCGCCGTCCTCGCGCATCAGCACCATGCCACTGGCCAAGGCGGCTTGGCGAATTTCGGCCTCTGCGGCTTGCGCATGAATTTGAGCGCGCAAAGCATCATGGGTCACCAACAATTCAAAAATCCCGGTGCGCCCAGCGTAGCCGGTTTGACCACACTGCACGCAACCGGAACCCCCGCATGGCAAACAAATCTTTCGCACCAAGCGCTGTGCCAAAACACCCAACAAAGAAGAGCTCAGCAAGAAGGGCTCAATGCCCATGTCGGTCAGGCGCGTCACGGCGCTGACGGCGTCGTTGGTGTGCAAAGTGGCCAGTACCAAGTGGCCCGTCATGGAGGCTTGAATGGCAATTTGAGCGGTTTCAAAATCGCGAATTTCGCCGATCATGATGATGTCGGGATCTTGCCGCAAAATCGCGCGCAAGGCCTTGGCAAAGGTCAAGTCAATCTTCGCGTTAACTTGTGTTTGCCCTACACCGGGCAACTCATACTCGATCGGGTCTTCCACGGTCATGATGTTGCTGCCACTGGCGTCCAAACTTTGCAAGGCGGCGTACAAGGTGGTGGTTTTGCCAGAGCCCGTCGGGCCGGTCACCAAAATCAAACCATGCGGCTGTTTGACCAAGTCTTGGAAGCGTTGTAGCACCTGGCCTTGCATGCCCACGGCTTGCAAAGACAAACGCGTATCGCTTTTGTCGAGCAAGCGCAGCACGGCTCGCTCGCCATGGGCACTGGGCAAGGTCGAGACGCGCACATCGACAGCGCGCGAGCCCAAGCGCAAACTGATGCGCCCGTCTTGCGGCAAACGTTTTTCCGCAATGTCCAACTCGGCCATGATTTTCAAACGTGAAATCAAAGCTGCGTGCAAAGCGCGGTGGGGTTGCACCACCTCGCGCAAATTGCCATCGACACGAAAGCGCACGCTGGAGTGGCGCTCATACGGCTCGATGTGAATGTCGCTGGCGCCGTCGCGGGCCGCTTGCGTGAGCAAGGCGTTGAGCATGCGAATAATGGGCGCATCGTCACTGGTCTCGAGCAAGTCTTCGACCGCGGGAAGCTCTTGCATCATGCGCGACAAATCGGCCGCTGACTCGACTTCACTGACCACGGCTGCAGCGCTGGATTCTCCCGGTCCGTATTGGGCGGTATAGGCTTGGCTGATGCGCTGCTTCAAATCGGCAGCATTGAGCTGCTGAACTTCAAAACTGGCGTTGCTGTGGCCCCATTGCCGCAACACTTCAGACAAAGCGCTCTTGGCGCTGTCGGGGCTGAGCCACAGCGTCAGGCGTGTGCCATCGTCCTCGAGCAGCACTTGATGGCTGCGCGCAAAAGCGTAGGGCAAAGAAAAGCGTGAAGCCATTTAAATCAAGCTCAAGGTTTGCGCGTGGCAGCTGGCAACACAGGCGAGCCCGACACGGGCAGACCTGGGTTCTCTATGGGCTGTGCATTGAGCTGAGCACCGCGCATTTGCTCGTAGCGGTCCAGCGAGAGGCCTTGTGTGGAAGCACCATCACGCACCACCACAGGCCGCAAAAACACCATCAGATTGGTTTTTTTGCGACTGCGTGATTCAGAGCGAAACAGGTTGCCAAAGAAGGGCACATCGCCCAAGCCAGGCACGCGCTCTTGGCTGTTGCCGTAGTCGTCTTGCAGCAAACCACCCAGCACCACAATCGCACCGTCTTCTACCAGCACGCTCGATTCAATCGAGCGTTTGTTGGTGATCAAACCCGTGGAAGAGTTGAGCGAGGCCGGATCCAAGCGGCTGACCTCTTGGTAAATTTGCAGCTTGACTGTGCCGTTTTCGCTGATTTGTGGTTTCACGCGCAAAGTCAGGCCGACATCTTTGCGCTCAATCGTCTGGAATGGGTTGACGCTGCCCGCAGTGGTGTTGTTGCTGGTGTATTGGCCCGTCACAAAGGGCACGTTTTGGCCTATCACAATTTTGGCTTCTTCGTTGTCCAGGGTCAGCAAATTAGGTGTCGAGAGCACATTGGCGTCGCCGGTGGATTGCAAAAATCGCGCTAAAAACCCAAGCACATAAGTGCCATTACTTTGGTGTGCAACACCCACATTCAAGCCCGATGAGGGCGCTACTGTGCCGCTTGCGCCCTGTGTGGCCAATGAAATTAAATTGGCCCCGCCGACTTTGAAATTGGTGCCCAGCAGTCCGATGTTGGAGTCGCCTTTGTTGCCTATCGGGCCTTGCCACTGCACGCCAAATTCCGCAGCCTTGTCCGCGCTGACTTCGGCAATCAAGCTCTCTACAAAAACTTGGGCCCGGCGCGCATCCAGTTTTTCAATCACGGCGCGAAGTTGGCGGTACTGCGGCTCGGGCGCCGTGATGATCAAGGCGTTGGTAGAAGGGTCGGCTTGAATTTGACCGCCTGTGGAAGGCTGGCCGCCGGAGTTCCCAAAGCTCGCTGATGCTGCGCTGCTGGCGGGCATGGCGCTGGCGGGTGCACTGGCAGTGCTGCCCGTGGCCGAGCCACTTTGCGCCGTCAAAGCCGCCCGCAAAGTGATGGCCAATTTGGTGGCATCGGCATTTTTCAAATACACCACATGGATGTTGCCGCTGGCCGCATTGGGACCACTGTCGGAGGGCTGGTCAAGCTGCGTGATCAATGCGCGGGCCAAGGCCATGCGGGCTGAGTTTGCAGCGCGCAAGATCAAAGAATTGGTGCGCGGCTCAGCCATCACGGCGGTCTTGAAGGCGGCGTCCGTTTGGCCTTGCGCTGGCGGGGTTGCGCCAGCGCCCGTTGCGCCCGATTCAAGCAAGCGCTGCAAGACGGGAAGCAGGTCAACTGCCAGCGAATGGTTCAAGCGAATCACCTCCACGCCGGTAGCGTTGGCCACATCCAGCGCTGCAATGATGCGGCCCAATCGCTGCAAATTGTCGGCGTAATCAGTGATCACCAAAGCGTTGGTGCCCGGGTTGATGTTGATGGTGTTGTTGGGGCTGATCAAGGGCCTGAGCACGGGTACCAAGTTGTTGGCATTTTCGTGGTTGAGCTGAAAAATTTGGGTCACGATTTGGCCGCTCGATGCAGGCACTGGGCCTGCAGACACGCCAGCACTTTGCAGCTTGGCATCGGCCTCGGGCACCACCAAATACAAACCTGCCGAGTCAACCAAGGCAAAGCCTTGGGTCCGCAGTTGCGCTGCAAATAAACGCAGCGCCTGTGCTGGCGCCACAGGCACGGTGCTGGACAAAGAAATGGCCCCCTTGACCCGAGGGTCAACCACCACGTTGTGGCCCGACAAGGTGGCCAAAGTGCGCGCCACGGATTCAATTTCAGCGTTGTTAAAGTTCAATGTGATGGGCTCATTGCTGCGCCCTGACTTGACCGCCGCTTTGGGGGTCGCTTGGGTGGGTGCCGCCGCCGGTGATGTGGAGGGTGCAGGTGGTGCGGCAGTTGCGGTTTGCCCCCAGGCTTGTAGCGCTGCCAAACTCAAGCCGAGCACGCAGCCCAGCTTGACGAAAAGCCGTGAGCCTGCGCGCATTCGAGTCATAGATGTGCTGAAAGAAGTAGTGAGAAAGAACATGAATTTCAACCCAGTGAAAGCAAACTGCGCGCCCCTTGGCGCCGTCCGATGATGTTGAGCAAATTAGACAAGGCGGCGGCATGCTCAGGCACCGCCATGGCTTCACCTTGAAAACGCAAACGAGAGCCCTGCCACTGCCCTTGCCCTGACAGCAGCAGGCTGCCTGATTGAGTTTGCAGTGTCAATGCAGGGGTGCTGGTGGGCGTGGCACTGCCGCCCAATAAAATTTGGTAGGTGCCCATGGGCCGCAATGTGCTGAGTTTGGAAGTCACATTTTCTGCCGTGACTTGCAAACGGCCTTGTAACTGGGTTTGACCCGCTGCGGCTTGCACCAAGAGTTGCTCGGTTTGCAAGACCAACATGCCCTCGGGCTGCAAGGTGTTCCATGGGGCGCCCAGGCCACTCAGAACACTGGCGGGCCATTGTGAGCGGTGATCGCTCAAGCGCAGTTGCCAGCGCTGCAAGTCCAGGCTTGGCGCAAAGCCCACGACCAAGCCCTGCGGCATGCAGCAACTTGAGCGCAGAGTCATCTGCACACCCTGGCCGCTGAGTTTCAATGACCAATCCATAGTGCCGGGCAAAGCCAAGCCATCGCGGCTGCCCGCACCACCGGTCAAGACCAGGCGTGCTGATCCTGCCCACAGCGTGCCGCTGACCTCTTGCAATTGAACTTGACCGTGCGTGAGGCGATCAAGCCCCCACGCCAAAACCTTGGCCGGCATGTGCATACCCGCAGCCAAGAGACTGCCGCAAACCGCGCCAAGCAGAGCCCATGCCCACGGCGCAGTGACGCTGCGCGCTAAGTTCAGGGACAAGTTTTTGCGGCCCGCCATGTTCAGCCCCCAGGTAAACTGAAAATCACAACGCCACGCCACAGGGGTGCAGGGGCTGTGCCTTGTGGCGGCGCAATTTTTTGCAAATGCGCTTCGATAGGCAAAGCTTGTGCGTTCAATCGGGCTTGATTCAAAAATTCGGCCAAACTTTCAGCCGAGGCACTGCTCAGTGTCAGCGTCGCGCGCTGGCCTTCAGCGCTCAAACGAGCCGTGCTGCCAAGCAATTGGACAGCGCTGCTTTGCAAAACGCGGCCAGCATCCAGCGCGTTCGTGCGAGGTGTTTTTTGCAGCGCTTGGGCTTGCACTTGCAGCTGCTGGAGGGCTTGAGTTTGGGCTTGCAGCGCAGCCCCTATGGCAGGGTCTACATGTTGAATTTTCATGGCGGGCGCCAATCCCCAAGTCCATAAAACAGCAGCCCCCAGCAAGGTGGCCGCCCACGAAGTCAATGACTTTTCGCGCACGCTCAAATTCGACCACGCTTTTTGCACAGAGACCCAAGCAGCTAATTTCACGGCGCCTCCTTGGGACTGATCAACCACTGCGCGCCGCTTTGCCGTGCGCCATAACCTTTGCTACGCAAAGCCTGCGACAAAGTTGCAGCCTGTTCCCCCGAGAGTTGCAAGCCTTGCAAACGCAACTCACCGCTTTGAAAATCAAGAGCGGAAATACTTTGCCCAGGTGGCAGCAAGGGCCACACGGTATTCAAAAGCGGCTCTAAGTCGCTGCCCGATGTGGCACCCTTGCTTCGGCGCAACCGCTCAAGTTCACGCGTCATTTGCAGCGGCGCATCGACCACCACGGTGACGTGTGGGAAAGTTTGTGTCAGGATATCTCGCTGCGCTTGGTGTTGGGCTTGAGTTTGCCTTTGCATTTGCCAAGACGATAAATTCAAGCCCACAACGGTCACTGCCAAAAGCAACAACAAGCCCCAACGCAGGGGCCGCCAAACAGAGCCATGTCGCAAGCTGTTCCAGCGCCGCTTGAAACTTTGGAGCCAGCGAGCGCGGCCATGGGCGGCCAAATCAAACTGCGCCAAGTCCCATCCGGTTTGGGCCGATGCAGTCGCGCGCTGCAAAGCAGGGGCTACAAGCACACGCCAACCCGCCAACTCCGGCGCATTGTTTTGGAGTCCTTGCAAGCAACGCTCAGCCGATTCGGCCACACGCGGATCGGCTTGAATCAGCATGCTGTCTTGCGTTTGGACCAACATGGCCAGTCCTGCTTGCAAAGGCAGGCCCCAAATCAAGTCTGGACTGCTCAGCCATAACCAAGCATCTTCGCGCGTGCCTGTGACCCATGCCTGTGCGGGGCTGCACCCGGGGGTGATCTCAGGCACGATTCGGTGCACCGCGTGCTGCTGCGATTGAAGTTGTTGCAGATGCCCTTGCAGCCAATCTTTGCGGCAAACGGCCACCCATACCAAAGCACCTGCTTGCCAGCCCGGTTGCAAGGCGAAATGCATTTGCTCAGGTTCTTCTAAAAGTTGCTCTTCGAGCAAGCCGTGCAATGCGGCTGTCAGCCGAGCAGGGTTGCGCTGCAAGCCTGCGGGCAAACTGACTTGGTGCCAAGACAAAGCAGCTGCGGGCAGCAAGGCCCACACTTCTTTGTCGCGCGGGCCTGCTGCTGCGGTGGACAAGACCGTCTGTTGGTAATCGGTGCTGGCGCTGGCATTTGCCAGTGGCAGAGAAAAAATCAAGGTGCTCATGGCTGTGGTGATTGTAAAGAGTCAGGTGCTGTCTTGCCAAAAAGTTGAGCGTTTTTGCGCCGCCACACAAAACTGACTTGTGAACCATTGCGCAGCATCAGTGCTTTTTCCTCTTGTGAGCGCTCCTCCATGCGAAGGCGACCCCAGACTTCAAAAAACCGAGAACCTACTGAATGCCAGCGCGGCTCCAAATTGCGCCCCCCCAATGCGCGACCTGCATCACCTAAATTTTCAAAGTGCGTGCGCGTGCGAAGCTCCACAAATTGCTTGGCGCTGGCCATGTCCAAGCCTTGCACGCTGGCGTAAATCACTTCTACCGAAGCGGTGTTCAGATTGACTGGCGAAGCCTCGGACAGCACCGTTACAAAAGGGCTCAATCGCTCAGCGCTTTGCGCGCTCAAACCCAGCCACTGCAATTGCGCTACATTTTGCGGCAGCAAAGCCGCTTCAGGGCTGCTCTGACTCCAAGCGGCAAGCCATTCTTGGCCCATGACTTGCAACTCTTCGGGCGGCAGTCCGAGTAAATTGAACAAACGCGTCAAACTCAATTGCATGGGCTGCGACAACTTGCCTTGTTCAACCCAGTTGGCAAGATTCAAGCGACTTTGGGCATCGACCACTTGGCCCGACAAAAAAACTTCCGGGTCACCCTCGCGCAGTTGTTTGTCTTGCGCTAAAAAACTCGACAACTTGGCCTCTTGCAAGGGCAGGGCCCAAGGCTCGGCCAAATGGTCTGTTGCCTCGTTTGAGCGGCCCGCGCCAGCTGTGGTGGCATTGGCTGACAGCGCGTCTTCACGCAAAATCAAGCGCGTCCAATCCATCGCGCCGTTGAGCAGCCAAGCCGATTGTGTGCGGTGGCGCTCGGCGCTTTCCACTTCAACTTGGCGCCACTGCTGCCACAACGCAGCCGAGGCCAATGTGGCCACCAAAGTCACCACCAGCATGGCACTGATCAAGGCCGCACCATGCTGAGATTTGAGCGTGGCAAAGGGGCGGCGCGCACTCATGATTTGCTGCTCGAGAAAGTAGGGCGCACCCAGTCCAAGGTGAGCTTGCCCGCCATGCTCCCGCCCTCTGGCAATTCGATCACCAAGCGCAGGCCTTCAGGCAGCGGCGGCGCAGTGCCCGTTTTCAAGCCAGTGCCTGACTCAGCGCCCCCGCCACTGGTTGTGCCGGCACTCGACAAGGGGTTGCTCCAAGCCCCATCGCGGTGGTAGTAAATTTGCCAACTGCGCAGGGCTTGCAGGGTCACTTCACGCACAGCGTCCAAAGTGCTGGGCGTTTGCCCCCAGTTTTGCGCTTGCTCCCAAGCCATGGCCCATGCGTCTTTGCGCGTCAAGGGTTCGGATTGCCAACGCGTCCAGCGCCCCCCAGCGCCATCGCTGCGCAAGGTCCAAGCCACCACTTGCACGCCAGCTTGCGGGTCTTGCGTGTGTTGCCGTGTGATGCGCAAAACGCGGCCATCCCAGTCCAATGCTGGCGTGTTGCGCAAGCTGACCATGCTGTCCAAATCGGCGCGCCACTGCGCCAACCCCACTTGCAAAGTTTGGTGTGCATCCGATCGCGTTTGCAATTGTTGTTGCGCCAAAGACATGCTGTCCAAACCGCGCCAAGACATCAAAGCCATCAAAGCCAAGATGGCACTGGCCACCAGCACTTCAATCAAGGTAAAGCCCTGCGCAAAACGAGGCTGTTCAATGCAAGGCTTGGCCATCAATACCGCCCCATCACGGTGGACAGTTGCAGCAGTGGGGTGTCTTGCCCCTCTGTGCGCAGCAGCACACGGGCATCTACACGTCTGAAATTGGGGTTGGGCGTGGCTTGCACTGACAAGTTCACTTGCAAACTTTGATCTGCTTGCGGACAGGCCACTTGGCTCTCACCCAAGGACGGCATTTGCCTTGACAAACGCATGCGCACAAACTCGTTTTCAGCGCAAATTTGAGCCAGCAGTTGGCCGCTTTGGCGCTGTGCGTTGCGCATCAACGCGTCGCTGGAGCGAAGGCCCGCCATCAAGGCGATGGCCACAATGCCAAGCGATACCAAGACCTCGATCAAGGTAAAGCCTGCTGCCTTGGCTGCCTGGGTTGTCATGGCGATGATGGGCTCACCGCAAATGGCTTTAAGCCATCTGTGCTGAGCCACACGGAGGGGCTAACGCCTTGCTTGACAGAGTCATTGACGAAATGGCGCAATTGAATGCTTTGCGCGCCAATGATCGGGTCGGGCCCCAGCATCAGCGCAGGCAATGCGTTGCCTGAAGGCGGCCATGGCACCACTTGAATGCCAGAGCTTAACCATTGGCTTGGCAAGGTGTTGGGCGGCAAACCGTCAAACACAAAACCCTCGCCTTGCGCGCGCCACTGCACAGGCATGCCACTGGCCCGAGAGCGAGCCCGTGCCGACTCGAGCAATGCGGCCAATCGATGTGCTTCACGCTCTAACGCGGTTTGCGAGCTGTCGCGAAAACTCAAGCTGACTGCAGCAGTGCCAATCGCAATCAAGGCCAAGACCACCAACAATTCAATCAGCGTAAAGCCAAGCGCAGGCCGGCCTGGTTGACGCACTGAAACAGGCAGCAACGCGGTAAAGGCGGCAAAGGCCTTATTGCCAGCTGCCGATGTCGGCATTTGCGCCCTCACCACCGGACTGCCCGTCCGCCCCGAAGGACATCACATCCACCTCGCCTTTGAGGCCGGGGTTGAGAAATTGATAGGGCCGCCCCCAGGGGTCGGCAGGCAGCTTGTCCAAATACGATTTCCAATTGCCAGGCACAGGCTCGATGCTGGGCCGGGCCACCAAGGCCTGCAGACCTTGCTCGCCGGTTGGAAAGCGTTGGTTGTCCAATTTGTAGAGTTTCAAAGCTTGCATCAAATTGCCTACGTCGGTTCGCGCGGCCGTCACCCGCGCGTCGTCTGCGCGGCCCAGCACATTGGGCACCACCAGCGCCGCCAAAATGCCAATGATGGCCAGCACCACCATCAACTCAATCAAAGTAAAGCCGCGCTCTGTTCGCTTTTTTTCTAAATTCATGGCGATCCTGCCCTGTGCAAGTGAAAACATTTGTCCATCATAATCTCCCCCATGATTCAAGCTTTGCGAAGCCCTGCCCGTCCAATCTTCCCGGCGCTCATGGCCTTTGCCATGTGGGCATTGGCTGCGTTTGCAGGCGTTTATTGGGCCATGCGCTGGCAAGGGCAAACCAGCCCGCCCGCCAATGTGCCCACAGCTTTGACAGCGCCGTCCAATGCCAGCGCCCTGACGCTGGAAAAAAGCATGGTGGCGCAGGCCCTAGGCGCACCAGCCCCAACGGCCAGCGGCGCCGCCGCAAGCCCTGCGCAGACTTCGCACCAGTGGGTCTTGTTCGGTGTGGTGGCAGGCACCTCAGGGCGGGGCAGCGCGCTGATTGGGGTGGACGGCCAAGTCCCCAGAGCCTTCAAACTGGGCCAAACAGTGCTGCCCGGCTGGGTTTTGCATTCGGTAGAGCGCCGTTTAGCGCGTTTAGCGCCCTCCATGCAGGAGACCCCTTCCGTCACCCTTCAACTGCCGGCGCAGCCCGAATAAAGGGCTTTACGCAGCTTGGGTGGGCCCACTCCACCCTACTGCTGCAAAAACAATCGGTACACCGGGTTGTGGGTTTCTTCCACATGCGGGTAGCCCAATGTGTCTAAAAATTTGTCAAACGCCTTGTCATCTTTGGCGGGCACTTGCAAGCCCACCAAAATGCGGCCGTAGTCGGCGCCTTGGTTACGGTAGTGAAACAAACTGATGTTCCAGCCCGGGCGCATCAAACTTAAAAACTTCATCAATGCACCTGGCCTTTCAGGAAAAACAAAACGCATCAAACGCTCGTTTTGCGCCAGCGCCGAATGTCCGCCCACCATGTGGCGAATGTGCTCTTTGGCCAACTCATCGTGCGTCAAGTCGAGCGTTTCAAAGCCGTTTTTCTTGAAGTTGTTGGCGATCTTCAAACTCTCGCCCGCGCCCTGCGTGGTCAGGCCCACAAACACATGCGCTTTGGCCGCATCGCTGATGCGGTAATTGAACTCGGTCACGTTGCGCGCGCTGCCTGGCAGGGCGCCAATCAGCTCGCAAAAACGTTTGAAACTGCCGCGCTCTTCAGGGATCGTCACCGCCAGCAAGGCTTCGCGCTCTTCGCCCACTTCTGCACGCTCGGCCACAAAGCGCAAGCGGTCAAAATTCATGTTGGCGCCGCACAAAATGGCGGCATAGGTTTGGCCCTTGGTTCTGTGTTTGGCCACATACTGTTTGATGGCGGCCACTGCCAGCGCGCCCGCGGGCTCGACGATCGAGCGGGTGTCCACAAACACATCTTTGATGGCGGCGCACACGGCGTCGGTGTCCACCGTCATGAACTCGTCCACCAAGCCGCGCGCCACGCGGAAAGTTTCCTCGCCCACCAACTTCACAGCGGTGCCATCCGAGAACAAGCCCACATCTTTCAAGATCACGCGTTTGTTGGCTTGGATGGACTCGATCATGGCTTTGGAGTCGTTCATTTGCACGCCAATGACTTTGATCTCGGGCCGCACGGCCTTGATGTAATTGGCCACACCCGATATCAAGCCGCCGCCCCCAATGGCCACAAACACGGCGTCTAAAGGGCCTTGGTGTTGGCGCAGCATTTCCATGGCAATCGTGCCTTGGCCAGCGATCACATCGGGGTCATCAAACGGGTGCACAAAGGTCATGCCCAATTTTTTCTCCAGCGCCACTGCGTGCTGGTGCGCATCGGAGTAACTGTCCCCTTTTAAAACAACTTCGCCGCCCAAAGCTTTGACGGCATCGATTTTGACTTGCGGCGTGGTGGTGGGCATCACAATGACTGCGCGGCAGCCCAGTTTGTGCGCACCCAAAGCCACGCCTTGCGCGTGGTTACCCGCAGAGGCGCAAATCACGCCGCGCTGCAGTTGCGCAGGCGTTAAATGCGCCATCTTGTTGTAGGCCCCACGCAGCTTGAAGCTGAACACGGGCTGCTGATCCTCGCGCTTGAGCAGCACTTTGTTGTGCAATCGGCGGCTGAGGTTTTTGGCGGGTTCCAGCGCCGACTCGGTGGCCACGTCATAGACGCGGGCATTGAGTATTTTTTTCAGGTAATCGGCTGGCTTGAGATTTTTCGCGGTCATGCCCGAATGATAGCCGGCCAAAAAAATGCCCCGAGTCTTGCGACTCGGGGCAAATCCACCTTTTCAGAGGGTGGAGGAGACAATCAATTCGCACAAAAAAGCACGACTGTTCCAAATTCTACAGAGAAAATGCTGCAGTGCAATAGTTTTTCTGCTTTTTCTTCCAATTTCTTGTATTTATTTCAATGGATTGCGCAGGCTTTACGATCAGAGCTTCCCTTCAAATTGAATGACACACGAAAGACAAGCACTATGGATTGCACAGTCAGTTGGACCGGCGGCGCCGGCACCCGCTCCGGCATGGGTTTTATGGCTGAAACGGGCAGCGGCCATGTTTTGATGATGGACGGCGCGCCCGATGCCATCAAACCCGAAAACGGCGGCCAAAATTTAGCGCCCAGGCCCATGGAAACCGTCTTGGCAGGCACCGGTGCTTGCACGGCTTATGACGTGGTTTTGATTTTGAAACGCGGGCGTCACGATGTGCGCGGCTGCAGCGTCAAGCTCACAACTGAGCGCGCCCAAGTCGACCCCAAGGTGTTCACCCAAATCCACATGCACTTCACGGTAACGGGCAAGGCCATTTCCCAAGCCGCCGTAGAGCGCGCCGTAGCCATGAGCCATGAGAAATACTGCTCGGCCAGCATCATGCTGGGAAAAACCGCTCAGATCACCACCAGCGTGGAGGTGCTGGAGGTTTGAGCCGTCAAAAAAGCGCTTAAACCCGATGCGCCACGGTGGTCATCACCTTGGCGGCCAGGCGCATGGCCTGTTGAACAGGCTCTGGCAGCACCACAGCACCGGCGCGCTCGGCCATACGGGCGTGGGCCACTTCATCGGCTTTCATTTGCGCCACGATGGCTCTGGAGGCCAGGTCGTGGGCGGGGAGTTGGTCCATGTGCCCGGCCAAATGCGCCTCGACTTGGCGCTCGGTTTCCACCACAAAGCCAAGGCTGAGCTTGTCACCCCCCAATTTGCCTGCGCCAAAGCCAATGGCGAAGGCGCCGGCGTACCACAGGGGGTTCAAGAGCGATGGGTGGCTGCCCAGTTGCTCTAGGCGCTCTGAAGTCCAGGCCAAGTGGTCCGTTTCCTCGCGGCAGGCAGCCTCAAGCTGAAGCTTCAAAGCGGGGTTGCTAGAGGCCAAGGACTGCCCCGTATAAAGCGCCTGCGCGCAAATCTCGCCCACGTGGTTCACTCGCATCAAGGCCGCACAGAGCGCTTTCTCCGCTTGGCTCAAGGCGCGGGTGGCGCTGTCTGCGGGGGGCAAAGGGCAGGCCCGGGCAGCACGCGGCTTGGCAAACAAGGTGCGCAATGCGCTGTCGGTGGCGTGAATCAGAGCGTCAATGGGCATGGGCGCAGTGTAGCGCAGGGTTTATGGCCCGCTGCAGGGCGGACTTGTTGCAAGCGAACAACATAAAACCCATCTGAATGCAGGTTTTCTTTGTGGATGGGCTTGGCCTCTGGTTCAATAGACCCAACTTCCCTATCGGAGGTTGGCTCAGGGTGAAGGTGCTTTGCAATTGTGCAAACACTAGAACTGGGGCCCTTGTTAAACCTTGGAGAACTTCTCAAATGAAAAAATCCCTGATTGCACTGGCTGTGTTGGCTGCTTCTGGCGCCGCCATGGCTCAATCTTCTGTCACATTGTTTGGTATCGTTGACGCTGCATACGGTGTTGGCAAAGGCTCACTCAGCAACAAAACACAACTGAAAAACTCTGGCTACAACTCTAGCCGTTTGGGTTTCCGCGGTGTTGAAGACCTCGGCGGTGGCATGAAAGCCTCCTTCTGGCTCGAAGCTGGCGTCAACAACGACGACGGCTCTGGCGCTGGTACCAGCAACAACAACCAATCGTTGCCTGCTTGGAATTCTGCAGATGGCAAAAACTCTGCTATCAATGCCCGTAACCAAGGCTTGACTTTCAATCGCCGTTCTACCGTCAGCCTTGAAGGCAGCATGGGTGAGTTGCGTTTGGGTCGTGACTACACGCCCCAGTTCTGGTCTGAGACAGCATTCGATCCGTTTGGCACAAACGGCGTGGGCACCAACATTGCCTTCAACAGCGGTGGCAACACTGGCGTTCGTGCTTCCAACAGCATTGGTTGGTTGTCGCCTTCCATCAGCGGCTTCAAAATCTGGGCACAAACCTACATGGGCGAAAACGCTTCTACTGCAACAGCCAAT
>Ga0214919_10004608_pt1 | contig 20071 bp, 18 predicted proteins | sample LL1503_MetaG_FD_177994 | JGI IMG/M metagenome (GOLD analysis project Ga0214919, IMG submission 177994) | Freshwater microbial communities from Lake Lanier, Atlanta, Georgia, United States - LL-1503 | ecosystem: Environmental > Aquatic > Freshwater > Lake | place: USA: Georgia | collected... | reverse complement strand
GAGATTATTAGCCCTGATCCAACGTTTATTTTGCCATATCAAAAAAATTTAAAGGGCCTTGTTTTAACCCATGCTCACGAAGATCATGTGGGGGCCCTTCCTTATTTATGGCCATATTTGCGTTGCCCCGTTTACGCAACACCTTTTACAGCCGCTATTGTGCGTCAGAAAATTGCTGATAAGCCCTGGAGAAAAGAGCTCCAGCTTATAGAGGTTCCCTTGTCAGGAAAGATTGACATAGGGGTGTTTAATATTGAATTCATCACATTAACCCATTCCATTCCTGAACCCAATGCATTAGCCATCAAAACTCCTTTGGGAACCATTGTCCATACAGGTGACTGGAAAATTGATCCTATGCCTCTTATCGGTGATGTTACTAATGAATCCAGATTGATGGAACTTGGTAAAGAGGGTGTTTTGGCCATGGTTTGCGATTCAACCAATGTCTTTACCGAAGGTGTATCGGGTTCTGAGCAAGCTGTTAGAGATGAATTGATTAAGCAAATCGCTAAATATCCGAATGACAGAGTTACAATCGCATGTTTTGCATCGAACGTAGCGCGCATAGAAACGGCGGCGCTCGCTGCAAAGCACCATGGACGCAAAGTGGCCCTTATTGGCAGATCCTTGCATCGCATGGTGCAAGCTGCCGAATATGCCGGGTATTTAAAGAATGTCCCTGCGTTCATTAGCGATGAAGAAGCGATGAAGTTGCCGCCTGAAAAGGTTTTATTCATTATGACGGGATCTCAAGGTGAGCCGCGTTCAGCTTTGGCACGAATAGCTGCGAATCAGCATCCAGTCGTCAGAATGGATGCTGATGACGTTGTTTTCTTTTCCTCTCGCATTATTCCGGGCAATGAAAAAGGCATTGGCCTTTTGCAGAATAATTTGGTTAAAGGAGGGGCTCAAGTCATCACAGCTAATGAAGAAGACATTCATGTGTCAGGACATCCAGCGCGCGATGAATTGAAAAAAATGTACAAGTGGGTTCGTCCCCGAATTGCAATTCCGGTACACGGCGAAGCCCGTCATCTTTTAGAACATGCACGTCTTGCAAAAAGCCAGGGAATAAAAGAAGTAGTTATCCCAGAAAATGGCAGCCTTATTCAAATCGAAGCAAGTCATTCACGCATCATCGATAACGTTCAATCAGGGCGCTGGGCTTTGGATGGAAACCGAATGATTCCTGTTATCAGCCCCGTTTTAAAAGACAGAAACAAAATCTCTCTTCAAGGGATAATTGTCGCCAGCCTGATGGCAGATAAATTTGGCCAATTGCTTAAGGATCCTAGTTTTACAATTCTGGGCGTGACAGAGCCTGGAAAAGAAACGGAAATGCTAACCAACAATTTGCTTCGAGTTATAAGTAATACATTGTTAGGTGATTTTAAAAATAACGAGGCACGCCTGGAAGCATTAAGGCTTATCATTCGCCAAACTGTTAATCAACGTTTTGGTAAAAAACCAATCGTTGAAGTGCATTTAGTGATGGGGAAAAATTAAAGAGCAGAAAAGGTTTATTTCTTCACATCCCGCCAAATACGGCGCATGGCGAAATAAAAGATTACCGTCATGAACAATAAATAAGCCATCACTTTGACGCCCATTTGTTTGCGCTGTTCTGTTTCGGGTTCAGCGGCCCAAGCTAAAAATGTTGAGACATCACGTGACATTTGTTCCACAGTTGCAGAAGTTCCGTCAGCATACGTCACCTGACCATCAGTTAGGGGCTTTGCCATTGAAATCTGCCCCCCTGGAAAATATTGATTATAATGTCGTCCACCTTCGATAACGATCCCTGCCGGTGGGTCAATATATCCATTCATTAAGGCATGAACATAATCGGCGCCACCTTCACGGGCTTTGACGATCAGGGACAGATCAGGAGGAAGGGCGCCATTGTTGGTGGCTCTTGCGGCATTATCATTAGGATAAGGGGATGGAATAGCATCCGAAGGCAATGCTTTTCGTTGGAACATTTCCCCTTCGGCATTGGGCCCGTCTTTTACTTCATAGCCGGCAGCGATTGTCTTGATTTCAGACTCTTTAAAGCCAAGGGATTTTAAATCTCTAAAGCGAATTCGTTTCAGGCTATGACAGGCAGAGCAAACTTCTTTGTAAACCTGAAAACCACGTTGAAGTTCGTTCCGTTTAAAGGTACCAAAGGCGCTATTAAAGCTCCAGTTTTGTTTCGGCAGATGAGGAACAGCATTATCTGCGTGACAAGGTATTATCATGACCAAGAATAAAACCAACGTCATTTTTTTCATAACGACTTTACCGCCTTATCATCAAAACTTAGTGGTAATTTTGGTCTTGGTTCATACTTGCCCAACAAAGGAAGAAGGATCAAAAAATGAAAGAAATAATAGGCGGTAGCAAGCCTACCGATGATCAAATACATACCTTCTGGCGGCTTAGCGCCAATCCACCCCAAGACAAAGCAATTGAGAACTAAAACCCAAAATAAATGCTTGTAAATAGGGCGAAAGCGACTGCTTCGAATAGGATTGCGATCGAGCCACGGCACAACAGCTAGAACAAACACAGCGCCAAACATGGTCAAAACGCCACCCAGTTTATCAGGAATCGAACGCAAAATGGCGTAAAAGGGCAAGAAATACCATTCTGGCACGATATGTGCCGGTGTGACCAAAGGATTGGCTGGAATGTAATTATCAGGCTCGCCAAAAAAATTGGGAGCGAAGAATATAAACCCGCAATAGATTAACAAAAACACACCCAAACCAAACAAGTCTTTGATGGTGTAGTAGGGGTGAAAGGGAATGCTGTCGGTTGGTTTTGTGCGATCAATACCAAGGGGGTTGTTGGATCCAAATTGATGCAATGCCACCAGATGCAAACCGCTTACGGCAACAATCAAAAAGGGAAACAAGTAATGCAGCACAAAAAAACGGTTAAGGGTTGGGTTATCAACAGAAAATCCACCCCATAGCCAGTGAACAATCGATTCGCCAAAGGGAAAGGCGGAAAACAGATTGGTGATTACCGTTGCACCCCAAAAGCTCATTTGACCCCAGGGAAGAACATAGCCCATAAAGGCTGTTGCCATCATTAACAGCAAGATCACCACACCCAAAATCCACAAAAGCTCGCGCGGAGATTTATAGGACCCATAAAAAAGGCCTCTGAAAATATGAATGTACACAACAATAAAAAACATCGAGGCGCCATTCATGTGGATGTATCTGATCAGCCATCCGCCATTAACATCTCGCATGATTCGTTCGACGCTATCAAAGGCCATGCTAACGTGAGGAACATAATGCATCGCTAGGAAAATACCGCTTAGGATCATAATGACCAAAATGATTCCGGCCAACGATCCAAAATTCCATAAGTAATTTAGGTTTTTAGGAGTAGGGTATTCTTTAAGCTCCTTGTTAAAGAATGTAAAAATTGGCAGACGTTCGTCAATCCAACGAATAAGGCTCATAAAAAATTATCCTATGCGTATAACAGAACCGTTGTTAACAAATTGATAAGGCGGAATCTCTAGGTTCTTGGGGGCAGGACCACTGATAACACGTCCAGACAAATCATACACTGAACCATGACAAGGGCAAAGCCATCCGTCAGCTTCATTTCCTTTGTCTGGATTTTTCTTTTCGTTCGGAACGCATCCCAAGTGCGTACAGACTCCAACCACAACCAACCACTTTGGGTCTTTTGAAAAGCGTTCTTGATCGGTTTGCTGATCGGGCAGCGACTTGATTGAGGTTTCATTGGCTGCCTTGATTTCTTCGTCACTGCGATGGCGAACGAATACGGGCTTACCACGCCAGAGAACGGTTTTTCCTGTACCAACAGGAATGTCTTTGGTTTCAATATCAACGCTTGCAAGCGCTAAAACATCAGCAGCAGGATTCATGCTGTTTATAAACGGCATAGCAGCAGCACCTACACCAACCGCCCCTAGTGCACAAGCTGTTAAGGTCAAAAAATCACGACGCGTCGGATCGGTTGGCTCTTGGGAGGGGCTGGGCTTATCTGACTCAGACATTTAAACGCTATATTTTCGAAAATTTTCTTTATTTTAGCGATGTTCCCGCGACAGCGCAATGGAGCCCTCTTTATTTTTGTTGTATTTTCAAAAATTAGGATTATATATAGCGTGGAATATAAGAATTCCTAAGGAGGAAAAAGATGAAAAAGAAAATAGGTTTTTTAGTTATTTTGATGGCCCTTTGGACAGGGGATGGGTTTGCTTCGAGTTTTACTGCGGACCCAATGGAATTGGGAAGAAATCTTCTTAGAAGAATAGATGCGATTCAAAGTCAATGCGATGGGCTTGAAGGCATGATTGGTGAAAGCGGAGCGTATAGAGGTTTTGCGGCTAAATCTGTTCAAAAAGCTCTTGACACATTAGACGGAGCAACGGAGGAGCCTGATGCAGGATTTTTGGCTGCTTTAAACAGTTGTGTCAGTGATGTGCATAGCCCAATAGATCCAGAAGCAACGACTCTTGGACAATTGTTAACGATGAAAAAAAGCAATATTGCAGCTTTGGAAAGATTTCTAAATGCGCAAGGTATTGATATTGCGGCGTTAAGAGAGGAAAGAGAACTAGCAAAAGTTACTGCTTCTGCGGCCATTTTATCAACATTACCTTCTAAAGAGGAAGTCTTTCGGGCTGACTTCAATTTAAGACCAAACCTTGGTCAATATCTGCATTACTATTTAACTTTAGAAAATTTACCCGAATTTTTTGATGCACAAGCGCCTCTTCAGATTAAATATGGGGCAGAGTTTATTGAAAATGACCAGCGCTTTCCTGCAATTTTTGGCGCTGGTGGCAGAGAATATAAGAGAGACGCACGTTACATATGGCGTAATCTTATGGAAATTGTAATGAATCGTTTCCATGGTGGCGGCGATCCTAGCGATGGACCTTTTAACCCTTACGCTGAAAGACTAAAATATAACGATGTATGGGATATAAATTCCCGTGTCGCAGGAAGCACTCATAACAAAAGAACTCAAGATGCATACAGGCATTTTAATAGTAGTGGAGTTGAGAGAGCTGGAATTAGACTGCTTCGTGGTCTTGGAATCCGAAGATAAACTAATCAAGGGGCTTTTACGCCTCACCATTTGACCTTTGGACTTGCCCCATATTATATTGGGGCAAGTTTCTTTTTATAAAAAATAAAATTCATGACAGTTCGCGTTCGTTTCGCCCCCAGTCCGACAGGTATGCTTCATATCGGTAATGCCCGTGCTGCCCTTATTAATTGGTTATTTGCTAAAAAGCATAAGGGTGTTTTTATGCTGCGCCAGGATGACACAGACTTAGAACGTTCCGAAGAACGATTTGCTAAAGCCATTCAGGAAGACTTGGCCTGGCTTGGTTTAACCCACCAGGAATTTGCTAAGCAGTCGGATCGTTTTGACCGGTACCGTCAGGCCATGCAGGAATTAATTAATTCCGGTCGACTTTATCCTTGCTATGAAACTGCCGAAGACCTCGATTTTAAGCGCAAGCGCCAATTGGCCAAAGGCCAGCCGCCGATTTATGATAGAGCATCGTTAAGTCTAAGTGCTGATCAAAAAGAGGTTTACGAGAAACAAGGGCGCAAACCGCATTGGCGCTTTAAGCTAGAGCCAGGCCTAATTGCCTGGGATGATTTGGTGCGTGGCCGGGTTGAATTTCATGGTGAACGCCTAAGTGATCCTGTGTTGGTGCGCGAAGACGGCGCTTTTCTTTACACAATCACATCCGTCGTTGATGATCTTGATTTTTCAATTACCCACATCTTGCGCGGCGAAGATCACGTGACCAATACAGCTGTACAAATCCAATTATTTCAGGCCCTCAATAACGGCAAACCGGTTGATATTCAATTTGGTCATACAACCTTGTTGATGGATGCCAAAGGGCAGGGACTGTCAAAACGCCTTGGCAGCCTAAGCCTGGCCCAGATGCGCGAAGATGGAATTGAGCCAATGGCAATCAACAGTCTGATTGCACGTCTGGGGACATCCTTGCCGGTGGAGCCGGTTTTGGATTTAGAGATTTTGGCTGATCATTTTGACCTTGGCAGCTTTAGCCGTACGCCGCCGCGTTTTGATGAACAAGAGCTGCTGATCCTTAATCACAAGCTTTTTCACATAATGAGTTATGAAAGCGTCAAAGACCGCTTAAAAGAATTAGACGCATCTGATATTGACGAGACCATTTGGAATTTAATTCGTAATAACCTTCAGAAATTAAAAGACGTCAAAGAATGGCAAATCATTTGCCATGGAGATTTAAAAGGAACTGCGCCCCAAGAGGATAAAGAATATGTTCGAAGCGCTTTAGAAAGCTTGCCTATGCTTCCTTGGTCTATGGAAACATGGGGCCAGTGGACAAACGTTTTAAAAGAAAAAACAGGCCGCAAGGGAAGGGCCCTTTTCATGCCGCTGCGCCAAGCCTTAAGCGGTATGGACCACGGTCCTGAAATGAAAGAATTGCTGCCGATTATTGGCTATGAGCGAGTAAAGGAGCGGCTAAAGGGATGTTAGTCTTGTGAAAGATCAAGTTTGACTTTCTTTCTTACCCGACGGTTTTTAATAGCGTCGACGACAGTATTGATCAAATCAGTTTTATAACTATGTTGTTTCATCATCAAAGCGAGTCGATAACAATCCCTGTCTCCCCTCCAAAAATGGCGATGATTACAGGCATCTAGAAAATGTTTTAAAATTTTTGGGAATGCATAAGGGTCTTGTACAGCAATCATTGCCAAGCCAAACAGGCCATTTTCTCGAGAGATAGAGAAATTGTCTTGCAAGATTAAGGATAGTAAACGTGATGCTTGCTGATGAAATTCGTCTTTGAAACCGAGTTTATATAGGGCATCCAATGGCCAGCAAGAAACGTTTACGGTGCGATTGATATCTAAACATTGACATGCCACAGCAAATGCTTGGTCAAGAATTGCCAACTGTTGTTTTGGGGCTTTGGAATGGAGTCCTAATTCGCAAAGGGCTTGTGTTTTATACCAAGGATCTTGAATGTTTTCAGCTTTTTTTAAAGCAAGAGACCAACTTTGACTAAGATCTTGTTTGATGCTGTCTCTTGTTTTCTTGTCCTTATACGAAGAATTGCCCACAAAATTATCGCCCTATATAAGCTAATTTCTTGTAAGTTGATAACAATTGCTGATAGAGCATTTTCCATCTCTGTATCAGAAATATAGAGTTAGATTTAAAAAGGTCAAGGGTCAGTTTCTATTTAATCCAACTGAATCAAAAATCCTTTTAAATATTTTGATTCAGGCAGATGCATATGAAGGGGGTGGTCCATGCCGGCACTAAGCTGCTTGATGATTTTTCCAATCCGTCCAGCTTGTTCTAGTCCTTTTCGAATCGACAGCAAAAGATCCTCCTCACTTACGTGATGTGAACAACAGGTAAAACTTAGCAAGCCTTGGGCTACTACTAAAGATGCAGCCATGCGCACAAGTTTGCTATATCCTTTCAATCCAGCTTGTAAATCTTTGCGTGATTTGACAAAGGCAGGGGGATCAAGCAATACAATATCAAAATACCTTCCTTGAAGTTTTGCTAGTTCCTCAAACGCTTCGCCTTCAATAAAGGTGCACACATTTTCAACTTCATTTAAAGTGGCGCTTTTCTGGGCTAAGGCCAAAGCCTCTTTAGATCTATCGATGCCAACAACTTGTCTAGCGCCTTTTTTAGCAGCTTCAATACCAAAACTTCCTGTAAAGCAAAAACAATCAAGAACACTTTTGCCAACGGCAAGTTTGCTGATCAGGGCTCTGTTATCGCGTTGATCATAAAACCAACCTGTTTTCTGGCCTTGGTTAATGTCTGCTAAAAACAGTGTATCATTTTCAACGCATAGAACAGTATCATCACAACTGCCAATTGCAAAACGTTGATAAAGGTCCAGCTTTTCCAAAGTTCGTACATTGTGCATATTTTGTAAAAGAATAGAAGATGGCAAGATTAATTTTTCAATCGCCTTAATAATCAGTGGCGTCAACAGTTCCATCCCTGCTGTGTTTACCTGCATAACCACATGCGGTCCATAGCGATCAATAATCAGACCGGGCAGATTATCAGCCTCAGCGTGAACCCAGCGATAAAATGGATTCAGGTAAAGCCTGTCTCTAAAGTGAAGGGCTGCCTCTAATCGTTTCAGGATAAAATCTTCGTCAATTATGACTTCTGCAGGGCTCAATTTCCGAACAGCAATCAGAGAATGGGGGTTAAAAAAACCTGTGCCTAAACACTTTCCATCCAGTCTTTTTAAATGAACCAAAGATCCTGGTTGTAACTGTTTGGTGGCTGTATCCATTTTGATTTCATTGGAATACAACCACGAATGACCTTGTTGCCAGCGTTTGGCCTGGATAACGTTAATAATAGGGTACATTTACCCAACCGACAGTTTCTTAACTTTTTCTGCTTGCTGTGTATTTGCATCAGCATTCATTAATTTTTGCCGCTGGTCCTTTACCCATATATTCTGCTGTCTTTGTTCTGGGGTTAGTTTTAAGCCCACCAGAATTCGCATTGTTTTCCAATCGAATCCAGACGGTATTTTATAGGATTGCTTATAGATTCTAGTTTCCTCAGGACCTTTTAGCTTAGCTTTAAACGTGAAATCTTGACGATTAATAACATTTTCTTTGTCATCAACAACAGCGATAAAATAAGGGATTTCTTTTTCCACAACAGTTTCATCATTAAGGGCTAGTGATAATCTTGTCTGAAGAGATAATTCCATCGAATCATCATCGCAGCGCGCCGCTATTTGATTAATTCTCATTTCTCCTTGAGGAGTAAGGACTGTGCTAACGGGAACGCGATCCAAATCACTAATCAAAGCAAACCGTGGACAATAATTTTTTTCAGGTGCCGATGAACAGGCAACCAAAAGCGCTACAGCACAGATTCCAGCAATAAAAGACAGGCGTTTCATGAAACTTCCTTTATATTATTTTAAATTTACGAATTAGGTTAGCACTTAAAATGGCAAATAAAATACCAAAAACAATTTTAAATAAGAAAGGAACAAGGCCCATTTGAATTGCTGCGTCAAAGCCGACAAAGAGGCTTAAATAACTGATTCCAACTGTATAAAGAGCGATATTTCCAAGAAAGCAAATGCCAAAACGATAGAGAAATGTTTGGCTTTTGTCCTTTAAAGTACTGATCAGGTAAACCATGGGAATAAATCCAAAAATATACCCGCCTGTTGTATTCAAAAGATGAGGAATCCCACCTTTAAAGGCATGGAATACCGGCATTCCATATGCGCCTTCAAGAATATAGGCAACGACAGATGCAACGGCAATGCGCGGAGAGGTCATCAATCCAATAATCATCAGGACAGGCGGTTGAAGAGTCATGGGAACCGGCCAAGAAGGAATTGTGATCTGTGCGGATATGGCAATTAATAAGCTGCCTAAAAACACTTTCACAAAAAAACTCAAAAGCCCATTTTTATTTTCGACTATAAAACTTGGGTGATTTCTAGCTACATGTGTATTCATCAAAGATTCTCTTTGTCTTAAAATTAAAATATTCTTCCTTTCTGTGTAGGGGAGCTTTAGACAAAAGACAATAGAAATTTGAGAAAAGATCTTATGTTATTTTGCTACAAAAGAGAAAAATGCGCTTTTTCTTAATGCGATCTTTGCTTTCTCTTCATAGCGGGTTTCAGGCCATTCATTGACATCTGGCCTCGCATAAATATCTTGTCGTTGTTGCTTGAAAAGCTCAGAAATTTCAGGATTATCAAATTGTTCTTTTACCCAGGTTGCATACCCTTGGTGATCTGTTGCAATTCGCCATTCTCCATCTTGTTTCAAAAGACGATGAATTTCTTTGATCGTTTCTTTTTGGACAAAACGACGTTTAAAGTGACGTTTTTTTGGCCAAGGATCAGGAAAAAGTAAAAATACTTTATCCACAGACGCTGAAGGCAAAGTCTCTAGTAAAAGACGCGCATCATTTTGGAAAATCTTCACATTTTTTAGATTGAAATCATGAATTTGATTTAAAAGAGAACCCACCCCGTTCACAAAAGGTTCGCATCCTATAACAGTAATATCAGGATGATTTAATGCCTGTTTGCAAAGATGCTCACCACCACCAAAACCAACTTCAACCCAGATTGGTTTTTGATTAAAGAGGGACTCATTTTCTGCACTAGAAAAAGTAATGGTCGGTAGCAAAATTTCAAACAGAGTTTTCTGTCTGTCTTTTAAGGGTCTCGATTGACGTCTGCCATATAGTGTTCTGCGGCGCTGAAAATGATTAACTAAACTCTGGTTCATAAAAAAATAAAGGTAAATTATAGCTTCATTTTTTTATACTTATTTTTTATTGGGTATTCAATAAAAGAAGATTGTATCCTGCAAAAAGCTTTCTTTTACAAGGCCTGAATGTTAGAATTCGAAATCATGATCAATTGAACTTGCAAATTAACATTGATAATAAGAAAAAACATATCTTACATAAAATATTTGCTTCCGCTTATTAGTTTTGGACTGATTGCGTCCGTGTTTTTTTATTCTTCCTACAAATCTACAGGGTCTTCTTTGTTGCAGAATATGAAATTGCTGAATAGTTCACAAAATATTCGATATAATGGCTTGGACACAAAAGGTCGACCTTTCGTTGTGACCTCTATAAATGGGCGTGAAATTTCCGGTAACCAGATTTTATTGCATGAACCAGAGGCTGTTCTTGATTTAGGTGAAGGGGCCAAAGTAAAATTACGCGGAACACAGGGGATTTATGATAAGCTATCGAAAATTCTTTTAATTTCAGGTAATGTGCATCTTAACCATACAAATGGTTTGAATTTGATGACGTCAGAGGCTTCTATAGATCTTGATAAAGGAACGGCACAGAATAATGTGCCTGTCGAAGGTTATAACGAAAGTTCTACGATCAGGGCGCAAAGCTTTAAAATTTCTGACCACGGGAAAAATGTTTTATTTCAAGGGCAGCCCGAACTTGTTATTCATCCAAAAAAGTAACCTTTAACTAAGATTTTCTTATGATAAAAAAAGTTTTGATAATTAGTTTTTTGGCAGGAAGCCTTGTAATGGCCAGTACTTCAGTGCCTGTAGCAACTTCTATGAGCACAGATGAGGCCATTATTATTAATGGAGACTCTATGGATTACGACACGAATTTGAATAAATCAACTGTCGTTGGGAACGCTAGGGCTGAACGTGGCGTAGGACCCCAAAAACATATTTTAACCGCGAAAAAATTTGATGTTTATTTTAAAGACAAGTCTGAAAAAACAGAAAGTCCTTCTAAAGTAGGCGGTGATATCGAAGAAATCAAAGCTATTGGTGATGCTGTTCTTGTAAAAGAAGCAGACCAGTTAACCGTAAAAGCAGATTATTGTTTTTATCGGCCTGGAGAAGGAAAAGACGTAAAGGTTCCTCATAAAATTGAATTCATCGAATGTCAGGACAACGTAAAGCTTACAAAAGCAGGCCATTATTTAGAAGGTGATAAGGCCGTTATTAATATTAATACAGGCGTTTATAAGGTCACTTCCAGTAAGCGAGTCCGCGGAATCTTAAAGCCTGCTCCTAAAACTGGAAGTGTTTCAGAGGCCACTACGACCTCTTTAGAGGCAGCTTCTTAACCCCATGGCAACGTATCCATCTCCTCTTCCTGGCCTTTGTGTTCAAAAAATAGGAAAAACTTTTGGTAAACGTCCCATTCTTTTGGGTATCGACTTGCATCTTGTCCAAGGCGAGGCCGTTGGTTTATTGGGTCCAAACGGCGCTGGTAAGACAACCTGTTTTTCCATTGTGACAGGCCTTATTCAACCCGATATGGGAAAAGTATTTTTGGACCAAAAAGAAATCACCAATATGCCTATGTACTTAAGAGCACGAATGGGTATAGGATATTTGCCACAAGATGCTTCTATTTTCAGGGGATTAACCGTTGAGGGAAATATCAAAGCTGTTTTAGAGCTGTCTGAAAAAGACCCTGATAAAAGAGAGCAGCGTCTTGACTATTTATTGGATGAATTTTCAATTAGCCATCTCAGACAATCACCGGCTGTCGCTCTTTCTGGGGGCGAAAGGCGGCGCGTTGAAATTGCTCGGGCTCTTGCGATGTCTCCTAAATTTTTGCTATTAGACGAACCTTTGGCAGGTATTGATCCTATTGCGGTCGGGGAAATCCGAGAGCTTATATCGCATTTAAAGGAAATGAACATCGGTATTTTAATTACTGATCATAATGTTAGAGAAACCCTTGAAATTGTTGATAGAGCGTATATTATTGCTCAAGGGCAAGTTCTGATGGAAGGAGGCCCTGACGAGATTGTAAAACATGAAGATGTTCGTCGCGTTTACCTGGGAGAAAGGTTTTCACTCTAAGATGGGTTTTATATTCCATTGAAACGTGTAAGTTTTATCAGTCTCGATATTACAAAAAATTGAAAAAGGGAAACATTATGCCAATAACCATTACTGGAAAACATCTTGAGGTTGGAGATAGTCTAAGAGATTTTATAGGTCAAGAACTTCGAAAAGTTGTTAGTCATTACATGGGAGGGGATATTCTAGAAGCCCAAGTGACAATTAGCAAAAGTCATATTAGTAAAGAAAAGTCCGCTTTTAAAACAGATATATCTGTTCATATCAGTCGGAATTTTGTTGCTCATTGTCATGGGCAAGATGAGGATGCATACCGAAGCGCTACTGTAGCTGTTGAAAAGCTTGAAGCGCGTATTAAGAAATATAAAAATCGCTTACAAGATAAGAAACGCCACCGTGATGGCGAGCATGAACCCATGTTTGCGCAGCAGTATATTCTAAATGCTGAGGAAGATTCTGGTGAAGATACCCCCTTAATTATTGCTGAGATGCCAAGTGAAATCAGCCGTTTAAGCGTTGGTGAGGCTGTTATGCGCATGGATCTTGCGGATGTTCCTTTGATGATGTTCCGCAATGCGAGTAACGGCGAATTGAATGTTGTTTATAAGCGGCATGATGGCCATGTTGGCTGGATCGATCCCAGCCGCAAGATGGCTTAGATAAAAATTTCTGTTTTGGTATCTGTTTTCTATATATAGCCAGCTTACTGTAAAGTGATAATAATTATCGTTATCACTTTACAGTAAGGTCAGCCATGTTACTTTTAACAAAGTAAATTAAGAACTTAATCTTAGTAACGTGAATTAATTCGGGATTAGAAACCCTTTAAATATAGAAAAAAGCGAGATAGACCCTCCGATCAAGTCGGAAGTAAATTTGTTTTTTTTGACATCTAGACTCAGTTTCCCTTTGGCTCCGACCAAAGGGTCCATCAGGCGATCAGTCTCGGGCATGGTCCTTTAGACCAGGCCCAACTAAATCACTTTATGATCAATGGCATAAGTTTTAAGTCTTTGCCTTAGGCTGGTAGAAGTCCCAAAGCGCATTTCAGTGAGTGTCGTTGGGGTCACCATTTGTTGACAAATAGCCTGTAAATATGGCTTAAAGTTTTTTAAATTAAGAGATAAGACCATTTTCTTTATACGCTCTATGGATCCAGGTGAAACTGATAATTTCCTGAGACCCAGTCCTAATAATGCCATTGCTTCTAAAGGCTCGCTGGCCATTTCCCCGCATAAGCTTAAGGGAATATTATAAAGCTCAGCTTGCTCTTGGATGTGTTTTAGAAACATCAAAAAGGCCGGAGACAAAACATCATAACGATGAAATGTTTGTAAATGATCTCGATCAATTGCATAGAAAAACTGAAAAAGATCATTACTGCCAATAGCTAAAAAATCCACAAGAGGTGCAAGAGAGCCAAGTTGATGAACAAGAGCAGGGATTTCAATCATAGCGCCTACTTTTACCTCTTTTGGAATGGGACTTCCTATTCTTTTTTCTCGCGAAAGCTCAAGCTCAATAAGTTGCCTAGTGGCAATGAATTCCGAAGGCTCAGCTAGCATCGGAATCATAAGGTAAAGAGGATGTTCTGGAAACTGGCTGGATGTTCGTGCTTTTATCAAAGCCCTTAATTGTTGTCTCATAATCATAGGTCTATCTAAAGTCAGACGAATAGCTCTCCAGTTTTGAATGTTTTTTGTTTTATGAGGCTGATGAATCGACTGGAATTGGGGAATAATTTTATCTCCTCCAATGTCCAGTGTTCTAAACAGCACTGGTTTTTCACCGGCTGCATCGAGGATTTTTTTGTAAAGATTCGCTTGCGTTTCTACGCTTGGGGCGTTATTTCTTTTGATAAAAGCGATTTCTGTTCGATAAAGACCCACTCCTTTAACGATGCTTTGATTAAGTTCCGCAAGGTCCTCTGTTAAGTTTGCATTAATGTAAAGGTCAATCTTGACTCCATCTTGAGTCGTAAGATTTTTATATTCCCCCGATTTAAAAGAGGATCTCAGTGTTCGGTTATTTCTTTTTTCATTAAAAATTTGTACCAAATCTTCAAAAGATCCAATATCAATCTGGCCTTTTTCTCCATCCACTAAAAGGGGATGGTTATGAGTAATTTTTTTAATGATATTTTCATCTCCTTCTACAACCGGAATTCCAAGAGACCGTGCCAAAATAATCATATGAGATGATTCGTTTGTTTCAGTAAGAACAACACCTTTTAAAGCTTTATTATGATATTCAAGAAAATCAGATACACCCAAGCTCTTAGCAATAACAATAAGAGGCTGGGATACATCCAAAGGAATGTCTTTAGGATTTTTTTGCATAAGCTGCTTACGCAGGCGCATACTTAGATCTTCTAAATCATGAAACCTTGTTTTCCAAAATGCATTCGACTCATAAATTGTTTTAAATTGAGATAAGATAATCTGTATAGCATCTTCTGCTAAAATACCCTTCTCGATTTCCATACAAAGGCGTCGCTGCCATCCCTTATCAGCAGCTAGATGGCGATAAATTTCCAAGATTTGATGAGATTCATTCGGCAGCTGATCTGCCTTATCTGAAAATAAAGCATCAATTTCTTTTTGCAATGCTGAAAAAGCTTTGTTTAGTCGATCTTTTTCATTGTTTGAGGTTGCTTCATTTTTTAGTGAAGGTGTATGTCCAATGTGGTGCCAAAATGCATACCCTAAACCCAGTCCAGAACTTAAACCAATAATTCCCTGTATCAAGGCGGGAACTGAGCTTTCTGATTTTGGAAGTTTCTCTGGCATCAAGATAAACTATCCTGATAGATGTTGACAGAGGAGAGAATTATTTAAAAAGGAAACAGCTTGCTGCGTTAGTTCATTAATAACGTCCTGAGTGGTTTGTTCCGAGGTCACCATTCCAACGCTTTGCCCCGCCATTAAAGAACCATTTTCAACATCTCCATCAATAACGGCTTTTCTTAAAGATCCGGCCCAAAAATGTTCAATTAATAGTTGCGCTTCTTTTAAAGGAATTTCGCCTGAATCATAGCGAGAAATTACCTCTGCCTGTACTTTCATAAAACGATCTGTTGCTGTATTCGCAAGGGCCCTTACAGGGATGACTGTGAATCTGGGATCAAGTTGAAGCGAAACGACAGCATCTCTCGCTTGAGCCTTAATAAAACATTTTTTAAAATTTGCATGAGCAGGAGATTCTTTTGTACAGACAAATCGTGTTCCTAATTGACAACCCGCAGCGCCCATTTCTAAATAAGACACAATCGCTTCACCGCGCCCAATGCCACCTGCTACAAAAACGGGGATTTCTTTAATTTCAGGTAAAATTTCTTGAGCCAAAACACTAGTTGCTACAGGACCAATGTGTCCGCCGGCCTCACTTCCTTCGATAATGAGGCCATCAATGCCCATTTTTTGAAGTTTTTTTGCGATGATTAGGGCAGGGGCAAAACCAACGACTTTGCAGCCATAATCTTTTAAGCTGTTGATAGAGGTGGCTGAAGGAAGGCCTCCTGCCAAAACAACATGCCCTATTTTCATTTCACCGCAAACATCAATAAGCTCGTCAAGTTTGGGATGCATTGTAATAAGATTGACCCCAAAGGGTTTTTTTGTTAATTCTTTTGTCGCCTCAATTTCTGCTCTCAAAAGATCAGGGGTCATCGATCCGCAAGCAATAATACCAAACCCTCCGGCATTAGAAATCGCTGAAACAAGATTTCGATTTGATACCCAAGTCATAGCTCCACCTAAAAGAGCGACTTCTACCCCTAAGAAATCACGCCCCTGTTTCCATAAGGTATTTAAAATCTGGTGAGCGGTGATTTTCATGTTTTTTTTTCGTCCAAATCAAATGCCGTATGCAACGCTGCTACAGCTAGAGGGGTGTAATGTTGATCAATGATAACACTGATTTTAATTTCAGAGGTGGAGATAAGTTGTATATGGATATTATGTTCAGCTAAAGTCTTAAATAAAGTGCTAGCAACCTCCATATTGCATTTCATTCCAATTCCTATAACCGAAATTTTAACAATTTCATTATCCACGATTATCTCGGAAAAATTAAGTTCCTTTTTTATTTTCTCTAATACGGGCAAAGCTCTATCAAGGTCACTTCTTAAAAGAGTGAATGTTAAATTCATTTTATTATTAAGCGAGCAACTTTGAACGATCATGTCAACATTTATTAGGTTCTCGGTTAACTTTCCAAAGATAATGGCAATATTTGCAGCTTCATTAGGAATATCCACAAGGGTAATTTTGACTTCATTTTGATTATGCGCTATTCCGCTAATGACTGTACTTTCCACTAGATTCCTCTCACTTGTGATATAGGTGCCTTTTGATTTAATGAAACTTGATAAAACTCTTAGATTAACCTTATGCTTCATGGCAAGCTCAACAGAGCGGGCTTGTAAAACCTTGGCGCCTTGAGCTGCCATCTCAAACATTTCTTCATAAGTTATTGATGATAGCTTAGAAGCCTTTGCCACCAATCTTGGATCAGCTGTATAAACACCATCTACATCCGTATAGATATCACATCTGTCTGCAGATAAAGCTGCAGCCAATGCAACCGCAGTTGTATCTGAACCTCCGCGTCCCAAAGTTGTAATCCTATTTTCTTTAGTTATCCCTTGAAACCCTGCCACAACAGGAACGATGTTATTTTTAAAACATTTTTCTAATTCAATTGTTGGGATATTTATAATGCGAGCATGAGAGGGTGAATCATCTGTTTGAATAGGAACTTGCCAAGCTAGAAAAGATCGCGACTTTAATCCTAGCCTTTGAAGTGCCAAGGCCAAAAGTCCAGAAGTGATTTGCTCGCCAGCCGCCAAGACGACGTCGTGTTCTAATGTCGCTTGATGAGAGCACAAAGAATGAGCGTAGCCCACCAATTCATTTGTGTTGCCGGCCATTGCTGAGACCACAACAGCAATCTGGTTGCCCGCATCAATTTCTTGTTTAATAATTTCCGCGACGTGCTCAAGCCGCGTTACATTGGCAACTGAAGTGCCCCCAAACTTTAATACACAACGGGCCATTTTTTAGGATATGATTAACAAACTATATGCTACTACAGTACATACTAATAAGGCATGCATGCAAGGATGTCATGGTAAAAAAGAAAAGTTCCTTTTTAGATTCGACCCTTAATGAGGAAGAAGTTGATCAATTCGACCAAATAGCTGAACTTTGGTGGGATGAAAAAGGGCCATTTAAGCCCTTACATTCGTTAAACCCTTGTCGTTTAAAATTTATAAAAGATCATCTTTGTAATGCTTTCTCTCGTTCTTCTTTCGATCTTGAACCTTTAAAAGGTCTTAAAATTCTTGATGTTGGGTGTGGAGGTGGTATTTTATGTGAACCTCTGGCTCGTCTTGGAGCAAATGTTACGGGGATAGATGCAAGTCCAAAAGCTATCATGGCTGCAAAAGAACATGCAAAGAAGAGTGATTTAAAGATTTCCTATCACTGCTCCACAGTAGAATCGTTTGAAGAACAAGATTTTGACGTGATTTTAGCTCTTGAAATTATAGAGCATGTGGATAATCCGGCGAATTTTGTTAGGTCGTGCACAAAAAAGCTTAAAAAAGAAGGGTTATTTTTTTTATCTAGCTTAAATAGAACTTGGCAATCTTATCTTGGGGCCATTGTAGCGGCAGAATACGTTTTGGGTTGGGTACCCAAAGGAACTCATGATTGGGGAAAATTCATTTCTCCCTCTGAGCTGGCCTCTTTACTCAGAGAGTGCAATATGCGATTCATCGATCTTAAAGGTATAGAACTTAAAACATTAACTGGGCAATGGACTTTAGGGACTTCTTTGAACGTTAATTATATTGGCTGTTCGATTTTAACTTAAAATTTACCTTTTGTAGGGATAATGAAAAGTAGAGAATTTAAGGATTTCTATTTTTCATGATTAGATTGTATATATTTCTTTCATTATTTATTGCTTTAAGTGGATTTTCCGCCAATGCTGGATCTGCACGAGGAAGAGCTCCTGTCGTGGCGCCACCGCCACCAACCCCTGTTCCAGTCTCTCTGCCAGTTGTGGCGCCACCGCCACCGGCCCCTGTAGCTGCGCCACCAGTTCTATCAGCTGCTGACTTAGCTGCCCTTCAAAAACAAATTGCTGATTTAAAAAATCAGATACAACAACAAAGTGAAAAGCAACAACAGCAGCAGGAATTGCTAGAGGAAAATCAGGTACAGATACAACAGCATCAAGAGCAGATACAGCAAGTTGCAGAAGTTGCTGGCACACCAACAGAAAGGCCAAGTGATGAAGATAATGGTACAGCACAGCCTTTAGTAGAGAAGGAAGCAATGGCTTCCGATCCTGTCGAAGAGGCACTAACAGAAAAGCCAAGTGATGACGGCAATAATGCGGGAGAGCCTTCAACTGAAGAAGAAGCCCCAGCACCCGCTCCTAAAAAGAAAACTGCTAATAAAAAAGCTGTTGTTTCAGAAGAGGATACACCTGCAGAGATCGAATCACCTAAAGAGGCGAGCGAGGATGAGGTGCCAGCTTCTGATCCTGTCGAAGAGGCGCCAGCACCGGCTCCTAAAAAGAAAACTGCTAATAAAAAAGCTGTTGTTTCAGAAAAGGATACACCTGCAGAGAGCGAATTACCTAAAGAGGCGAGCGAGGATGAGGTGCCAGCTTCTGATCCTGTCGAAGAGGCGCCAGCACCGGCTTCTAAAAAGAAAACTGCTAATAAAAAAGCTGTTGTTTCAGAAGAGGATACACCTACAGAGATCGAATCACCTAAAGAGGCGAGCGAGGATGAGGTGCCAGCTTCTGATCCTGCAGAAGAAGCACCAACAGAAAAATCAAGTGATGATGCCAATAATGCAGAAGGGACAGTTGAACAAGGAATTTCAGCATCTTCAGTTCCAATGGTTAGCAAGTCAGGGGCTAAGGCAAAATCATCAACAGCAAATAAGTCTGCAACGCTTGCACCAGTGCCTACTAAGCCAGGGCACACAGCTAAATCTACACCAGCGCCCGTTGCGACTCCAGTCCCGAAGACCGTACCAAAAGCGTCTACGCCCGTTGCGGCTCCAGCGCCGACAGCTATTAAAGCAGCACCTGCGACGGTGGCAAATAAATCAACACCAGCGCCAACAGCTAAATCTACACCAGCGCCCGTTGCGACTCCAGCCCCGAAGGCTGCGCCAAAAACGTCTGCACCGGTGGCAAATAAATCTAAGACACCCAGTGCGGCAAAACCAACGAGTCCGGCGACCAAGCCAGCAACTAAGTCTGCTACTCCAACAGCAAATAAACCTGCTGCGACTCCAGTCCCGAAGGCTGCGCCAAAAACGTCTGCGACGGTGGCAAATAAATCTAAGACACCGAGTGCGGCAAAACCAACGAGTCCGGCGACCAAGCCAGCAACTAAGTCTGCTACTCCAACAGCAAATAAACCTGCTGCGACTCCAGTCCCGAAGGCCGTACCAAAAGCGTCTGCGCCCGTTGTGGCTCCAGCGCCGACAGCTAAACCTACATCAGCACCCGCTGCATCTAAACCAGCTCCAGCTCAACCTGCACCTGCTCCACAGGCTCCGCCAAAAGCGTCTGCACCGGTCCCGGCTCCAGCTAAACCTGCGCCTGCTCCACAGGCCACACCAAAAGATCCTGCGCCC
>Ga0214919_10004607_pt1 | contig 20075 bp, 21 predicted proteins | sample LL1503_MetaG_FD_177994 | JGI IMG/M metagenome (GOLD analysis project Ga0214919, IMG submission 177994) | Freshwater microbial communities from Lake Lanier, Atlanta, Georgia, United States - LL-1503 | ecosystem: Environmental > Aquatic > Freshwater > Lake | place: USA: Georgia | collected... | reverse complement strand
AGCCTACCCAAGAAAAGCAACTTCAATTACTAGCAAAAGAAATTTTGGACGGCCCGAGAAGAAATCTATGGTGATGCATTGTGAATATCCGCCAAAACTACTGATCTAATCAGCGCTTTGCTGATGCGGAAAAATCTAACCCAATTTCAGCAAAACCATACCTGTGAATTTGGGCTACTAAAAAAGTAAATAATTCTTACGCTCATTTCCTTTGATTTAATCTGCGCCGACTCGAACCAATTTTCCTTGACGTACCTCAATCGCATTTTGCAATAGTGCTAAGCTACGATAAATGCCATGCGCAAATTTACCATAAGGCATCATTAGAAAAAATCCCATCACAAACCCAAGATGTAAAGCTAATAATATTCCCATATAGGAAGTTTCTCGCCAGGCCAATAAGGCTAATCCTGTAATGCTAATACTGAGTAAGGAAGTAATGAAACCAATATCCATCGGTTTTTGGTTTTTATCACCATGCAGGGGATGGCGCTTCATATTGAGATACAGCAAACCTACTGGGCCAATGACTAAACCAATCCCTCCAAGAGTTCCTAGAACAACTGGTAGACTTGTATAACCATACGGAGCCTGCCATCCAAATAAGTAGTGATACAAAGTCGCAACACTGGTAGAAGCAAAACACAACATAAACCCATAAAAGGTTAAGTGATGAAAGCGCTTACGCAATAAAGAAAAAGCGTCATCTGCTTCGTTACAACCAGCTTGATGACCTCCCCCTAAATTTTTGAGGGTTAAGGCGTCGTGCAAAGCGTCACTTCCTGCTAGCAAAGTTGCAGGATCACTAGCAATCGTTTGCCAAAATTTAATGGACGAAATAACCATTGCAACAATGGCTCCTAAGAAAACAATACCAAAAACAAGAGCTAAAGCGTTATGCGGAAAAATAGCATAGAAGTTACCATCCGTATTGGTATTCAATAAACCCTGATTGACTTGCAAAAGGGCTAAAAAAAATAACCCAATCCCCAGCGAAACAGCCATTGTAAGTGCTAAACCATTCTTTTCATATAAGACGCCTAATGGCCTAGGCCATGCAAAATTCGTATACGTCTCAAGCCGAACCTTAGCCATCGCTTGCGGAATGTTGACTCCAAACTCGTTCGGTGGAGCATATTGGCAAGCATGCAAACACGCCCCGCAGTTATGGCATAAATTTGCCATAAAGTGAATATCCTTCGGAGTAAATTCCAAACGACGCGTCATCGAGGCGAAGGTTGCACAAAAGCCTTCGCAATAGCGACACGCATTACAAATTTGTAAAACACGGTGCACCTCGCTCACATGAGCAGATGGCATCGCTAAAGAACTTGCTTCCTGTATTAACTGGTTAAGCTGTTGCATGGACTTCCTCTTGTAATTGCGCATTTACTTGTATCGCACGCGCCGCAGAAGCGCCAGCAATTCGTCCATAAATCGTTCCAATCGACATCCCAATCCCTGCTGTATAGCCCTTACCTAAAACATTACCAGCCATCAGTTCACCTGCAACAAACATGTTCGCACTCGGTTTACCTTGAAAAAATACTGCGGCAGTTTCATCTGTTTTTAAACTTAAATAAGTAAAGGTTATGCCAGGGCGCAGTGGATACGCATAAAAAGGTGCTTGATTAATGGGTAAAGCCCAATGGGTTTTTGCCGGAGAAATATTTTCCGTATGACAGTCGTCTAAGACATTATGATCAAAGGTTCCAGCCTGACAAGACTGATTAAAACTATCAATAGTTTTTCGAAGTTCCAAAGGATCCAAGTTAACCAACGCAGCAAGCTCTTCGATGGTGTTGGCTTTAAATGCTGGAAATACCGGTGGCATAAAACGACCAGTAGCCTTTGAATCAATGACTGAATACGCTAACTGTCCAGGCTGTTGAGCGACTAAGCGCCCCCATATTGCATATCGCTTTGGCCAAAAATCCTCGCCTTCGTCATAAAAACGCTGCGCAGCTTGGTTCACAACTACTCCTAAAGATACACAATCAAGACGCGTACAAATGCCTCCGTCATATAGTGGTGACCTAGCATCAATCGCAACGCAATGCCCTTGCGTCACATCACCGATTTGATCTGCCCCTTGATCAAGTAAGTCCTTTAGAACAACTCCTTGATTAAAACGCGTCCCACGAATGAGAAAATTATCTGCTGGCCACTCGCCCGAAGGATTCTGTCCCCAAGCCTCTCGCAACCATGCCCTATTTGACTCAAAGCCACCGCAAGCTAAAACGCAAGCTTTCGCTTCTATTCTTTCACCATTATCTAAAACTACTGATCGAAAATTACCTGCAACAACATCTAAAGATTGCACAGTTGCTTGATAACGAATTTGTATACCCAAATTCTCAGCACTTCTGAAAAATGCATTGACTAGGGCTTTACCACCGCCCATAAAGAACGCATTCGTTCTTGCAACATGTAATGTGCCAGATAAGGACGGCTGAAAAAAGACCCCATGCTTTTTCATCCAATCACGAACTGTTGAAGTTCCGCGAATAATAATTCTGGCTAATTTTTCATTTGTCAGACCACCAGTTACTTTATAAAGGTCTTGCCAAAATTCTTCTTCAGGATATGCTTCAACTAAAACATCCTGCGGGGCGTCATGCATGCAACGGATATTTCTCGTATGTACGGAGTTGCCGCCACGCCACTCAATCGGAGCAGATTCTAAAAGCATTACTGAGACTCCAGCCTCTCTAGCAGTCAGAGCAGCGCATAAGGCTGCGTTACCTCCACCTACGACTAAAACATCAATCATTGATATAACCGTCTTGAAATAATATTCCTTATTATAAACTTTTCAGCTAATTTATTCCTTGCTCAATGAATTCGCGTCCAAGATAGGAGGTTGCGTGAACCAAGTCTAAACATCAAAGTGAATAAGCTGAGGGATTTCTTTTCTAAAGTTGTTGCCTGAATATTCCTGAAATTTTCCTAGCATGCCAGGAGACCCAGGCTTCGGGTGGGCTTTAATTAAGTTGCTTTAGAATGAAGTATGTCTACCCCAATCAAGTCCTTTGCTGCCCTTAAATTCGTGGGGTTTCGATGGCACATGTTGACCTTCATGTTGGCGATGATGGCAGATAACATTGAACATGTCATTAGTTATTGGCTACTCTACCAAAAGTTTCATTCAACAGAATTAGCTGGCTTCGCAGTTGTTTCACATTGGCTACCCTTCTTATTTTTCTCAGTACCCGCAGGTGCTCTAGCTGATCGCTTTGATCCAAGACGCTTAATCCAAATTGGTATTTTGATGTTTATGAGTTGCTCACTTGGATGGGCTTACTTTTTTATTACAGACACCTTAGAAATGTGGCATGCCATGGTCCTTCTGGTAATCCATGGCTGCTCTGGTGTTTTATGGCATACCACGAGTCAACTGCTGCTTTATGAAATTGTTGATACCCAGACTCTACCGAGCGCAGTTCGACTCTTAGCTACCGCTCGCTACCTCGGTCTATTGATTGGCCCAGCAGTCGGGGGGCTTTTAATGCTCACGCTTGGCCCAGAAAATGGACTCTTATTTAATGTACTGATCTATTTGCCAACGATCATTTGGTTATGGCGGGCTCCTTATGGACCAAAATTCAGAACAACTCCCGCACCCGTCAAAAGAGCGTTTCGGGGTTTAAAGGACATCATCCAAACTATTCGTGATATTTCAGGGCAACCTAAAATTGTTTCTATGGTTCTTCTGGCAGGAACTACTTCCTTTATCGTTGGGAATAGTTATCAACCACAAATGCCAGCATTTGCCGAAGGCCTTGGACATGGCAATCCAGGGGTTCTTTATAGCATGCTACTTGCAGCAGATGCTGCTGGGGCTTTAATAGCTGGTTTTATTTTAGAAAGCTGCAGTCTACTAAAACCCAATCCAAGATCTACCCTCATCCTAGCTATTTGCTGGTGTGTCATGCTGGGTAGCTTTGCCCTATCTACCAATTTTTATTTAGCGCTTGCCCTTCTTTTATTATGCGGCTTTTTTGAACTTTCTTTTAATTCCATGGCGCAAACGATTGTGCAAATTAATGCCCCTGTTGAGTTACGCGGGCGAACTATTGGCCTATTTAATATGGCAGCAATGGGCATGCGCGCTGGTTCGGGAATTACGGTTGGACTTGTTGGTGGCATGATTGGTATTCATGCCTCTCTGAGCCTTGCTTGTTTCATCCTACTACTATGTATCGGCGGACTACTATATCGCTTTGGCAGGTACCAAAGTTAAATATTGCCTCTACTAACCTTCAATGACTAGCTACAAACCACGCAGTAATGCTGGTCGGGTTTCATGAAAAGGAACTACTTGTTCCCAAGCAAAACCCATTTGTAATAACTCCAAGTCACCTTGCGGTTTACCAATAATTTGTATCCCCATCGGTATGCCCTGATGAAAACCAACTGGAGCAGCTAATACGGGCAAACCTGCTAAGGTGGGCCCTATCACTACCTCCATCCAGCGGTGATAGGTATCCATCGTTTGATTGGCAATTACTTTAGGCCAAGTCCAACGAATATCAAATGGAAATAACTGAGCACTTGGCAACACTAGAAAATCATATTTTGTAAATAAACGATTCGTTTCTTTTACCCATCCCGTACGTATTTGAGAGGCTTGGTAGATATCAAGGGCATTCAGTTTCATCGACTCCTCTACCTCCCATGTGGCTTCAGGCTTCATTTGGGAGCGGTGTAGAGGGTTTTGATACAACGCATGTAATTTACTGCCCGTTACAAATGCGCGTAAAACACTCCATGCCCGCCACAAACTAGCCATATTAAACTGAGGTACTACTAACTCCACTTCACATCCAAGCTGTGTAAAGTATCCTAAGCCACTTTCACATAAATCAATAACGCCATCTTGCATTGGCAGATAGGAATCTAAATCTTTCAACCAAGCAATTTTTTTACCCCGTAAATCTGTCTGCAAATTTTGATTAAAAAAACCTTCTGGTGTCTTTAACGAAAGTGGTGCGCGTTCATCATATCCAGCCTGAATCGATAGTAATAGGGCTAAATCTTGTACATTTTTAGCCATTGGACCTTCGGTTGAAAACTGATCATAAAACACTTCTAAGGAAGGGCCTTGAGGGACTCGTCCTCGCGAGGGACGAAAGCCGTAAATATTGTTCCAAGCAGCTGGGTTACGTAGCGACCCACCAAAATCGCTGCCGTCAGCTATAGGTAACATCTCTAAAGCTAAGGCAACAGCCGCTCCACCGCTACTGCCACCCGCAGATTTACTCTGGTCATAGGCGTTTTTTGTGCTGCCAAAGACCGTATTGTACGTATGCGATCCAAGTCCAAACTCGGGAACATTGGTTTTACCAATCAGAATACCGCCAGCTCTACGCATGCGTTCCACCACAATCGAATCCACTGCATTTCGTTGATCTTTAAATATAGGTGAGCCCAAAGAGGTCACAATACCGTGAGTAGCGGTTAAATCCTTCGGAGCTAATGGCAAGCCATATAAAGGTGGCAAGACGTCATACCGCCCTATTTCTTGATCTTTAACTTGAGCGAGCAGTTCTAACTGCTCTCTATCCAACATCGAAATAATGGCATTTACTTCAGGATTAATGGCTTCAATCTGATCTAAGTAGGCACACATCACCTCAAAGCAAGAAAGCTCTCGGCTTGCTATCAAATGCGCTAAATGAGTCGCTGAAAAACGAATAATTTCTTTATCCCTCATATCCTATTCCTTTGATATTGCAAACTCTACCAACTCATTTATACAAGATATTAGATTGTCCAAGTAAAATAAGTCCTAGTGTAACCATACCGTATCCCAGTTAGCACATAACCCTAGGACTCCATTGTCAAACCCTCTATCTCCAGCTACTAGCCTAACTAAACAACAGCTTTGGTGGACACCTCTACAAAATAGGGTTTTTGCGATGCTTTGGTTAGCATGGATGACCTCAAACATTTGTATGTGGATGAGCGATGTGGCAGCATCTTGGATGATGACATCCCTATCCAACTCACCGATTATGGTCGCCCTCATTCAGACCGCGTCTAACCTACCAGTTTTTTTAATGGGCTTACCAAGTGGGGCCTTAGCGGATATTGTTAACCGAAAAAAATACTTTGTGATAACGCAAATCTGGTTAGCGGGTGTTGCAGCCTTATTGTGCTTCTTTACTTTTGTAGGATCTTTGAGTGCCGAATTACTTTTAGTACTAACCTTTATGAATGGTATTGGTTTAGCGATGCGCTGGCCAGTCTTCGCGGCCATTATTCCTGATTTAGTTAACCGGGAACAGTTACCTGCTGCTCTTGCCTTAAACGGTATGGCAATGAATGCCTCGCGGATTATCGGTCCACTCGTTGCTGGAGCCCTCATCGCTAGTGCTGGAACTGAATATGTCTTTGCATTAAACATGGTTTTATCTCTCGCCATCACCGTTATTATTATGCAGTGGAAGTACCAAGCTGATGTCTCCACACTTCCAGGAGAGCGATTCCTAGGCGCTATTCGGGTAGGTATTCAATACGTTAAATCATCCAGCCGAATGCGCGCTGTGCTCATCCGTATTTTTTTATTTTTTGTGCAATCCTCAGCCCTCATGGCGCTCTTACCAATCATCGCGAAAGAACACTTTTCTGGCGATGCTGGAACATTTACGTTATTACTGTCTAGCCTTGGCTTTGGGGCTGTAATATCTGGCGCTCAATTACCATGGTTGCGCCTACGATTTGATCGAAACCAGTTAGTTTTTATGGGTCAAATCATCTTGAGTGCATCAGCAATTGGAGTCGTTCTTGCCCCCAATTTATGGATTGCAGCACCACTTATGATGATTAATGGTGCAGCGTGGATCATTACTGCCAACTCGTTATCGATAGCCGCGCAATTTGCGCTACCTAGTTGGATTAGAGCCAGGGGGATGTCCATTTTTCAAATGTCTCTCATGGGTGGTAGTGCAATTGGCGCTGCTGTCTGGGGTAAATTAGCCGATAGTACAGACGTAACTGTTAGTGTCATCTGTGGCTCAATCTTTGGGTTTATTGCGGTACTAGGTACCAATCACCTCAAAATTGAAGGGGGTACTGAAGAAGATCTCACCCCAGTTTGCCCAATCGAACATGCTATACCGGATAGAAATATTGACCACGATGAAGGTCCTGTAATGATTTCAGTTGAGTATCAGATTGATCCGAATCACATGCAAGAATTTAAAAAACTCATGAAACAATCTAAAAATGCTCGCCTAAGACAAGGTGCTATGTCCTGGAGCTTATTTGAAGATGCTGAAAAAGAAGGCAAAATTTTAGAGTATTTCGTTTTTGAAACGTGGGCCGACTACTTGAGGCGATTCGATCGATTTACGACTAATGACCTCAATCTACAAGATGAACGCTTTAGCTTTCACCTGGGCGATACTGCTCCAATAATTACAAGACGAGTGGCGTCTCGCCTCAAAGAATCAGATAACTAAGTCTTTTGAATAGTTGGGTAACCATCCGTTTGATTAATGATTTTAGCGATACTCTTAACCAAATTTTCAATGAGCATCCTCTAAGAATTACTTCGGATCAATAACGATTTTTATCACTCAAGTCAATCTCTAACCGATCAACGAGGTTAATCTTCTTGGTCTGTATTAGCCATATTTTTAATACTAGTAGTCCGTAAATTAAGCCGATCACTCATATTGACTTATAAATCAACAGTCATCGCAAACATTGTAAGTTTTTTCATTTTATACTATCATTTTACAAATCGAAACTTCAAGTTTGGATTTGTAAAATGATTCCTCGTTCAGCTAGTGAAACTTTATGCCGCTTAGCCAAGGGATTTCCAATTGTTGCCTTAACTGGCCCGCGGCAATCTGGGAAAACTACACTAGCTAAAGCAGTATTTTCTGATAAAGCTTATGTTTCTTTGGAAAACCCCCAGGAGCGGGAATTTGCTCAGCAAGACCCCCAACGATTTTTATTACGATTCAATGACGGTGCTATTTTGGATGAAGTGCAGCGTTGTCCCGAGTTACTTTCATGGTTTCAAGGCTTGGTGGATGAGCGTGGTCGTATGGGTGATTTTATTCTAACCGGATCCGCTCAGTTCGATATGATCTCTGGTATGACACAATCTTTAGCAGGGCGAGTTGGGCGTATCGAATTACTACCTCTTAGTGCGAGAGAGCTTGCAAGAGCAGGAAAATTACCTCTCTCGCTAGATGAGATGCTGCTTTGTGGCGGTTATCCAGCTTTATTCGATCGTACCCTCACTTCGAATGACTGGTTTCCAAATTATGTCGCAACCTATTTAGAGCGGGATGTCCGACAACTCATTGCAATTCGAGATTTAAGCCAATTTCAGCGCTTTGTAAAAATGTGTGCAGCGCGATCTGGCCAACTGCTGAACTTGGCATCACTTGGGTCAGATTGTGGCATTTCAGCAGTAACTGCCCGCGAATGGCTCTCGGTATTGGAGGCTAGTTATTTAGTAATACGTTTGCAGCCTTATCACGGTAATTTTGGTAAACGATTGGTAAAAACTCCTAAGCTATATTTTTTAGATGTTGGTTTAATGGCTTGGTTATTGGGTATTCGCGATACTACCAGTGTTGCAACGCATGCAGCGCGAGGTGCTTTGTTTGAAACCTTTGTAGTGAGTGAGTTGATCAAGCAGCGATTTAATACAGGATACCCTGTGGACCTCTATTTTTGGCGCGACAATGTCGGACATGAGGTCGATATACTTTATGAAATGCCCGCAGGGATTCAGGCTATAGAGATAAAATCTGGCAGTACATTTGCTACCGACTGGCCTACAGCAATCCAAAATTGGCGCGGCTTGATTGGGGACAAAGCTTTACGGCCCATCATTGTTTATGGTGGCGAAGGTAATTATGAGCGCGGATCTTGCCAAGTACTAGGTTGGCGTGAACTATGATTTGATGACGAATTTTTATCAAATTTAATACAATTTTGGTACGTGGCCATATCCACCTAGTTGTCTAAAGGACTCAAATTTTCTGCCTGTGCCATGCTTATTTTTCTACAAAACGCGCTATTCTTTTTTTGCAAATTTTCGTAACTGCATTACCAAGTCGCAATGCCATCACATTCTCCTGATGGCTAAATTGAGTTTCAAGTTCCAAAATAGACGCCTGTATTGCCGGAGGAATTTTCTTCGACATATCTTGAGCTAGCTTTAGTAGATACTTTTCAGATACGTTAATGAATTGTGCAAAAAGTCTTAACTCTTTGCTGGTTATTTCACCTGGCTTAAAAGTATTACCAATACTAAAAGCAAAATCACTAGAAAAACCTGAGTAAACTTTAGTACACATTAAATCGTAGAAAGGAGCGAGCCGATAACCTTCAGTTGTTTCTAAAATCGAAATATTTTTTGCGTGGCTGTCATTGTTGCCAATTAATAGATTAAAAAATAACCAATTCAATAGCTTTTCACAATCCAATATTGGATTACTACTTAAATACCTAACTTGCTCATAACATTGCATAAAGCTTGGGCCCCCATCGACCTCATATTTAACCTCTGAAGTCATTTTCAATAGTTGACAAACATCAAATTGATTAATTCGTATAAGGCCATTAGTCGTTGCAATACGATCATAGCGCTTTACTAAACATGACTTAACTGCACTTATATACTCCACATGTGCTGTTTGAAGACCACATTTTTGCGCCACTCTCATCATGATAGTTTCGTTTGCAGCCAAAGCCCATATTTTTTGTCCTGTGCGAACGATATCTGGTTTAAGTATATGACTTGTGGCACTCGATTCAACAGATAAAAGTGGATTACCATCATGCTCATCGATTGATAGTAGTATTTTGTATTGAGCTCCGGAAATTGCGCCTCTCACAAATCCTGGTTGAGGAGATTGACCAGAGATTATCTGACCGATTTCGGTCCAGGTTTTCTTCATGTAGTCCACAGTATTTTCTGGCATGCTGGGTGACCTTAACACTACGTAACCTCGCTTCAACTCTCGTAGATTGTTCGTCACTAATACTAGTCCCTGACTAATAGCATGAGCTGCAATATGCATATCATTTTCCCCAATGATTTGTCCCTTTTTCTCAAGCGCTGCATTAATTTGCCTGCAGTGTTGCGACGCCTTTGCATCATCAGGAGGAACCTCAAAAGGCTAACAAACTCTTCAATCGCCTCTCAATTTTTATCAACGTTTAGACTTTTTTCTGCGCCGTACATCAACTCTGAAAAGGTGATGCTTGAAATCGCCAAACGACTAATATTCGTATTAAAAATTTCTAACGTCTCTTTAGGCCTTAGCTTAATCATATAAATAACAATCTTGGTGTCCAGCAAATACTTGAGCATTACAGCTCTTCCCTCTGGGCCGACTTTCGTAACCCACGCACATTCATCAAATCGTCAGATACGGCGGGACCATTTAAGAAAAAGTGATCCCATATGCTTTCAATCGGTGAAATAATTCTTTCGCGACCACGTTTGCGCGCAACCATTTTCTTCACATCATCCGTATTACTCACCTCTATGCCAGCCTGATTATCAAAGAGATCAAAGCCATTTGATCTTTTTAAATCGCCAATACAGTAATCCACAGCCTCCAAAGATTGCCATCAAAGCTACCGGATATCCAAACTGCCAACTAAGCTCAGGCATCTTTTCAAAGTTCATGCCCCAAATACCTGCTAAAGAGGTTGCTAATCCAAAAATACCGGCCCAAGCAGCTAAGCGCTTTGTGATCTCAGAGTCATCAATCGTGATTAATGAAATATTGACCTGAACAGCAATAGCAATGGCATCCTCGATCGAGTCTAATAAATCAATAATACGCCCCAAATGATCACTCAAATCACGAAAGTATTCGCCTAAAGAAGCTTTATCAATAATCACTGGCACACGCCCACCGTTGAAATGGGCAAATTTCTCCAGTAAAGGAATAGTGGCGTGCTTTAGGACTGCAACTTTTTGCTTTAATAAATACAAACGCTCCACATTCAAACGTCCCATACTTTTTAAAAATATATCCGCTTCAATTGCCTCTAATTCGACTTGAAGTTCATTGACCACTTCAAAATATTGATCGACAACATAATCAACTAAGGCATACAAAACATAAGGCGAACCTAAACGTAAAAGTTCCGGTTGGGTCTCACAGCGGGCGCGCACTCCCAAAAAATCTCGGCGGCTATTCTTACGGGTTGATAAAATAAAATTCGGGCCTGTAAAAACATCAATCTCACCAACTACTAACTCCTTACTAGGCGATACTTCAATCAGCTGTGCAACCGAAAATATAACGTCGCCATACTCCTCTGTTTTAGGTCGCTGATGACCGTGCCGAACGTCCTCAATGGCCAAGTCGTGTAAATTAAACTGCATTTGCATTTGCCGAAGTTCCGACTCTATCGGGTCCTTCAGAGCAACCCAAACAAATACACCAGGCCTACTGAGATAATCACTAATCTGCGCAAAACTTAAATCAGCAATCTTTAAGCCATTCTGATACGCAACACAATTAATGATCATAAAAAAACTCCCCTTTGGTTTATCTAAAGGGGAGTTTAATCGTTAAATAAGTAAAAGACTAAATAGGCAATTTATGCCTTTGCAGCATAAGCACTACACCAACCTTTAGCGGCAACCTGCTTACCCGGGAAAATCTGACATCCGCCAGCATTAGCTCCACCTTTGTACAAGGTACAGTTACTACATAGCTGAGTTGCAGCATGCTTGGGATACTTCGCTTTATCTACTTTGGTACTGTCAGCTTTATACCCTAAACTCGATCCCTGTGGATCATTTTCTGCGAGCATTGGATCGGCAGCAAAAGTTTGGCCAGCAGTAGCTGCTGCTAAACCGGTTGCGGAAAAAATCATAAATTGGCGACGACTTGTTTTCATGGAACTTCCTTTCAAGGGATAAAAAATACTACTAAATTCATTTTTTGTTTTTTTAATACAGCACTTCTAATGATAATCATTTTTGTATTTCATATTGCAAATCAAATACGCAACCTGCAACTATACCGTCATAACGAACCGGTTATTCTATTGGTTGACAAACAATTTATTTGTAACGACTACCCAATAAGGACAAAAACTCTCGGCGTAAATCGGTGTCCTCCAAGAAGCGACCTCGCATCACGCTATTAAGCATCTTCGAGTCCATATCTTTTACTCCGCGCCATTGCATACACAAGTGATCTGCGTCCATCACCACCGCTAAACCAATTGGCTTGATCTTATCCTCTAAAATGTCCGCTAGTTGTATCACTGCCTCCTCTTGAATTTGTGGTCGCCCCATTATCCATTCGGTAATTCGGGCATATTTAGATAATCCAATTAAATTGCTCTTCTCATTAGGTAATACTCCAATCCAGATTTTTCCAACAATGGGGCATAAATGATGTGAGCATGCACTTCTTACGGTCAGTGGACCAATCACCATCAGCTCATCTAGACGAGATATATTGGGAAATTCTGTAATAGCTGGCATTTCGCTATATCGGCCTGCAAAGACCTCGCGCACAAACATTTTTGCTACACGCCGAGCGGTATCCTGAGTATTGTGGTCACTTTCAGTGTCAATCACCAAACTCTCTAAAACATCCTGCATTTTTAGCTGAACTTCTTCAAGTATTAACTCCAAATCTCCCGGCTCTAAAAATGGTGCAATATTGTCATTGGCATGAAACCTTTTCTTGGCTTTTTTCAGCTTTTGCCGAATTTTGACAGATACTGGAATACCAATATCTTCTTGTGGACTAGTCTTCACAATTTTGGGGGCTTTAGGCATATGCATCAAGTCATAATTAAATAAACATTGTCGCAGTAAATCCGATTTGTTTCAGGAGGTGCAATCGTTTGATCAATTCTTCTGATCTTTTTGGCCAATACGTGACTCTGTCCCGGCCAGGAGCTGTCGAATATTTTTTTGGTGACGCCAAATCAACAGCGCTGCAATACAGACCAAAGATATGCAAATTGGCTGTAAGCCAAATAAGAGAAAATAATAAAAAGGTGCAAATATCCCGGTAATTAGTGCAGCTAAGGAGGAGTACCGAAAAAAGAAGGCAATGATTAGCCATGTAGATAAGGCAGCAAGGCCTAACAACAGGTTAATTCCAAATAATATCCCGCAGGCGGTTGCAACGCCCTTACCCCCCTGAAATCGATGAAAGACTGGAAAAATATGACCGATAAAAACTGCCAGCACTACGAGAGACAAAACCAGCCCAGAGGTCTCAAGGTCAGCAAACCACCACTTTGCAACTAGAACTGCTAGCAGGCCTTTTATTCCGTCCCCAAGCAAGGTTAAGATGGCCGCTTTTTTATTACCAGTTCGCAGAACATTGGTTGCTCCTGGGTTCCCTGAACCATAGGTGTGCGGGTCAGGTAGGCGCATCACTTTACTCACTACAACAGCAAAAGAAATCGAACCCAATAGGTAAGCAAGGACTACGGCAATAATTTCAGATAAGAGCATCAGGTCAACCTCGAGGATGGTGTTGTTGGTGAATAGTTTTTAACCGCTCTTTAGCAATATGGGTATAAATCTGTGTTGTCGATATATCAGCATGCCCTAATAATAGTTGAACTACCCTCAAGTCCGCTCCATGATTCAGTAGATGGGTTGCAAACGCATGCCTCAGAGTATGGGGTGATAAGTGCACTTGAATTCCCGCTTGTAGGGCGTAACGCTTGATTAAATACCAAAAAGCTTGACGGGTTAAACAGTGCCCTGTATGCCGACCAATAAATAAATAATCACTCGTCTTCCCCTCTAAAATACTTGGCCGTGATTCCTGGAGATACTGCTCCAACCATTTACCAGCCTGCACACCAAAGGGTACGAGTCGCTCTTTATTACCTTTACCTCCCACAATATGAATAACTCCTTCATTCAGACGTACATGAATTAACTTTAATTGAACGATCTCTGAAACACGCAAACCACTGGCATAAATTAACTCGAACATCGCCCGGTCTCGAAGACCCAAAGGCTCAGAAATATTAGGCGCTAACAATAGGGCTTCTACTTGCACCTCCGAAAGACTGATCGGAAAACGCATCATCTGTTTTGCTGGACGTAAATTAGCGCACGGATCTTGTTTTAAGCGATTCTGACTAATGGCATACCGAAAAAAACGCTTTAAAACAGTTAAGCGGCGATTCAAAGATGTGGCTTTATCTCCTTTACGCCAAGCCATGAAGGCCGTAATTTCAACAATCGTTGATTGTAAAATATGCTTGGCATAAGTCGTAGATAGCCATATCGAAAAGATTTCTAAATCACTGCGGTAGGCCCCTAAAGTATTTTTAGCTAAGCCGTCTTGTAACCACAGATTATCCACAAAAACTCCAACCTCTTCTAAGCTTTGCCGTAAAATAATCGACTGAACCTCAGGAATCGGGGTACTCAAAATCGGTTTGTCATCGTGCATATATTGATCAATTCTTTTTAACCTGAATTTTTAAGCTTTACTGTTCATTGTCTTTTAAATTCGACTGTTGGCTTGTTCTTTAGCTAATGCTGACTATTGCTCTTTTTGGATTTGCCTTTTTCCTTCATCTTGCTAAAGTAAAGTCCCTGTTATGAGGTATATTTTAAAAATCTGCGTCAAGTACTTGATAATAAAAAATCGATGGCCCTAAGCCAAGCCTTCAACTGATTGTCTGACTCTGGTTCTCACTGAAGTTCGTAGCTATGTAAGTACTTCAGTACTAACATAGCTACGAACTTCAGTGAGAACTTAGCCACCAACTAAAAACAATAAACTAAATTCAACCAAAACCGACATCCCTTACAACTAATTACGCCAATAGTGAACACTGCTTTTATTCTAATACCCGATTTTATTCTGATTATCTTCGCATGGGCACTCAATCGCTACACGAACCTGAATAAAGAACTTTGGATTGGTATTGAAAAGTTAGTCTACTGGATCTTATTCCCCTGCCTCTTACTCAGTTCTGCTAGCCGAGCAGTCATTGACTGGGGCGACAATATCCCAATGCTTTTACTGATCGCCGCTGTGATGATCATCATCGCTAGTATCGCCTATGCTAGTAAATGGATCCTTCGTCCTGACCCGATAAACCACTTTTCAGGAACTCAAACGGCTTTTCGCTTTAATACTTATATCGCTCTGGCGGTGGCTGGCCGGCTGGGTGGTGAAGCTGGGCTCGCTTTAATGGCTATTAGTGTGGCCTGTATCGTTCCACTATCCAATATGCTGTCAATTATCACTCTAGCAAGCAATAAGAAAAACAATATTTGGCTAGAGATTCTTCGCAACCCCTTTTTAATCTCAACAGTAATCGGTCTTACCCTGAATGTTTCAGGTGTTCAGTTGCCAGAAATGATTCATAACAACTTAGTTCGTATGGGAAACGCATCGATTCCACTGGGTCTGATGGCCATCGGCGCTGGCTTGCAATGGGTCAGTACTAAGAAAGATCTCACCTTAGTGGGTATGTGGGTCACTTTAAAACTCATGGTTTTGCCACTTTTTGTCTTAATTGGTGCCCACATCATTAACTTACCCGAACCGCAACGCATCAATGCCATCATCCTAGCATCGATGCCTACGGCAACTAGCGCCTTTGTAATGGCTACGCGAATGGGTGGCAATGGCGCCATCGTGTCGGTGACTATTTCTGTTATGACGATCTTGGCAGGGCTTACCGTGCCTTTTTGGCTTGCGATGGCTAAATAAATTAATCTCTAAAATTATTAAAGCTTAAAGGGGCTTCCGTAACGTCTTTACGCAACAGGGCCATGACAGCCTGTAAATCATCGCGTTTAGCGCCAGTTACCCGAATAGCATCTCCCTGAATACTTGCCTGTACCTTGATCTTGCTGTCTTTTATCATGCGCACAACCTTCTTGGCTAAGTCTCCTTGTATCCCCTTTTGAATCTCAATAAGTTGCTTAATTTTATCCCCAGAAATCTTCTCTTTTTTGGCATCTTTTAAAAACCGCACATCAACTTGACGTTTAGCTAACTTCCCTAGCAAAACATCCCGTACTTGCCCTAGTTTGAATTCATCATCTGCAAATAGGGTAATTTCAGCTTCCTTGTGCTCTACGCGCGAATCAGATCCTTTAAAATCAAAGCGCGTACTGATTTCTTTATTCGCCTGCTCTAAGGCATTTTTAACTTCAACCATATCAGGTTCACAAACCACATCAAATGAGGGCATTTTTCTCTCCTAAAGTCATCAATCAGTAATAATATCCTTCTGTGCAAATTCATTCCAATTATCCACTGCAATTACTCAATTCATTTGGTTTTGCAGCCTTCGCTCAAGAATTCGTTTCTGTAAAAACGAATTCCGAGTTATTTGATGCAATATCCTACGCCAACTCGAAAAAGTTCCCATGGCAAATCATTGGTGGAGGAAGTAATATCGTACTACGAAGTAATTTGCCAGGACTCACTATTCAAATGCAAATTCTTGGGAAAAAACTGGTTCGGGAAACAGAAAGCCAGTTTGTGATTGATGTTGGAGCTGGCGAAAATTGGCATGATTTTGTGGCGTGGACGCTTGAGAACAACTATCTTGGGCTAGAAAATTTAGCCTTAATTCCAGGCACTGTTGGAGCTGCACCGATCCAAAATATCGGTGCATATGGTCAAGAAGTAGAAGCCTTTATCGACTCGGTTGAGGTAATTGATACTGCTTTAATGAAACCCACCTCAGATCAAGAAAGTGTCAGCGTAGTTCTATCGAATGTAGATTGCCAATTTACCTATCGCGACAGTATTTTTAAAAGTAACCCCTCCCGCTTTGTTGTGACCCAAGTCCGCTTTACTATCCCTAAAAAGTGGCTCGCAAACATCCAATACGCCGAACTGTCAAAACAGTTTTTCGATAATCCATCCCCAAGTGCTAAGGACATCTTCTTGGCTGTTTGTCAAATCCGAAAAAATAAGCTACCGGATCCCAACTTGCTAGGAAATGCAGGAAGTTTTTTTCATAATCCGGTTGTCAGTTCAAATCAATTTGAGGATTTAAAGGGTCGCTTTCCTGACATCATCGCTAACGCAACGATTACTCCCCAAGGAAAAAAATACTATAAACTTGCTGCTGGCTGGTTAATTGATCAGTGCGGTTTTAAAGGAGTACGTCTTGGTCAAATTGGTGTTTATGATCGACAGGCTCTGGTTCTGGTAAACCATGGTGGCGCAAATGCAAGTGATCTTCTCGAACTTGCGTCCCAAATTAAAGAAAAAGTCCACACGGTTTATGGTGTGGACTTAGTTCAAGAGCCTATAACAATGCCAGCCCGTTCGGATTAAACCTTGAACATAGACTTAAATCTCTACGAATAAACTGGACATTTCCCAACCTCACTTGGTACTGCCTTTTAAATAATACTGGGTATTTGATGAACTTGGCGCGTTGCGTGGAGCGCCTGTAAAAGCAAAGTAAATTTCTGCATTTATAAAAAATAAACACTCATATATGCATTGCTAAATCATTTAAAGCATCATAAAAAATGTCTTAAATGAAATCCCTATCCATACCACCTTTGCCCGTCGCGCGCAGCCTGACCCGACTCGGTCAGGCGATTTCGCTTGCGCTTTGGTCAGACGGATAGGTCCGTGAGGCCAGTCCGCCAAATACACCCGAGCGAAGAAGTAAATGAACGGTCTATGTGTAGTATCCTCAATGATGTGGATACACTAGATTGCCTATACTCCTTAACTTGTGTTCGAAGCTACTAAAAAATTAAACTGTGGGCGGGTATTCCTAGACCAGTATGCAATCGACGGATCATCGGCAAAGTCAAGCTTCTTTTTCTCGAGAGCACCTCATAAACCCGATTAAGCTCGCCTATCATGGGCTTTAAATCTTTGGGTTTGAGGTTAGCCTGCTCCATACGAAACTTAATTGCTTCAATCGGATCTGGCGAGGACACTAAATAATGCTTGGCCTCATATGACTCAATTAACAACAATAGTATCTCAAAACAATCTGCCTTTTTAGTTCCTGGTGTAGGTTCTCTATCAAAATAGAGAGATGCCTCTGCCAGTGCTGATTCATACTCTGCATCGTTATGTATTGGTTTTAATTCTTTCATCATTTCTCCCATCCAACCTATAAGACATCGACCTTGTCATATTCCTGATGGGTACCAACAAACTTCATATAAATGGCTCCAAACTGATACGCAATTGCCACGATTAAACGGTACTTATTACCTGCAATATTAAAAACCACACGATTTTTTCCCACCACGCCATCACTCTTATATTGATGCTTAATTTTATTCGGAGTTTGCCAATTTGTACCCACCACCTCGTCATACCAAGAACTTAAAGCTTGCTGAGTATCTGGATATCGCGTCCAAAAGATTAGTAAGATTTTTTGGCAATTACCCAAATATAAAGATATAGTCTCGAAGATGCAAGATTAGTGAGTCTACGTAAAATCACGGTCAAAGGATTTCGATTTGTTTTAGTTTCGAAACTCTATGGGCTTTGCCTTTACCCAATGAATTACTGCCTTCGTGCCTAGGTGGGCGCCGTCTAAGTATTTACTAATTAACAATTTCACTTATTAAACGTTGAGCTGCCTTCACATACACTTCACTCTTATCACGCTTACCAATGGCCACTACTATAACTGTAACTATTTGGTCGTTAACTTCGTATACCATGCGATAGCCAACTCCCCGAAGCTTTATCTTATAACGATCTTTGCTACCCCTTAGTTTTGCAGATATGACATGAGGTGTTTCAAGACGCTCTACAAGTTTTTGTTTAAATTGGTCTCTAACAGAACTGTCAAGCTTATTCCATTCTTTTAAAGCTTGATCATAAAAATCAAGTTTATAGGTCATCTAAGGACACCCGAATCGTTGCTTGTCCTTTTCTAGAGTCTGCGATTGCATTTAGTTCCAAATCCTCTAAATAATCTATCAAGGCCTCATAAGCTTTTGCAGGAACACAATAAAAGACTGGCTCATTCCTATTTAAAATAGCAACAGGAAATCCTTCTCCGGCAGCAACTGTTAGCATTGGATTTTTCTTCAGTTCTGTAACACTAGCTGACATATCACTGAGGATCATATTGGTCATCTGTTTTCCTTAACGTTTAATGAATTCTAAATATACCTATATTAGCATCTTTAAAAGCACTTTGTAAAGAGCTTTTATTATCTCAATATTAAGTAAATCTATAAAACTCCTAGCTGCTTTTATTTGTTCAAACATACAAAACAGAACCCTCTGTAGATGACTTGATTGGAGCAATTTCTGTTCCCGATGGCATACGACTACTTGAGCCTCTGACCCAGGATAAGAGAAACCTGAACTTGATGCAAGTAAGGCAATTGCGCAGTATTTAGGTAATCGCCCAGTTCTAGATCAGCCATCACCTAGATATTCTGGAGGTAATGAACAATGGATTCCCTATTAGTTAACGTAATAAATACACGACAACATAATTAATGTTGTCGTACAAATAATAGTTATTTATCACTTCGGGAGGCGATTACCCATTCAGACTTGCGTGGGCAAAGGTAGGTGATTGTTTAGTAGATTAGTCATAGATACCTTCTGAAGCCATTATTTGGCGGGAAAAAATACGTCCAGACATAAAAATGTGGGCTTTTTTGGATTTTATTGTTTCAATGATTACATGACATTAACCGATAATTTTTGTAAATATCGAACTAGGTGATGTCTTCTCTCCAGAGGCAATCTCGCAGATTGCACGCTTCGCACGCAATCTGCGCTCTGCAGAATCAGAAAAGAATCAAGCAAAGTTCTTTGCTACAAAATCCCAGTTCACAACATTCCAAAAGGATTCTACATACTTAGGTCTTGCATTGCGATAGTCAACATAATAAGCATGTTCCCAAACATCACAAGTCAATAAAGGCTTTGCATCTGAGGTTAAGGGAGTAGCGGCATTACTCGTGGAGACTAAATCTAATGAACCATCTGCCTTCTTCACTAACCATGCCCAACCAGACCCAAATGTTCCAACAGCACATTTCGTAAACTCTTCTTTAAACTTATCAAATGATCCCCATTTAGCATTGATTGCATCAGCCAAGGCTCCAG
>Ga0214919_10004605_pt1 | contig 20097 bp, 19 predicted proteins | sample LL1503_MetaG_FD_177994 | JGI IMG/M metagenome (GOLD analysis project Ga0214919, IMG submission 177994) | Freshwater microbial communities from Lake Lanier, Atlanta, Georgia, United States - LL-1503 | ecosystem: Environmental > Aquatic > Freshwater > Lake | place: USA: Georgia | collected... | reverse complement strand
TGCAAAACCCAATTGGATTAATTCGCCTGCATGGCGCTGCTTGTTTGCAGCAACGCTCATTTGGAGTGTGATGGTGCGAGGCGGGCACTTGTGGATGTTTGGCGTGAGTCCTTTGACTTAACCAACCAAGGGCCAATCGGTCACCACAAAGTCTTCAGGCACGATCACGTGAAAAAACCCGCGTGTTTCTCGAAGAGAGCGAGTGATGTGTCCGCGTCCATCAAAGTCTTCGGTAAATAATATATCTCCTGGCCTGCAACTCCAACGTTTGCCATCGCTGGTTTCTATTTCAACCAAACCCGATGTTATAAAAATCAATTGACGGCGTGGTGCGTTGTGAAATCCTTGCACATGCCCTTCGGATGTTTCTCTAAAAAAAAGTGCTGTTGCAGCATAGGTGGCAGACGTGGGCCGCTCTGCTGCAGACATAGGCACTTTGCGCAACTCAATTTTGGAGTCACCCGAGGGGAGGGTGATGATGTGGTGGATGATCATGATGAAAGCATTGGGTTGGTAACTCTGACGACATGGTAATCCTTAATTAAGTCGACATAAATAGTGATTCACTATAAAATCTAACCGACTAAAGGATAAAAAATCAATCAATGGAGGCGAGTGATAAAGTATGCATTTAACTATTTTTAAACGCGTATGGGTCTTGTTATCAGGTGCTCTTACGATATGTGCAGCGTTTGCACAAGCACCAACAGTATCCAATAAAACCATACGAATCGTGGTTCCGTTTGCAGCGGGTAGCTACACAGATAACGTGATTCGCTTGGTGGCGCCTACGCTTTCAGAAAAATTATCTGCAACCATTATTGTTGACAACAAACCTGGAGCCAATGGAATGATTGGCGCAGATATGGTTGCAAAGGCTGCGCCTGACGGCACTACTTTTTTAATGGGCGGTGCGAGCGTCAATGCAGCCAATCCCAGTTTGTATAAATCAATGCCATATGACCCCGTTCGCGACCTTATTCCTGTTTCACGTTTTGGCGTGTTACCTTTTTTGTTGGTGGTGAACCCCAAAGTTCCTATCAAATCGGTTCCTGATTTAATTGAATACAGCAAAAAGAATCCTGGCAAACTGGCGTACGCCACACCCAACAGTGCTACCTTAGTAGGTATGGAGAGTTTGAAGCGCGCAGCGGGTATTAATATTTTGCAAGTGCCGTATAAGTCAAGTCCACAGGCGATGCTCGATCTCATATCGGGTCAAGTTCAAGTGTTGATTGCTGATTTTGCAACCGCAATGCCACACGTGAAGGCCAACAACGCGCGCATTATTTCTGTGACTATGCTCAAGCGCTCCTCTCAACTGCCTGATATTCCTGCAACTTCTGAAACGCTCAAAGGCTATGACATCTCTGCATGGAATGGATTGTTTGCGCCCGCTGGCACATCCAAAGACGTGATGAATCGCGTGAACGATGCGGTACAAAGTGCTTTGGCGACCAAAGAGGTTCAAGAAAAACTCATTGGTATTGGTTTTGATATTTTGCCGTTGGGGCCTGATACGTTTGGTCCTTATGTGAGAGATCAAATATCGACTTGGGCTAAGCTCATCCAAGAAAGCGGCATCAAACCTGAATAAAGAAATTTATGACATCACTACGACCCAGACCTGCTCTCACATCTGACTCTGCAGGTCAGCGTTTTCGTTCTGCACTTACTGCATATTCTCCGCTTACTGTTGTTGGAACTATCAATCCGTATTGTGCGTTGATGGCCGAGAGAGTAGGACATCAAGCGATTTATTTGGCGGGTGGCGGGTTGGCGACGCATTCGTTTGGTCTTCCTGATTTAGCGATTACTACCTTGAATGATGTTTTAACGGAAGTCAGGCGTATCACTGATGCGTGTTCAATTCCGTTGGTTGTTGATGTGGATACAGGTTTTGGAGGGGTTTTTTCGATTGATCGATTGGTCAAAGGACTCATCAAAGATGGTGCAGCTGCAATGCACATTGAAGATCAAATTTCTTTTAAGCGATGTGGGCACCGACCTGGCAAATCAATTGTTTCAACAGCAGAGATGGTTGATCGAATCAAATCAGCTGTGGATGCAAAAACGGATCCTTCTTTTTTTGTGATTGCAAGAACAGATGCATTGGCCAATGAGGGCTTAGAAGCAGCAACAGAGCGCGCTTGCCGTTATATAGAGGCGGGTGCCGATATGATTTTTGCTGAAGCATGCTCGCAACTCGATCAGTATGCGTATTTTGTAAAAGCCATTAATAGACCGCATAGCGTGATGGCCAATATCACAGAATTTTCGATGACGCCTGCTTTTTCATTGGACGAATTAAAAAGTGTGGGTGTGTCGGCTGCATTGTTTCCATTATCGGCCGTAAGAGCCATGGCTGCTGCTGCCTTGCAGGTGTATCAAGCCATTCATCGAGACGGCACTCAAAAAAATGTTCTCCACTTGATGCAATCACGTGCAGAGTTGTATGATTTTTTGGATTACCAGGAATACGAAAAAAAATACGATGAACTTTTTAATAACAAGAATACGTCTTAACATTTATTGAATCAGACGAAATCGCGGAAGTATCGTTCCGTCTTTTAAAGTCACATAGCAAATTTCTACCGCTTGTCCAATCCAACTACCCTTGGGCTCGGATCCTTCTAAATTAGAGACCATCAGCGGACCTTCTTCGAGTTGAATGCTGATGACGTTGTAGGGCGTGGTGTAGGCCTCTAAATATTGGCGATGAAAAACAATCCAACTCCAAATGCTTGCTTTGCCCGATATAGGTTGCCATTCAAAATCTAATGACAAACAATAACCACAGGTGGGGCCTGGAGGATAGCGAAAGGTATTGCAATGTTTGCATTGTTGCAAACGCATGGCGCGTGCGCGAATGCTCTCCCACATGGGACGATCGTAGTGGCCTAAGACGGGAGGCGGTGAGAGAGGCGTTTTATCTTGCATGTGTATCAGCGTCCATAAATAATGGAGAAGGCTTTGCCAAAGATATCGGATGAATAATGCGCACGATTGCAATTTTCAACTTGTCGATTACCGCACGTACCACGCAATTGACGCACTATTTCTAATTGGTGATTCCATCCTTGCATATAAGACTCTGAGAGATGACCGCCGCTGGTGTTGACGGGTCTTTTGCCGCCAGGGCCAATGCCTTGCTCTTTGCAGAGTTTGGGGAATTCGCCAGGTTTGCAATAACCGTATCCTTCTAATGCCAAAGGTATGTGAACAGAAAAACTATCGTAAATCTGAACCAGATCTATGTCTTCGGGGCCCCATCCTGTTGCATTAAAAATACAATCGGCAACTTTTGATTGGGCGTGTGTATAAAAAGTTTCGAGTTGCGGTCTAAGCGAAGTTCCGTTTTGGTTGTAATCGTAACGAGCAATGGTTTCGATATAAACAGGTTTATCGCATATCTGTCGAGCGCGATTGGACTCGGCCAATATCATTGCGACGCCTCCATCGTTGATCATGCAGTAATCAAATAAATGCAATGGCTCGCACACGTAATCGGATGACAAGTAATCGTCAATCGTAATAGGTTGTTGTTGAATGGCATGTGGATTTTTGGAGGCCCATGCGCGTTGAGCAACTGCAACTTGTCCCAAATCGCTTTCTGTGTAGTCTCGCTCTTGCGCATAACGCCTTTGAAGCATGGCGTACAAACTTCCCTGTGAGGTCATGCCCCATGGTGCATGGTAAACATAAGAGAGAACGTTTTCTCCGCCCATGGCTTTAGCGCCACCGTATTGAACATTGGCTGATCTTTGATTGTTGCCATAAACCAATGCCACCACTTCTGCCATCCCCGTTTCGATGGCCATCACCGCTTGTGAGATAGCCATGGCTGCATTGCCTAAACCACCCCATCGCACATTCAAACCCAGCACTTCACCCATGCGTTCATAGGAAGTGGATTGACCCGATAGAAGTCCATCAATGTCTTGAGCGCTGATGTTTGCGTCTTGCAGTGCGCGTTGAAATGCAACAGTGGCGTAGCCATATGAATCAAAAGGTACTTGACCTTGACGAACGAGATTCCAATCTTGACGCCAATCAGAGTGGCCAATGCCAACGAAAGCTGCGCTGCGATGTAGAGGAATTTTTTGTTCCATCGGAAAATTTTATGCTGTGCTTTTGCTTGCTAAATAATACTTTTCAAGAATTTCTTGCGTTTTACCGCGATGTACTTTGCCTGTGTCGGTGAGGGGAACTTCATCGTCTTTGACAATCAAAACATAGCGTGGAATTTTAAAAGCGGCGGCAGATTTTTTGCAATGTGCCAATAAGTCTTTCATGTCGATGGTTTGGCCTGGATGAGCAACGACCATAGCTGCAACAATTTCGTCACGCTCTTTGTCGGGCAAACCCACCACCACGGCTTGTCGCACACGCGGATGGCTATGCAATACATCCTCTACATCGACAGGCACCACATTGATGCCGCCAGTTTTAATCAGCTCTTTGTAGCGACCTCTAAAAGTTAAGCTGCCATCTTCTTCCAGCACGCCCACGTCACCCGTGTGAAACCAACCCTCAGCATCAATCGTTTCACGCGTGCGTTCGGGGTTTTTGTAATAGCCAGGTGTGATGTAACCACGCAATAAAATTTCGCCAGCTGTACCGCTTGGTAAAGTTTGTTGCGTATCGGGATCGGTGATTTTGATTTCAACACCCGTTAGTGGTTTGCCAGCGTTGCGCATTTTGGTTGCTAGGGGTGCGCGTGCATCGGTATCACAACTGTGTCCATAGCCTTCGGTTAATCCGTAGCCACTGATCATTTCATGCGCGCCCATTTCGTGCATCAAGTGAATCACACCCGAGCGTACGGTGCCTGTGCGCCAAGCGGATAAATCAAATTTGTTTCGATGTGGATAGGCATGCATGGCCAGTGCAATGTTGGGAAGCGTGTAAATGCCTGTGCAGCGTTCTCTCTCCATGGTTTGAAAAAGATCATCAATGTCGTACTTAAATAAAATGACAATGGATCCACCATGCGTCATCACGGCAAATAAACCATTGATGCATGTCAAACTCCAAAACATGGAAGTTGGCATGAGCATTCGGTCTAATTCGGTGAGGTACATGCGCTCGCCAATGCCGTGGGTATTTTCTATGCAACCGCGGTGAGTGAGTTCAACCGCTTTGGATCTTGCTGTTGAGCCCGATGTAAATAACAGGTAAGCGTTGTCATCTGGTTTAACATTTTTTTGTAATTCATCAATCGACGCATCGTCCACTCCATCGGCTAGTTTTAATAAAGCCTCGTATGTCATTGCGCCCGGTAATAAATCGGTGCCAAAGCCGATGATGGTTTTGAGCAAGGGTAGGGCTTTTGAGAGATCACCGATCTCTCGCATGGCTAGGCTGTAGTTGTTGCTTAAATATTGATCGACCATGATGAGAATTGAAGAATCCGTGCTGAGCAACGCATGCTCGAGCTCCATTTTTTTCCACCATGTATTTACACCCACTAAGACGCCACCTAATAGTGCAACCGCAAAATCAATCACTACCCATTCGATTTGGTTGCCCATAATGAGCGCAACTTTGGTATCTTTACGAACGCCGAGTTTGTAGAGTGCTTTGGCAAGATGGCGCACCTCTTTTCTAAATTCGTTATAGCTCAGTCGTCGAACGTTATCGGTTAAAAAATTGCGTTCGCCATAACGCTCGGCCATTTCGTCCATCAGTCCTGCAAAGGTGCGATTGCGTGGTAAATCCATTTTCTACTTCCCGTTTTTTCTTGAGTTCTTAAAGTCCAGGTTTGAGGATGATGCGTCCAGTGGAACGGCCTGCTTCGACGTCGCTGTGTGCTTGTGACGCGTGTTCAAGTGACATCTCTCCAGTGATGACGGGTTTGATATCACCGCGTGCCACCAAATCGAGTGCGTCTTGAAGTTGTTTCTTAGAAGTGCTTTTGGCGCTCATGATGGAGATGTCTCGCATAAACAATTGTGCGGGATTGAGTTTGACAAAGTCGCCTGTGACTTGTCCCACAAAAATCCAACGCGCGCCCATGGCCAAACTGCGACGTGTTGCTTCAAATGTAGGGCTGCCTACATTGTCAATGACTACATCAACACCGTTACCACCTGTTGCTTCTTTGACCGCGCCAGAAAAATCTTCGCCGCGTTCAACCAATAGCACTTCATGCGCTCCATTTTCTAAAATAATTTTTTGTTTTTCTTTGGATGATGTAACTGCAATGACGTATGCGCCTGCGAGTCTGCCCAATTGAATGCCATGTACGCCTAAGCCGCCACCCGCACCTGTCACCAAAACTTTTTCACCCATTTTGACTTTGCCCACGTCTCGCACGGCGTTGAGTTCGGTACCAATAGCGCAAGATGTGATGGCAGCTTGATTGAATGTAACCCCTTGCGGAATGTGACAAACGCCGTCTTGTTGAACCGCAACAAACTCTGCATAGCCACCGTTGAGTCCGATGTCACCCAAAAATTCACGATCGTTGCAAGAGGTTTCGCGTGAACTTCTGCAATACATGCAGTGACCACAAATGTGTCTGCGTTGTGTGGTGGTGACGCGGTCGCCAGGTTTAAATCCAAAAACTTGGGGTCCGATTTTTTCGACAACGCCCGATACTTCGTGCCCAGGTATCACAGGCATTTTGATGCCGCGACGCAATACACCGTTGCGTGTAACGACATCGTGAAAACAAACACCGCAAGATTCCACACGAATCAATAGATCGGTGGGGCGCATGTCTGGGATAGGCACGTTTCTTAGGTACATGACTTCGGGGCCGCCTGGGGCTTCCACTACAACTGCTCTCATGGTTTGTGTCATGTAGAGTCCTTTTCAAATTTCACCAAAGTGACGGCCGATGTGACTGCATCAAAACAAGCTTTGACGCGCATACCAATGTGGATCTCACTGTTTTTAACGCACACCAAATTGCTGTAGATGCGAATGCCTTCATCGAGTTCCACGAGTACGACGTTATAGGGCATCTCGGCTTCAAAACCTTTGAAGTAGGGACGATGAAAAACACACCATGACCAAATCGATCCTTTGCCACTAACTTGTTTCCAGTCCACTTCTGTGCTGTGACAATCGGTACACATTTTTTTAAATGGATATCGATAGGAGTTGCATTGGATGCATTGTTGAACCATTAAGCGGCCCTGTTGTGCACCGCGCCAATGGGCTTGATTGAGTTCATCGATTTTTGGAAGAGGTTTTAAGTAATCGCTCATACGGCATCCTTTCCGTAAATGATGGAGGTCATTAAGGGTGCAGCGCACATGTATTGAATGAGTTTGGCATCTTTGACTTGTCGTTGATTGCATTCGCCCCGTATTTGTCTCACGGCTTCTACGTTGAGGCCCCATCCTTGCATATAACTCTCTGACAAATGACCGCCACTGGTGTTGGTTGGAAATTGACCGCCTAATTCGAGTCGGCCGTTTTGGATCCAATCACCACCTTCGCCCTGTTTGCAAAAACCAAATCCTTCAAGACTAAATAGCACAGTGGGTGCAAAGTTGTCGTAAACCATGAGGACATCGAGATCTTCGCGTTTGACGTCTGCCATGGCATAAACATCGGTGGCGGCTTTTTGTATGGCGTTGTGCCATAAATCATCGGGGGGAAATGTGGAGTCTTTAAGTTTGCTCGATTGAGAAAATCCTCTGATGTAAGCGGGTGGTTTTTTCATGTCTTTGGCGCGATCAGCGCTGGTGATGATGAGAGCAACTCCACCATCATTGATCATGCAGTAGTCATAGATGTGCAAAGGCTCTGCAATAAATTTTGACGCTTGGTGTTGTTCAACGGTAATGAGTTCTCGCATCACGGCAGATGGATTGAGCGACGCGTGTTTTCTAAATGCAACTGGAATTGCTGCTAGTTGTGCGCTCGTTGTTCCATATTGATGCATGTGACGTGCAAACATCATCGCGTGAACAGCCCCAGGTGACGTCATGCCATAAGGAAAAAATTGACCTGCGCCGCCACTGCCATATCGATCCCCCTCACCACCGTATTTGTCTCCAGCTGATCGACCATCGTTGCCATAAACCAAAGCAATGGTTTTTGCCATACCTGATGCAACAGCCATTGCTGCAATTTGAATCGACACACCCGACATGCGTCCTTGCCCTGGTGTAGTTAATGCAAAGCGAGGATTCAATCCAAATGATTCACTAAAGCGTTGATAGTCTGGAATGCGATTGACGATCAAACCATCGATATCTGCCGCGGTGAGTCCACAATCGTTGAGTGCTTCTTTTAATGCCCATGCACCTAAGTCGTAGGTGTCCATGCCAGGCAAGCGACCAAACTGCGTGGTGCCAACACCAACAATGGCGGTTTGATTTTTGATATGAGGCGAGGGCATCAGTTGAACCTTTATTGCTGTTATGTTTTGGATGAATGCGCATACAAGCGCAAGGCTTGAGTTGGAATATGAATCCACACGGATTGACCGATGTCTAAATGTTGGGGAGGACTCAATTGCGAGCGAACTTGTATGTTTCCGATATTGATGTACACATCAGCCACGTTACCCAGAAAAAATGTATGACTGACTTGTCCTTGCCACACATTAGCGCCTTGTAGTGGCGATGTGGAGACTCTGACTTGTTCGGGTCGACTCATTACGTCAACCGATTGACCTGTTGCAAATTGTCCATGTGTGCAAACGATTTGCATGTGATCACTCAATTGAACGCTTGTTGTTTCACCAGTTTGGATAACTTGTCCCTTATGAATATTGGCAAGACCAATAAAATCTGCACCAAATACAGTTGTTGGATTTTCGTAAATATCTACGGGCGTGCTGATCTGATCAATTAACCCTTCGCACAATAAAACAATGCGATCGGCTACAACCATGGCTTCTTGCTGATCGTGCGTGACATAAACCGTGGTGATGCCCAACAGTTTTTGCAATTGACGCAATTCAAAGCGCATGTGCTCGCGTAGTTTGGCGTCTAAATTGGACAAGGGTTCGTCAAACAACAAAACGCTTGGTTCTAAAACGACAGCGCGAGCGAGTGCAACGCGTTGTTGTTGACCGCCACTTAGTTGGCTAATGGCGCGTGTTGCATATTCTGTAAGACCCACCAAGGAGAGGGCGCGATCTACCTTTTGTTTGATTTGTGATGATTCAATGCCTTTGAGTTCGAGACCAAAGGATACGTTTTCTGCAACTGTTTTGTGTGGCCACAAGGCATAGGATTGAAAAACCATTCCAATGGATCGTTTTTCGGGGGGCAATGAAAATTCAGACGAAGAAACCACTTTGTCATCAATTGAAATTTCTCCACCAGTGACATTTTCTAAACCTGCGATGCACCTGAGGATTGAAGTTTTTCCGCATCCGCTTGGGCCTAACAGAACTAAAAATTCGCCATCTTCAATTTCAAGACTCACATCTGCAACAGCACGATGCTGGCCATATTTTTTAACCAATCCTCTAATTGAAATCTGTGCCATATCGAAATTACCTTTTTAAGTACCTATTGATTCAACTGCCCAGTGCTTTTTCAAATTTGACACGAAATACTGCGCGTGTGAGCACCACCAGCAACAGCATCATCACTGTTTGTGTAACGCCCACAGCAGCGGCAAACTGATAGTTGCCTGCGTCCATGTAGTGCCATGTGAGCACGGATAACACTTGACTCTTTTGTGTGTAAAGCAAAACAGATGCTGATAACTCTTTGATACTTTGAAGCATGACAAAAACTAAAATCGCAATCAATGTGGTTTTCATGAGTGGCATGGTGATGAGTCGCAGTACTTGCGCATTGTTAGCGCCCGACATGCGTGCACTTTCTTCCATCTCGGGATGCAATTGCAAAATGCCTGATCGACTGGTCATGATGCCGTAGGGTAAAAATTTGGCAATGTAGGCGAGTAACAATACCCACGCAGTTCCGTACAACGGTGTTTGAATGTAAACCCATAGCAAGCCCAGTCCATAAACAAGGCCTGGTACGGCAACGGGCAGGGACCCAGTGAATGCTAAAAAACGTGTGGAGATGCTGGGTTTACGAGCATCCGTATAACTGATTGCAAAACCCATCATGACACATATTGCACCACTCAATACGGCAAGCCATGCGGTATTCCAAAGCGCATTCAACATATTTTGCAAGGTAAAGATTTGTACGTAATGCGTCAGGGTAAATATTTGCATGTTGATGACGGGTGCGCTGTACATCATCAACGAAGACATCAACATACCTGCAATGGGCAATACCACCGCTGACAAGATATAGCCAATGACTAAGACCCAAGACAAGACGGTCCACCGACCTAAATTCATGGGATTGCTTCTAAAACCTTTGCCACTGACTGTGATGTAGCGTGTTGCAAGGCGAGTGAACCAGCGTTGCAACAACATGCCGATCATAGCAATGATGAGAAGCATGCTGGCTGCCGCCGCCGCATGCGCTTGATGTACAGGAAATGCGGTGGAGTCTTGATAGATGCGCCAAGGTAATGTGGTGAAACCAAATGTGGAACCGATGAGCCCAGGGATGGTGTACATCTCTGCAGAAAAAATAAAAACCAACAATGCAGACGATAAAACCGAAGGTATTTGCATGGGCAGTGTGATGCGAAGCAATGTTTGCATCGGCGTTGCACCGCTTGCTCTGGCTGATTCTTCGAGTGACGTATCCATTGATCGCAAGCTGCTTGATGTGAACAAATACATGAGCGATGTAAAAAATAAACTCATCACCCAAACAATACCGCTAAAACTCCAGATATTGACGATGGGTTCTAAATCAAATCCCATCCAATGCGCGATTCCAATAAGAGTGACGTTGATAAAACCTGTTTTGACAGAACCCAAAGCAATCCATGCAATCAATCCCGTGAAGGGCGATAAAAACATCGGGATGATGGCCAGTAAATCAAAAGCGCCTCTAAATGGCAAATCGGTTCTAGCGAGTATCAATGCCAAGGCCGCGCCTAATGTGACTGATATTGCAGTGACGATGGACGCTAAATAAAGTGCGTTCCAAAGATACTCTAAATATTCTTGACTGGTAAAGACGTTAAGAAAAGGAACCAAACTTCGGATCTGCGAGAGACCCGTTTTATTTTCTTTGTAAAAGGCCGCATCGATGGTGTAGATGAGCGGTACGACTGCAATGATCAGTACCGCAACAATCAACACGAACCATAAAATTCGCGATAACTTGAAATCAACGCGCATCACGTAGCATCTTGGCCCACATATCCATGTCTTTGTGATAGTCCGCATCCCAACGCTTGAAATCGGGGTCGTAACGTTTTTGGATGGGGCGGTACCAAGCTTCAGATGTGACTTTGCGTTTATCAGGAACGCCGTTCATGGTGGTCGCTGTTCCATATTTTTGTTGCAAAGTTGCTGCGCCTTCTGCACTCATGGACCAATTTTGAAAAAGTCGGGCAGCATTTGGGTGGGGCGCGTATTTGGATACGGCTTGCCAAGAGTTGCCATAGTCGGGTGTGGGCGTTGGTCGAATCCAACGAATGGGCGCACCTTGCAACCATTTAGTGTTGGCGATACTCTCCCATGTCCAATAGGTGAAGTCGTGCTCACCCGCAATCACTCGATCTAGGCCCACCAATACTTCGGAGTACACAGCAGGTTTTTGTGCAGCGAGTTTCTTTAAAAACTCAACACCGTATTCGTCTTTCATTTGCGGATCCAAAAACATATGAATTCCTGCATAACAAGCGCCGCATTTCATGGTGGATACAGCAAATCGACCTTTGAAGCGAGGATCAAGAACACCTTTCCAACTGCTTTCCAAAATTTTGACTTCTTCTGCTGTGAGTTTGTTCACGTTGTAGATGATGGCGTTATCGGTTGTATAGTTGGCATAAGAATGATTCTTGATACGAAAAGCAGGACTGAAGCGATCGTGCATCGGCACTTTCCATTCAGACACATGGCCTTCGTCAATCAATTCAATCATGCTGGGGCGATCGCTGATATGAAGCACGTCGACAAAGTGACGCTTGGCTTGTACTTCTTGCATAAAGCGTTGGTATTGCTGAACACCCACAATGCGCAACACCTCAACTTTGATGCCAGGATATTTTTTTTCAAACTCTATGGCCACTTCTTTCATGGGTTCAATTGGACCGCTTTCGTACCAAACAACCGTGCCTTCTTTTTTGGCCGCCTCATAAAGCTTGGCCTCATCGGTGGGGTAGGTTTGTGCACTAGCAACAAATGCAGAAGTGGTGAGTGCAAGTAGTGCAATGACTTGTTTGAAAGAATACTTCATCGTAGCCTCGATTTTAAATAAACAATTCAATGAATGTAAGTTATATCTTTACAAAATACAACACAATTGAACTGGTGTTTTCCCTCTTAAGGTCACCTAGGTTTCAGGCAATTCACCGCATGTGTGATTAGCCTGCAAATGCGTGTTCAAGGTGGCCTTTAATCCCTGTTTCGATGGCAAAAATGGCGCCTGCATAGGGCTGCTTCGCTAAGTCTTCAGGGGTGAGCGTGAGGGTAGAGGTTGTCACAAACAGTGTTTCCATAGACGGGCCGCCAAAGACCAGGCTGGTGGGGCGTGACACGGGCATGACAATGCTTCGCTCGATTTTTCCAGCGGGGTCGTAACGGTCAATCCGGCCACCACGCACGCGTGCGCTCCAAATGAATCCTTCTGAATCCACAGTGCAGCCATCGGGTCTTCCTGGTGTTTCGTCAAAGGAAGCAAATACTCGGCGATTGGCAATATTGCCTTGTGCTAAATCAAAATCATATGCGTAGATTATTCTTGCAGGTGAATCTGCAAAATACATGGTTTTGTTATCGGGGCTCCACGAAATACCATTTGAAATCGTAAACCCTTTGTCCATTTGGGTGGGTTTGAGTTGCAAATCAAATCGGTAGAGAGCACCAATGGGTTCAGTTACATTTTTGTCCATCGTGCCGACCCAAAATCGACCTAATGCATCGCACTTGCCATCATTGAATCGACCGTTTGGGTGCAAATCTGAGGGCGGATCCATCCATTCGACAGGACTATCGGGAGACTGCATGGTGGCAATGCCTTTTCGAAATCCGATCAAAAAACCACCACTTTTTCTTAATGCAAATGATCCAATCGCTTTGGGCAAAGACCATTCATCGGTTTTTTTTGTTTGCGGATTGAAGCGAAATAAACTGGGCTTTGAAATATCAATCCACCAAAGAACATTTTCTTTTCCGCACCAAATAGGGCATTCACCGAGTTCATTTTTGCAATCTACTATGGGTTCAATTTCAAACATGAATTTTCCTGTTTTTTTAAAATGAAGGATTACCAGTCATTTCTTTTTGAATCGATTGGTAAGCGTTTGCCATCACACGATAGTCAATTGAGCAGAGAAAAAAATCGACTCCTAAATCGATCCACATTCCTGCAGATTTGGGATCAATTAAGTAGACGCCGACCTTGAGTCCAGGCACCGATTTACCAGCTAAAACAATTTTTTTGACTGCAGCAATCACCTCGGGGTGATTGCCTTGACCATGAAAGCCCATGGATGTGGCTAAATCACCGGGGCCGCCAGGAACGATAGCGTCAAGTTTGCAGTTGGCTAAAACTGAATCAATTTTTTTAACCACTGATGCGTCTTCTATCAGTCCAATTGCCATGGCTTGCTCGTTGGATATGTTTGCATATTTTTCGAACGAGGTTAATCCATAAGAAACACTTCGAACACCTGTGCATGTTCCACGAGTGCCATCTGGTGCATATCGAAACGCTTCGAGGATATGGTGTGTGTGAGTCATGTCTAAACCAAAATGCGGAAGGACGATGCCATGTACACCTTGATCAAGTAATCGTCCTATCTGTTGTGGTTGTGCGTGTCCCACGCGAGCCCAGCATGAAATACCTGTTGCATTTGCTGCGCGAACATGGGATGCAATATCGCCTATCTCTAAGGGGGCGTGCTCCATATCGATAACGACCAAATCAAAACCAGCGTGACAAATAATTTCTGTATGACATGGATCTGAAGAAAATACAAATGTTCCGATACCACGCTGGCCTTTTTGCATTTTTCCCCAAAGCGGGTTTGGTGTGCCTGTTGTTTGAGTCATGGATGAGTTGTCATTTGTATGAAATCAGATAATTGAGTTGTCTTGCTTGCTAACACTTGCTCGCCAATCCATTGGTTCCAATAGGATTCCGAGCCATAGGCCATGCGCGCGTGATGAAGTCGTCGCGTGTAAATTTGCAAGTCATATTCGTAAGTGATTCCAATGGCGCCATGAATGGCATGCGCAGTTGCAGCAATCAGTTGTGCAGACTCGCTCGTTCTTGATTTTGCGATCGCGCTATGCATGCGCGTAGGTTGGCCGCTTGTCAGATCAAACGCTGCTTGAACCGCAATGCTTGCACCCGCTACGTGTTCGGCCATCACACTTAATTGATGTTGTATCGCTTGAAATTTTCCGATTGATTTTCCAAATTGAACGCGGTCGTTTCCGTATTGGAGCGTCATATCAAAAACTTTTTTGATGGATGCTGCGAGTTCTACGGCATTTAATACTGCGGACATAGCCATTAGATCAGTGGGCGTGTTTTTCATCTCGAATGAATGAGCAGCATTGATTTTCCACTCAAAAGTGGTAAGTAGGCTGCCCTTAATTCCACTGTCAGTGAGTTTGATGGCGTCGGCACAATTCAACACCTTTAAATGTTGTTGATCTTGAATGACGATGAATTGACAAACACGACCCATGGGTACGTTGGCGCAAATCAATACATTACTTTTGACGCTGTGATGAGGCGCAAATGCGATCAACCCATTGGGAATATCTACATGGTTTTTCCATAACCAACGCGCAGCAATGGTTTGAGCAATGGGCAGTGGCACTGCATATTGAGCCAGCAAAAATAAAACAGGAAATAATTCGCGTGTGCTGATGTTTGCGCCGCCATCGGATTCAGCGGCTAACAGTTCTACAAAACCAGCATCTTTTATTTTTTGAAAAAGTGAGTGACCTGCATCATTAGCTTCGATGCGACGCACATCCGATGGTGTGCAGTGGTCGATCAGTATGGGTTCAAGTGCTTCAACAAACATGTTCATCATCTGAGCCCCAATCCGCGAGCAATCATGCCACGCAATATTTCTCGTGTGCCGCCACGCAATGAATAAGTGGGCGCCATTTGGCTCACATAAGCCAATGCACGAAGCAAGTTGGCGTCGATGATTTCATTGGGGTCTGCCCCCATTTCATCCTCTAACAATGCAGGAATGTTTTGCTCAAACTCGGTGGCGATGTCTTTGACGAGCGCTGCCTCAATCACGGGGCTTTTACCTTGAACCAATTGGTGTGTAACGGCTATTGACATATTGCGCAGAGTGCTGAGGTGTGCAGTGAAGCGTCCCACCATGGCTACGCGTTGTGGTGTGGCGTGCCCTTTTTTGAGCCATTGGATCCATTCATCGAGCAAAATAATACTGGAATAAACGCGCTCGGGGCCGCTTCGCTCAAAAGCCAATTCTGCAATCACTTGATCCCAACCTTGTCCTTCAACACCGATCAATGTGTCTTCACTCAACAACACATTTTCAAAAAATATTTCTGAAAAATGTTCGTCACCTGTGAGGTCAACAATGGGTTTGCGAGTGACGCCAGGTAGGGAGAGGTCAATAATAAATTGTGAGAGGCCTGCGTGACGATCTGCTGTTGTGCCTGATGTGCGAACCAACGCAATCGCATAGTGGCATTGATGTCCGTTAGTGGTCCAAATTTTTTGGCCGTTTAAACACCAGCCTTGATCGGTTTTGACAGCGCGTGTTGCGACTGAAGAAAGATCAGACCCCGAATTGGGCTCGCTCATTCCAATACAAAAAAATGCTTTGGCTTGACATATTAAAGGCAAGTAAAAAGATTTTTGTTTTTCTGTGCCATATTTAAGAATGAGTGGGCCGCTTTGTCGATCCGCAATCCAATGCGCTGCGACGGGGGAACCTGCACTCAGCATTTCTTCGACCAACACAAAGCGTGCAAATGCATCCATTTCTGCGCCGCCGTAGGTTTTAGGGAGTGTGAGACCTACCCATCCTTGTTTGGCTAGTCGCTGGCTGAACTCTGGATCAAAGCCAAACCATGATCTTGCTTTTTGATCAGCAGCGAGCGCTGGCATGGCGTGTTTTAAAAATTGCTTGACTTCGATTCGAAAGGAATCGAGGCCTTGGGGCAAATGAGCCAATTGAAAATGGTCTAAAAGATTGTTCATGAGGTAGGATTCGATTGTCTCTTGATTATGTGAGCGCTCTTGTCATGAGGGAGACCATAGCGCAGATTTTTTTTGCAATCTGTTAAACTGCAACTCTATTCAGTAGGCCAATACATGTCAAACTTTTTACTCTATTCGCAAGAGAACCATATTGTTACTTTAACGATGAATCAACCCGAGCGGCGCAATCCCCTTACAGGAAACAGTGCAGTTGAAGAATTTTTGACGGCGATTGATCGTATTCATGATGACCCCTCTGTGCGCTGCGTTATTTTGACGGGCAATGGGCCCTCTTTTTCAGCGGGAGGGGATGTTCAGGAGATGTTGAGACAGTCCACACCCGAAGTCACGCAAATCAATATTAGGCAGGATTACCGCCGCGGTATTCAACGCTTAACGCTTGGACTTTTTAATTTAGAGGTTCCTGTGATCGCTGCAGTGAACGGTCATGCCATTGGCGCAGGTTTGGATTTGGCTTGTATGTGCGACATTCGTATTGCGTCAGAAAAAGCAAAATTTGCAGAAAGCTTTGTCAAACTGGGCATCATTCCTGGAGACGGAGGGGCTTGGCTTTTACCTCGCATCATTGGAATGTCGCGCGCCGCAGAGTTGTCTTTCACAGGAGAGATGATTGATGCCCAATTAGCGCTTGAATGGAATTTGGTTTCACGAGTGGTGGCGCCAGATCAACTGCTGACTGCGGCCAATGAGCTGGCTCTCAAAATAGCCACCAATCCACCTCATGGTGTGCGTCTGACCAAGCGTTTAATGCGTGAGGCGATTCACTCTAGGCTCGATTCTGTGCTGGAGTTGTCAGCGGTGTTTCAGGCAATTTCTCACAAGACAGCGCACCACAAAGAGGCGGTGGATGCATTTATTCAAAAGAGAGAGCCTAACTTTAAAGATTAAATATTTGTTGATGGATGATGGTCTTGGGGTAATCCCTTAAACAGATTACTTTTTATCACATATGTGAATTCTGTTACGCTGAATGTAAAATTGAGGCGTGGAATACATACACTTATTTCACACCATTAATGCTTTATTGGCTCAATGGTTTTTTGATGAATAGGCAATGTGATGGCAAGAGCGGTTAAATCAGCTATCCGAGTTCTTGAGGTGTTGGAGTTGTTTGATCGACTTCAACGCGAAGCATCTGTTGGCGAAATTGCACGTGAGTTGGGCTATCCACTTTCAAGCACATCCATGCTTTTGGCAAACTTGTTAGATATGGGTTATTTGCGACACGGGCCCGATCAGCGAACTTATTTTCCAACGCCGCGTGTAACTGTTTTGGGCGCATGGATCGAACCGTTATTAACACCTGGTGCAGAAATCATGCGAATGATGGCTGACCTTGGTAATGAGACGGGTGAAACAATTATTTTGGCCGCACCCACGCGCGATCAAGTGCAATATGTTCATGTCGTACCTGCAACCACCACCATGCGAATGCATGTCGGACCTGGCACGATGCGTCCATTGTTGGCGTCTGGGTTGGGCAGAGTTTTGCTATCTGCCATGCCTCAAGAAAAAATCAATCATTTGGTTATGCGGCATAACAATGGGCCACTTGCCACTGAAGATCGAATCAGTAATTCTGCGTTGCAACGCGAATTGGCTGCTATTCGAACCAAAGGGTATGCGGTTGTATTGCGTGGTGTAACACCCGGTGCGGGTTTAATTGGAATGCTGTTGCCACTGGAATTAAGTGGTGTTCCACTGGCACTTGGTATTGGCGGGTGGGCCAAAGAAATTCGTTTGCGACAACAAGAATATTTGCAACTGATGCGTGAAGCCATTGATCGACATCTTCGTCGCGACTTGCGCTCAGCTGCTTAAAAGAAATTTAATGGTAATACCGCAATCTTTTCAATTTCAAACATCCAAGTCCATGGTTGTGGCTGATGCGGGTTGTGTTTCGCAGATAGATACCTATTTGCAAACTCTAGCCTGTGAGCGTGTGATGCTGATCACAAGTCCTCGTGCATCGCAAGGTATTGCCGCTCGCAAGGTGATTCATGCGCTGGATAAAAAAATTGTATGTCAATATACACAAGTGACTCAGCATTCGGGTGTTGCAATTATTGAAGAAATTGTAAAGTTGGCTAAACTGCATAAGATCGATGGATTTATATCAGTGGGTGGAGGGAGTTGTTCAGACAGTGCAAAAGCGGGTGCAATTTTACTCGCTGAAGGTGGAAAATTAAAAGATCATGCCAATGTTTTTTATCCGCCCGATCGATATGTGCAACAGCATCTGACCAACCCCAAGCTTCCTATCATTGCAATTCCACTGAGTCTTTCTGCCGCAGAGGTGACGCCTGGATTGGGTATTCGTGATCCCCATGGTCATAAGTTGGTTTTTTGGGATCCACTTATTGTTCCTCGCTATATTTTGCTTGATGGTGAGTCCACAACGGATGTTCCTGCTTCCATTTTTACATCAACAGGTATGAATGCATTGGCTCATTGCGTTGAGGGTATGTATTCAAAAGTTAAAAATCCAATGTCTGAAGCCCTTGCGGTTCAAGGTATTGCATATTTAAAAGAGGCTTTGCCTCGAATTCAAAAAACTCCACAAGACAAAGATGCACGCGCATTGGGGCTTATTGGTGCGTATCTGAGTGGGATGGTGATTAGCAATGCGCGCGTGGGCATTCATCACGGCATTTGCCATGGCTTGGGTGCATTGGGTGGCTTATCACACGGTATGGCCAATTCTGTTTTCTTGCCGCATGCAATGCGATTTAATTTGGAAGTGGCTACTGATTATTTGGCAAAAGTTGCAACGGCCATGGGTGTTGACACCCATCAACTTTCGGCAAAAGAAGCGGCGCTTGAGGCGATTGTTGCCGTTGAAAAATTGCAATTGGTATTGGGTATTCCTCAAGGATTAAAAGCAGCAGGTTTGGATCGATCATTGCTTCCTCAATTGGCAAAGAACGCCATGTCCGATCGAGGTTTGTATTTCAATCCACGGTTGGCCAATGAAGCGGAAGTGATGAAATTGTTGGAGGCCGCTTGGTAAACACCGAAGTTCAACGTTTGGTCGCTGATATGAAAAGTGGGAAAATTCGTGCTTTGTCTAGAGCTATATCGTGGGTTGAATCTCAAACAAAAGAATCTAGTGAGCTATTAGAAAAAGTGTATGCATGTGCCAAAGCGCCTTGGGTGATTGGCATTACGGGTGTTGGTGGTGCTGGAAAAAGTTCATTGGTGCCGCACATTGCAAAATATTTTGCAAACCAAGGTCGTCGCGTTGCCGTACTTGCAGTGGATCCATCAAGTCCAATTACTGGCGGTGCTTTGTTGGGCGACCGCATTCGCGATAACGGTGGGCAACAACACCCTCATATTTTTTTTCGCAGCGTGGCGTCGCGTGGCGGACAGGGTGGTCTTGCCACCTGCGTGTCAGACCTCACGCGTGTGGTGAGCACCGCAGGCTTTGATGTAGTTTTAATTGAAACCGTAGGCGCGGGCCAATCGGAGTTGGCTATTTTAAATGTGGCCCACACCATTATGTTGATTCATGCACCAGGTTTGGGTGATGATATTCAGGCTCAAAAAGCTGGCGTGATGGAAATTGCTGATGTGTTAGTGGTTAATAAGGCTGACAAGCCTGGCGCACAAGACGCTGTGCTCATGTTGCAGCAAGCTTTGTTGCTATCAGAAAAAAATGCACACATGCATGAGGGTTTGAATCTGACTACAAATCATCCAGCTCATTGGCATCCACCCGTGGTCTCAACCATTGCAATCGAAGGCAAAGGCATTGAGCAGACATGTCAACAATTGCAAGCGCATTTTGCCTATTTGCAACTGGATGAAGGTTATGAAAAACGCAACCACGCGCATGTGATGAAACGCA
>Ga0214919_10004604_pt1 | contig 20100 bp, 23 predicted proteins | sample LL1503_MetaG_FD_177994 | JGI IMG/M metagenome (GOLD analysis project Ga0214919, IMG submission 177994) | Freshwater microbial communities from Lake Lanier, Atlanta, Georgia, United States - LL-1503 | ecosystem: Environmental > Aquatic > Freshwater > Lake | place: USA: Georgia | collected... | reverse complement strand
GGTGCTGGTTGAAACAAACGATGCAGCGCAAACCCCAGGCTGGGACAGCCAACGCAGTGCAGCGCAAACCGCCCACGATTTAAATCAGGCACTCCAAGGCAGTTGTAGCCGTTTACAAGATTTGGTCCGCATGGGCGAGTCATGGCGTGCATGGGCTTTGTTTGATCGCCGCCCTGTGCAAAGTGCAGATGACATGGCACAGGGCAGGCTGGCCTTGTTGGGCGATGCAGCACATCCGATGTTGCCGTATTTGGCCCAAGGCGCGGGTATGGCTATCGAAGACGCTGACGCTTTAGCAAACTGTTGGTCGCAAGTGGGTGGGAGTGTTGAGTTGCGCTTACAAACCTATGCCCAATCTAGGTGGCAGCGTGTAGCCAAGGTTCAGGCCAGAGCACGGCGCAATGCGCAGTTGTTCCATGCCCGCGGTTTATTGGCGTGGGGGCGTAACACTGTCATGCGGTGGGGTGGTGCCACTGTGATGGATATGCCATGGTTGTATAGAGGCTAGGGCTGTGTCATTGCGAGCGAAGCAATCTGAAGATCGCTTCTTCGATTCGCTCATCGCGATGACGGCGTTAAAGGCGACCCAGCAACAGCCATTCCATCAACGCTTTTTGCACATGTAAGCGGTTTTCAGCCTCGTCCCACACCACCGACTGTGGGCCGTCTATCACCTCGGCTTGCACTTCCTCGCCACGGTGGGCGGGCAGGCAATGCATGAAAAGCGCCTCGGGCTTGGCTTGCGCCATCATGCGAGCGTCTACACACCAAGCGCCAAAAGCCTTTACCCTGGCTTCATTCTCTGCCTCATAGCCCATACTCGTCCACACATCGGTGGTCACCAAGTCTGCACCTTTGCAAGCTTGTAAAGGGTCTGTGAACACTTTGAAGCAATGCGGGTTTTTCACACCTGCCACGGTTTGGTTCACCTCGTAACCGCTGGGAGTGCTGACGTGTACCGTGAAGCCCAGCAGGTCAGCCGCTTGCAGCCAGGTGTTGGCCATGTTGTTGCCGTCGCCCACCCATGCCACCACCTTGCCTTTGAGGCAGTCCAAGGGTTTGTTCACATCGCCGCGGTGTTCGATGAAAGTGAACAGGTCGGCCAAGATTTGGCAGGGGTGAAACTCGTTGGTCAAACCATTGATGACCGGCACCCGTGAATTGGCGGCGAAGCGCTCGATCTTGGTTTGTTCAAAGGTGCGGATCATCACCAAGTCCACCATGCGGCTGATGACTTTGGCGCTGTCGTCGATGGGTTCTGCACGCCCGAGTTGGGTGTCACCTGTGGTGAGGTGAACCACTGCACCACCCATTTGGTACATGCCGGCTTCAAAGCTGATGCGGGTGCGGGTCGAGGCTTTCTCGAAAATCATGGCCAAGGTGCGATCCACCAGTGGTTGGTGTTTTTCGTAAGCCTTGAACTTGGCTTTGATCAGCGCCGCACGGCTGAACAAATACGCGTAATCATCGGCAGATGCATCGCCAAAGTGCAAATAGTGTTTCAAGGCTTGGCGCATATCAGCCCTTTGGCGAGTTGAGAAACGCTTTCACCAAGGGCACCAAGAGGGCCACCACTTCATCGGCTTCCGCTTCTGTCATCGTGAGGGGCGGCAACAGGCGGATCACACTGTCGGCGGTGACGCTCAACAACAAGCCCGCTTCCAAAGCCTGGCCCATCAAAGGGCCGCAGGGACGGTCTAGCTCGATGCCCATCATCAAACCTTGGCCGCGAATGTCTTTCACGCCGCTCAGGTCTTTGAACTCGCGTTCAAAAGCCGTCTTGAAATACAAGCCGAGTTGGTGGGCGTTAGCCAGCAAACCGTCTTCTTCCATGATGCGCAGGGTTTCCACTCCGGCGCGCATGGCCAAGGGGTTACCGCCAAAGGTGGTGCCGTGGTTACCAGGCTGAAAAATACCCGCAGCTTTGGGACCCGCCACCACCGCGCCAATCGGCACGCCAGAGCCCAGTCCCTTGGCCAAGGGCATCACATCAGGCTGTATGCCGGCCCATTGGTGAGCAAACCATTTGCCAGTGCGACCGATACCACATTGCACCTCGTCGATCATCAGCAACCAGTCTTGCGCATCGCACAAAGCGCGCACATCGCGTAAGTAGTCGGCGCGCATGGGGTTGATGCCGCCTTCACCTTGGATGGTTTCGAAAAACACCGCCACCACATTCGGGTTGCCATGCGTGGCCTTTTTCAAGGCATCCATATCATTCAGCGGCACCCGAATAAAACCTTCCACCAACGGGCCAAAACCTTTTTGGATTTTTTCATTACCTGTGGCGCTGAGTGTGGCGATGCTGCGGCCGTGAAACGCACGTTCATACACCACGATTTCGGGGTGCTCTATGCCTTTGTCGTGACCGAACTTACGGGCCATCTTGAGCGCAGCTTCATTGGCTTCCAGACCCGAATTGCAAAAGAATACATTGCGCATGCCTGACAGCTCGACCAGCTTGTCGGCCAGTTGTTGCTGCAAAGGGATGTGGTAGTAGTTACAACTGTGCATCATCTTGCCAACCTGGTCTTGCAGCGCCGGGGTCAATTTGGGGTGGGCGTGGCCCAAAGTGTTGACGGCAATACCGGCCAAGGCGTCTAGGTAGCATTTGCCTGCCGTGTCCCAAACGCGCACCCCTTGGCCATGCGACACCGTCATCGGCAGTCGACCATAGGTGTTCATCAAATGGGCAGCGGGGTCGTGGGCGGCAGACATGGGCGTTCCTTGGCAACAAATGAAATCGGCTCTGCAGCCATCAGGCTGGAGCCGAGGTGCAGATTCTAGGGGCTATGGGGTGTCAGACCCATGAAATACCCCCAGCCTAGAATGAATTGGTGCACAGCAACCATCCCAAAGAAGTCATTATTCTCGGCGTGACCACCAGCGGTCAGACCTTCCGCCCCAGCGATTGGGCCGAGCGTTTGGCCGGTGTGATGAGCAGTTTTCGCCCCGGGGGTGCCCAGCCTGGCGACCATTTAAGTTACTCACCTTGGTGTGTGCCCAATACCATGGACGGCAAAAAATGCGTGATTGTTCACACCGATATGCGCGAGGCCCACGTCATGGCGTGGGACTTTGTGATGGGCTTTGCCCGCGACAACCAGTTGCAGGTCATTCAAACCCAGCAGCCATAAAAAAACCGCCCCTAGGGGCGGTTTCTGCTTTTTGCTGTCAGCGCACCGTTTTCAAACGGCGGTCAGCACACTGGCTGACCGGGCTGTGTGCCTGAATCGTCAGGCGGCGAGTGCCAGGGCTTTCACCTTGGCGGCCAAGCGGCTCTTGTCGCGAGCAGCTTTGTTTTTGTGAAAAATGTGTTTGTCAGCAATGGTGTCCACAACCGATTGCATCTTGCCAAACAGTTCGCTGGCTTTGGTTTTGTCACCAGCCAACACTGCTTTTTCAACATTCTTGACCGCAGTGCGGTATTGTGAACGCAGCGAGGTGTTCGCAGCATTCAGTTTCACGTCTTGACGGGCGCGTTTACGGCCCGACGCTAGGCGCGGGTTCTTTTTCTTGGGCTTTCCAGAGGCCATGTGTATTCCTTTAGGGGTTTGATGATGATGACAGCAAAGCCCGCTATTGTACCCATCCCTTTGGCCCTCTTGCGGGGGGTGGCCGCTACACTCCACCGCGTGAGCCTATTCAAGTCTGCTTCTACTGTGTCCTTGTGGACCTTGGCCTCGCGCATCACCGGTTTTGCGCGAGAAACCCTGATCGCCAGCGTTTTTGGTGCCAATGCGCTGACCGACGCCTTCAATGTGGCGTTTCGCATCCCCAATTTGTTTCGCCGCCTGTTCGCCGAAGGTGCTTTTGCGCAGGCTTTTGTGCCCGTGCTGGCTGCTGCCCGCGCAGAGCAGGGCGACGCTGCCACCCGTTTGTTGATCGACAAAGTGGCCAGCGTGCTGCTGCTGGCGGTGGTGACGCTGAGCCTGCTGGGTGTGCTGGCTGCACCTTGGTTGGTATGGGTCATGGCCAGTGGTTTAAAACAATCTGCACAAGGCCTAGACACCGCCATCAGCCTGACGCGTCTGATGTTTCCCTATATCGCCTTCATGTCCATGGTGGCTTTATCGGCGGGTATTTTGAACACTTGGAGACGCTTTGCGGTGCCAGCCGCCACACCAGTGCTGTTGAATGTGTGCATGATCAGCGCAGCCATATGGGGAGCACCTTTTTTGGCCACCCAAGGCCTTGAGCCGATTTACGCCATGTCGGCAGGTGTCATGCTGGGTGGTGTGCTGCAACTGGCGGTGCAATTGCCTGCATTGCGACGTTTGGGTGTATTACCGCGTTTGGGGCTGTCGGTGCACAGCCTGCAATCCGCTTGGCAAGACGCAGGCACTAGGCGCATTTTGTCGCTGATGGCCCCCGCTTTGTTGGGCGTGGGCGTGGCGCAGTTGTCGCTCATCATCAACACCCAAATCGCCTCGCATTTGACGCCAGGCAGCGTGAGTTGGATCAGCTACGCCGACCGCTTGATGGAGTTCCCCATTGCCTTATTGGGCGTGGCTTTGGGTGTGGTGTTGATGCCGCAACTCTCCAGCGCAAAAGCCAGTGGCGATGACTATGCTTACTCGTCTATGCTGGACTGGGGTTTGCGCTTGGTGGTGGTGTTGGCTTGGCCATGTGCTTTGGCTTTGCTGGTCTTCGCCCATCCCTTGGTAGCGGTGCTCTACCACTATGGCGCTTTCACCGACCGTGACGTGACACAGACTGCGCTGGCCTTGATGGGCTACGGTGTGGGCGTGCTGGGTTTGGTGGCCATCAAGGTGCTGGCGCCCGGTTTTTACGCCAAGCAAGACACCCGCACACCTGTGAAGATCGCGGTGGTGGTGCTGGTGTTCACCCAAGTCATGAACTTTTTGTTGGTGCCTTACTTGGCCCATGCCGCGCTGACCCTGTCCATTGGCTTGGGAGCCCTGCTGAACGCTGGGTGGCTATTACACGGTTTGCGGCGCAACCGCAGTTTTGTGGCCAAAGCCGGCTGGGGCGTGCTGGTGCTGCAGGTGGTGATAGCGTCTGTGGCCATGGGTGCGGTGCTGTTGTATGCCGCTGGTCATTGGGATTGGACGGCCCTGCGCACCACACCTTGGCAGCGAATGGGCTTGATGACAGCTGTATTAATCGCCAGCGCTGTGGTGTATTTCGCGACACTGAGGGGTCTTGGCATGGATATACGTGCACTTTTGCGGCGCTAAAGGCATGATGACGCCATGGACTACAAACTCAAGCCTCCCTCTGCATTGGACTATTTCACCGCCTTGGTGCAAAGCGATGACGAGTTTCCGCTGCTAGAGACCGCCATCAGCTTGGCGCAAGATGAATTCCCCTCACTGGATATTCAACAAGTGCTAAGCGACATGGACCATTGGGCTGCACGGTTAAAGCGCAGCATTCTGCCCGGCGCAGATGCTTTGGACAAGCTGCGCGAACTCAACCATTTTTTCTATGCCAACCTGCGTTTTGCAGGCAACGTAAACCATTACGACAACCCACACAACAGCTATTTGAATGTGGTGATGTCTACCCGCTTGGGTATTCCTATCAGCTTGGCGGTGCTGTGGTTGGAGTTGGGTCAAAGCATTGGCCTGCCTGTGTTTGGCGTGGGCTTCCCCGGACATTTTTTGGTGAAACTGGATTTGCCTGCTCCCCAAGAAGGTCATGTGGTGATAGACCCATTCAGCGGTGAATCACTTAGCCGCGAAGACCTGTGCGAACGCTTGGTACCTTGGTTACCGGGTACCTCATTCGGTCAACCAAATGCCATCTCTGATGACGTTTTGGCGTTTCATCTGCAAGCTGCTGAACCCCGCGAGATCATTGCGCGTATGCTGCGCAATTTGCACGAAATCTATCGCCGCCAAGGCGATAATGACCGTCTGCTGAAGGTGCAAGCGCGGCTGGCGGTGTTGTTGCCAGAGTAGTGGCATCGTGAGCGCAGCGAAGCAAACTAGTTGATCACCACCGATGCACCATCACCCTTGTCGGAAATCACGCCAATCTGAAACACCTGCTCGCCCAAGTCGGCCAAGGTCTTGGCACATGCAGCGGCGGCGGAGGCGTCTAGCACCAACACCATGCCAATGCCGTTGTTGAAAGTGCGGCACATCTCGGCCTCGTCAATGCCGGCAGTGGTTTGCAGCCATGTAAAGAGCTCAGTACGGGGCCAACGGTCACGCTGCAAATGCGCAGCGCAGTGGTCAGGCAACACACGGGGAATGTTCTCGGTCAAACCGCCGCCGGTGATGTGGGCCAGTGCTTTGATGGGGTGGGCTTTCAAAGCCGCCAACACCGACTTCACATACAGCCGCGTGGGTGCCATCAGCGCCTCTTTGAAGGGCTGGCCGTCCAAGCTGACAGGTAAATGCGCAGCTGCTCTGTCTATGCATTTACGCACCAAGCTGAACCCGTTGGAGTGAACGCCACTGGACGCCAAGCCCAGCACCACATCGCCAGCTTTCACGTCTTGGCCGGTCAAGATCTTGCTCTTTTCCACCACGCCCACTGCAAAACCCGCCAAGTCGTATTCGCCAGCGGGGTACATGCCAGGCATCTCGGCGGTTTCGCCGCCAATCAGGGCGCAGCCTGACAGCTCGCAACCTTTGGCAATGCCGCCCACCACGGCGGTGGCAGTGTCCACATCCAGCTTGCCGCAGGCGAAGTAGTCAAGGAAAAACAAAGGCTCGGCGCCTTGCACCAGCACATCGTTGACGCTCATGGCCACCAAATCGATACCCACGGTGTCGTGCATATGCCATTCAAACGCCAGCTTCAGTTTGGTGCCAACACCATCGGTACCACTCACCAACACCGGCTCTTTGTAATTTTGGGGTACTTCGAACAAGGCGCCAAAACCACCAATTCCGGCCAATACGCCATCCCGCAGGGTTTTTTTGGCCAAGGGCTTGATGCGTTCAACCAAGGCGTCACCAGCGTCAATGTCAACGCCAGCGTCTTTGTAGGAAAGAGGAGTGTTCATGAAAGAAAGGGCGCAAAGGCGCTAAAGGGTGGGGTCGATAGAATGGCGCATTCTAAATGCCGGGTCTCAAGCCAGCTGATGTCTTCCTCCCCTGATTACCGACTGTTTGCCGCTTGGCTGGCCATTGCGGCCGCGGTGGCATTTGTGCTGTGGTGGTTGCTGCCGGTTTTAACGCCTTTTTTAATCGCTGCTGTCATGGCCTATGTACTCTCGCCGGTGGTTCAACGTTTACAGCAGTGGCTGGGCGAGGGCTTCCCCAAAAGCGTTTTGGTGCTGGTCTGCGAGACCGCTTTCATCGGGATTTTGCTGGCGGTGATGGCCTTGGTGGTGCCGGTGTTGTTCAAAGAAGCGGCCCGCATCCAAATGCAATTGCCTCAGTTGCTGGATGAACTCAAAAGCCATGTGGAGCCTTGGTTTTTGTCCTGGGGCGTTCAAATCGATCTGGATCCCCCCGCACTTAAAAGTTGGCTGGCCAAAAACGCCAATGCCCTTTCTGACAGCGCTTTGTCGTCCTTGATGGAATCGCTTCGCATAGGCGGTAGCGTGGCTTTGGCGGTGGTGGGTAATTTGGTGCTGATTCCCGTGGTGTTGTACTACTTGCTGATGGACGGCCATGTGGCCTTGTCGCACCTGCGCCAATGGGTGCCAGTGAACGCCAAAGCGTCAGTAGACAGTTTTGTCAGCGAGGCAGACAGTGTCTTGGGTGAGTATGTGCGTGGCCAATTGTTGGTGATGCTGATCTTGGCGGCTTATTACGTCCTTGGCTTGTCTTTGTTTGGCTTGTCAGTGGCTTGGCCCATTGGCATCTTCACAGGCTTGGCGGTGTTTGTGCCCTATGTCGGCTTTGGCGTGGGTTTGCTGTTAGCCGCTTTGTCAGGCTTTTTGGAAATGGCACCCATGCAAGCCACCCTGATGTTGGTGGTGGTATTTGGTTTGGGCCAGTTGATGGAAGGCTTTGTGCTCACGCCGCGTTTGGTGGGAGAGCGCATAGGCCTGCACCCCTTGGCGGTGATTTTTGCGTTACTGGCTTTTGGGCAGTTACTGGGTTTTGTAGGTGTGTTGATGGCCTTGCCTGCCAGCGCGGTGCTGTTGGTGGCTTTACGTCGAATGCGAGAGCGTTACATGGCCAGTCGTTTGTATGCGGGCTAACCGGGTATGAGGCAAATTGCGCTGGACATAGGTGTCGATGTCGGTCCTACCTTGTCCAATTTCGAGCCCGGTCACAACGCTGCTGCCCTTGAACATTTGCAGCTTTGGTTGGCAGGACACACCCGTTCACCTGTGCCCACTTACCTGTGGGGCGAACAAGGCTGCGGCAAAACCCATTTGTTGGCTGCTGTGGCCCAGGCCATCCGATCGCAAGGGCACCGCGTGGGATGGATGGACGCCAGCATGACCGAGCCCAGCGACTTCGACACCGAATGGGATGTGGTGTTGATGGACGATGTACAGGACTACAGCGCTGTGCAGCAGCACGCTGCTTTCAATTGGTTTGTACATGCAGCCACCCCCGGTGCAGCGCGTCAACCCTGGGTGCTGGCAGCGGGTTTGTTACCGCCACAAGACCTGCCTTTGCGTGAAGACTTGCGCACCCGCTTGGGTTGGGGCCATGTGTTTCATTTGCAGGTGCTGGGTGAAGACGAGCGGCGAGCCGTCTTGGTGAAACATGCGCAAGCGCTGGGTATGACCTTGAACAACGATTTGCTGGACTATTTGCTCACCCGCTTTAGCCGTGACTTGGGGCATTTGATCGACCTGCTGCACCGCTTGGATGCGTTCGCATTACAGACCCAACGCCCTCTCACCATCCCCTTGCTCCGAGCCATGCTCGACGAGAGTTAAGCCCATGAAATTGGCTTTATTTGACCTTGACCAAACCTTGTTACCACTGGACTCCGACCAATCCTGGGGCGAGTTCACATTGGGCCTGGGTTGGACCGATCCGCAAACATTCAAGCAGCGCAACGATGCGTTTTATGCCGACTACAACGCCGGTTGTTTGGATATTCACGCCTATGTACGCTTTGCCACCGAAGCGGTGCGTCAACGCGGTTTGGCAGTCGCCCATGCAGCCCATGCGCAATTCATGCAGAAAGTGATTCAGCCCGCTATCCGACCGCAAGCCCTGGCATTGGTGGAGAAACACCGTTCCCAAGGCGATACCTTGGTGATGGTGACCGCCACCAATGAATTTGTCACCACGCCTATTGCGCAAGCTTTCGGCATGGATGTGCTGCTGGCAGTGCAATTGGTGCGGGACGCCGATGGCAACTTCACCGGTGACATTGATGGCACACCCACTTTGCGCGAAGGCAAAGTCACCCGGGTGAACCAATGGTTGGCTGCTCAGGGTTTAAGCCTCCCAGAGGTGCATGCCACGTTTTACAGCGACTCGATGAATGACTTGCCCTTATTGGAAAAAGTCGATGTTCCCGTGGTCACTAACGGCGGTCCGGCCCTTAAACACATCGCCCATGAACGCGGGTGGCGTATCCTCGACCTTTTCGAGACTTCATGATCAGCAAAATCATCAACCGTTTGATAGGTCGCGCAGGCCCCAAAGCCTCGCCCAAGTTTGGGCAGCGACGCGTTATCAGCGAATCGGTTCACCATATTGACCACAGCTTGGTGGACGAGCGTGCCATGAACGTGGTGCGTACCTTGCAAGAGCGTGGCTTTGAAGCCTATATCGTGGGTGGCGCGGTGCGTGACTTGCTGGTGGGCTTGAAACCCAAAGACTTCGATGTCGCCACCAACGCCACGCCAGAAGAGGTGAAAGCGTGTTTTCGGCGGGCTTTCATCATCGGGCGGCGTTTTCGCATCGTCCATGTGGTGTATGGCCGAGGCCGTGAGCACGAGGTGATCGAGGTCTCTACTTTCCGTGCCTATCTTGACAGCAACGATGCCGAGCAGGTCAGCGGCAATGAGCGCACCAGCAAAAAAGCCCTCTCCAACATGACCCATGCGGTAGATGCGAGTGGGCGAGTGTTGCGCGACAACGTGTGGGGCCCGCAGGAAGAAGATGCGGCGCGGCGCGATTTCACCGTCAATGCCATGTACTACGACCCCTTGACTGGCGATGTGATTGACTACCACCATGGTTTGGGAGACGCCAACAAACGGGTGCTGCGCATGATCGGCGACCCCGCCACCCGTTACCGCGAAGACCCTGTGCGCATCATTCGCGCCGTGCGTTTTGCGGCCAAGTTAAACAACTTAGGCTTCAAGATCGAACCGCGTACTGCCAAGCCCCTGAAGGCCTCGGTGGGTTTGCTGGCCGATGTGCCACAAAGCCGTTTGTTTGACGAAATGCTCAAGCTTTTACAAACCGGCCACGCACTGGCCAGCATAGAGCAACTCAAAAACTTGGGTATGGCCCGTGGCATTTACCCGCTGTTGGATGTGGTGGTCGAGCGGGTGGAATCCGAATTTGTGCATGCCGCTTTGCAAGACACGGACCGCCGCGTAGGCGAAGGCAAACCGGTTGCGCCCAGTTTTTTGTTGGCTTGTGTGTTGTGGGCCGATGTACGCGAAGGTTGGCAGGTGCGCAGCGCCGAGATGCCCACCTTCCCTGCCTTGCAAGAGGCCATTGAAGACGTGTTCAACGCCCGCATAGGCGATGTGTCAGGCCGAGGCAAATTGGCTGGCGATATGCGCGAGATCTGGACCATGCAACCACGTTTTGACAAACGCAGTGGCAGCGCCCCGTTTGGTTTGGTCGAACAAGCACGCTTTCGTGCCGGTTTCGATTTCATGCGACTGCGGGCCGAAGTGGGCGAGGTGGACGAAGAACTGGCCGATTGGTGGGAAACCTTCAGTACCGCCAGCGACGACACACGTGTAGACATGTTGCAAGCGGTCAAACCTGCGCCACGTGCGGTCAAGGCCGATGGCACACCAGTGGCCCGCAAGCGCCCACGGCGTAGACGTAAGCCTGCGGCCAGTGGCCCCAGCTCCGGTGGTGACACAGCGGCGTGAACCCGTCAAACGGCCGAGAACCCGTCAGTGCCGTTGTGGCACTGGGCGCTAATTTGGGAGACGCCGCTTCTAGCTTGCGCCAAGCTTTAGCAGATATTGCCGCATTACCCTATACCGAACTGCTGCAAGCCTCCCCTTTGCTTAGCAGCGCACCGCTAGATGCCGATGGCCCTGCTTATGTCAATGCGGTCGCACGTATTTCTACACAACTGAATGCGGTTGACCTGTTGCAAGCCTTGCAGGGATTGGAAAACGCCGCAGGCCGCACCCGAGACTATCACCATGCGCCCCGTACGCTGGATTTGGATATGCTGTTTTACGGGGATGCGAACATGCAAAGTGAATGGCTAACAGTTCCCCACCCATGTTGGGCGCAACGCGCTTTTGTGTTGCTGCCTTTGCAATGGGTCTGCCCCGACAAGGTGACGCCTGAAATGTTGGCTGCCGTTGCCGATCAAACCACGTTTTGGCTAAAGAGCTAAGCCTTTATTGCGAAATTTTTCGCGCCTCTTCCATTTGCGCTTCAAAGTAGCGCTGAAACCCATAGGCCAAAGTGGAGAGCAAAGCTGTGGTGCCCACCATCAGCGACAAGACCAAAGCCCCTACTGTGAGCCAATTGGTTTTGCCTGCCGCTGAAGCTTCATCGTCATCGGGGTTGTAAGTGCTGTTCCAGCGCTCGGTGGACATCAAGCCCCAGTAAATCGCATTCAGCGCTCCGCTGGCCACGGTGATGCCCAAAAGAGGCACCAACCACCAGCTAAGAGGGTCGTCTAAACCAAAATCTTGGGCGCGTTCAAAGCCATACAAGCCCAGCAACGTGGGCCAAGGTAAGACCCAAGCCAGCCCATCGCCTTTACCGTACATGTAAAAACGCTGCAAGCCCAAAGGACCACCTAAAAAGCTCAACCAGGTTGCCAATGTTTTGTTTTTCATGTGGCAGATTATCGGTTTGGCGGCGTGAGCTCGCTGGCAGGGCTGGAATCTCCCGCGCCCAAGGCTTTTTGCATGAACACGGTGTCTAGCCATTGGCCGTGTTTCCAGCCGCTGGCTTTCAAAATGCCAGTGTGTTCAAACCCCAAGCTGCGGTGCAGCCCAATCGAGCCTGCGTTGGCCGAGTCGCCAATGACCGCCAGCATTTGGCGAATACCCAGCACCTCGCAACATCGCATCAACTCGGCCAGCAGGGCACGACCTAGGCCTTGGCCCGTATGGTCGGGGTGTATGTAGACCGAATCCTCGGCCATGAAACGAAAAGCAGGGCGGGGCCTGAAAACACCCGCATAGGCAAACCCCAGCACCTCAACGCCTCGGCTGGTAACCAAATGCGGCAAACCTTTGGCCAGCACGTCGTTGCGGCGACGGCTTATGTCGTCCAAGTCGGGGGGATCTAATTCAAAGCTGCCTTTGCCGTGCGTCACATGGTGGGCGTAGATGGCAGTTATGGCCGGCAAGTCGGCTGGCAAACTGGGGCGGATCAGCAGGGCAGAAGGGTGCATGGGGGCTCGGTCTATAATGGCAGGCTTTTCAGCGAGCGCTGGCCGGGTGGCCATGTCGCGTGTCTCATCGCTGAATCAAAGTCTGCACCCAAGGATAAACCATGGTCGTCATCCGACTTTCACGCGGCGGCGCTAAAGCCCGTCCCTTTTTCAATATTGTTGTGGCTGACAAGCGCGTTCGCCGCGATGGTCGCTTTATCGAGCGCATCGGTTTTTACAACCCCATCGCTTCTGGCGGCGAGGAAAGCTTGCGCATTGCCCAAGACCGCCTCAGCTACTGGGTAGGCGTGGGCGCACAAACGTCGCCGACCGTTGATCGCCTGATCAAACAAGCTGGCAAAGCTGCCGCTTAAAAGCCCATCCCCAACCCATGCAAGCCGCTTGGGAGCCTGCTGAATTGCCAGCGGACGCTGTCGAAGTTGGCCGTATTCTTGATGCATGGGGTCTGAAGGGATGGCTGAAAATCCTCCCTCACAGCGCCTCGCCCGAGGCGCTGTTTTCATCTAAGCGCTGGTTTTTACAACCGAATGAACGTGGCGCCTCGCCATTTACCGGCACGGTGTTGCTGCGAGTGCGCGAAGCCAAAGAACATTCGGACACCGTGGTGGCTTGTATGCATGAATTGGTTGACCGCGACGTTGCCCAAAGCCTCAAAGGCGCACGCATATTTGTGCCGCGCTCAAGCTTTCCCACCCCAGCTATCGACGAATACTATTGGGTGGATTTGATGGGTTTACAGGTGCGAAACCGCGAAGGTGTCAATTTAGGTGAGGTCACCGAGTTGTTGTCCACCGGCCCGCAAACCGTGCTGGTCTTGCGTGATGCGTTGACCGATGGCGAAGGCAAACCCATAGAGCGCATGATTCCCTTTGTCTCTGCTTATATTGACGCGGTAGACATCCAAGGTCGCCTGATCACGGTGGACTGGCAAGCCGATTACTGACCGCTTCACTTACCGCATACTTTGACCATGCGCGTTGACATCATCACTTTGTTTCCCGAACTTTTCCCTGCTTTTTTGCAAGCCGGTGTGACGCGTCGCGCCTATGAAAGCGGTCAATTGGCGGTCAAAACATGGAACCCCCGGGACCACGCCGAGGGCAACTACAAACGGGTAGACGACCGGCCTTTTGGCGGCGGCCCGGGCATGGTCATGCTGGCTGAACCGTTGGCGGCTTGCTTGGCAGCTCTTCGGGCTGAAAGTGGTTTCAACAGAGAACAAGCGCCTTTGCTGTATTTCTCACCGGTGGGACAAGTATTGACGCAAACCTTGGTGCGGCAGGCAGGGCAAACCGCTGGTGTGGTGCTGCTGTGCGGTCGCTACGAGGGCATCGATCAGCGCTTTATCGACAGCCATGTCGATGCCCAAGTCAGTTTGGGTGACTTTGTGTTGTCGGGCGGGGAAATTGCCGCCATGGCATGGTTGGATGCCTTGGCACGGCTGCAACCGGGTGTTTTGCATGATGAGCAAAGCCACGTGCAAGACAGCTTCACTCCGGCATTGAGCGGGTTGCTGGACTGCCCCCACTACACCCGTCCTGAGGAGTGGCAAGGTCAAACGGTACCCGAGGCCCTGCTGTCAGGGCACCATGCACAGATTGCTGCTTGGCGACGGCAGCAAAGCCTGACGTTGACCGCCAAAAACCGCCCCGACTTGCTAGAAAAAGCCCGTCAATCTGGGCTTTTGACCCGCGCTGATGAGCAACTGCTAGCGGATAAACCTCAACCTTAGCCAGCCAGCTATAATGGTGGGCTTTTGATCCTCTGGGTGGCCGCCTCGTGTTTTCAACACCATAGGCCTTTTGTGTAGCGCACCCATGATCATTGTGAGGACAACATGAATCTCATCCAAACTCTGGAACAAGAAGAAATCGCCCGCATGGGCAAAAAAATCCCGGTTTTCTCCCCTGGTGACACCGTGGTCGTCAGTGTCAATGTCGTCGAGGGAACGCGCAAGCGTGTGCAGGCTTTTGAAGGCGTGGTCATTGCCAAACGCAACCGTGGCATTAACTCCAACTTCATCGTTCGCAAAATCTCCAGCGGCGAAGGCGTTGAACGTACTTTCCAAACCTACAGCCCTTTGATCGCCAGCGTTGAAGTCAAGCGCCGTGGTGATGTGCGCCGTGCCAAGTTGTACTATTTGCGTGAGCGCAGCGGTAAATCTGCCCGTATCAAAGAAAAGCTCACTGCCAAGGCTGCCCCTGCAGCAGCAGCTGCCAAGTAAGACCATCCAGGTCTGCTTAAAAAAACCGCCCCAGTTCACGCTGTGGCGGTTTTTTTTGACCTTTGTTCATGTCGCTGTGGTTTCCTTGACCTCAATCCCCCGCTTTTCCCCTGAAACCGCCGAGGTTTTGGGCTGGGATGGCCATTTGCCTCGCGTACCTTCGCAACGGCTTGCGCCTGAGGGTTTACGACAGCATTTCGCCGCCCCTCCTGTGTGGGCGCCCGATGCCATGCTTGAGCCCCCGCTCAACCCATCGAAACCCCCTGTCGATGCCGCGGTGCTGCTGGGTGTTGTGATGCGCCATGAGCCCAGTGTTTTGCTCACGCTCAGGACCGCCCATTTATCCACCCATTCGGGGCAGATTGCTTTTCCAGGCGGAAGGCAAGACCCCAGCGATACCGACGCAGTGGCTGCTGCCTTGCGTGAATCGCAAGAGGAGGTGGGTTTGGACCCCTCGAATGTCGAGGTTTTAGGTCAATTGCCTTTGTATCTCACCGGAACGGGCTTCAAAGTAACGCCGGTGGTGGCTTTGCTTGATCCAGCCATGCGTTTGAGCGCTAATCCCCACGAAGTGGCACAGGTATTTGAAGTTCCTTTGGCCCATGTGATGAACCCCGCCAACCATTGTCGCCATGCGGTGGAGTGGTCAGGTGTACGGCGTGAGTGGTTCTCCATGCCTTACCAAGATGGCGAGCAAAAACGCTTTATTTGGGGGGTGACGGCTGGCATTTTGCGCAACCTTTATTGTTTTTTAAGCGCCAACCCTGATTGAGGCGTCATAGGCACTTTGGCTTGACTATCATGCTGGCATGAGCTTTTTTGCACTTTTATTGGCTTTTTTGCTGGAGCAAGCCCGCCCTTTGAGCTTTGGCGCAAGCTTAGAGCGCGCCTCTCAAATGTGGTCTGACAAGGTACGCAATACCTTAGACACGGGAGATCAGCGTCATGCATGGACAGCATGGGGTGTGGCGATTGGCTTGCCATGCATGGTGGTCTGGGTGGTTCATGTGCTGTTGCTGTGGTATGTCGGTTGGCTGTTCGCCATGCTTTGGAGTGTGGCGGTGCTTTACGCCACCTTGGGGTTTCGCCATTTCAGTCACCACTTCACAGGTATACGGCAAGCCTTGTCAGTAGGTGACGATGTTTTAGCCAATACCTTGCTATCGCAATGGTCGGGCGCCAAAGGTGAAAACCTCACCCGCGCAGAAATCATCCGTCACGTGATCGAATACTCTGCCATCGCGGCGCACAGGCATGTGTTTGGTGTGGTGGTTTGGTTTGCGGTTTTTGCGGGCTTGGGGTTGGGACCGGTAGGTGCTGTGCTTTACCGTTTAAGTGAATTTTTATCGAGTGCTTGGGGCAGTCAGCAAGGTTCAAGCGCATTGGAGGAAGACCACTACAGCCCTGCATTGGAAATGTGTGCAGCCAAAGCCTGGCGCAGTGCAGACTGGGTGCCAGCCCGATTGACCGCCTTGAGTTTTGCAGTGGTGGGTAATTTTGAAGATGCTATAGAGGCCTGGCGTCACGATGCTGTGCATTTCCCCGACGCCAACGACGGCGTGGTGCTGGCCGCAACTTCGGGCGCCATTAACGTGCGCTTAGGTGGCAAGACCTTGGGCGAATCCGATGAAGAGTTGTTACTGACCCCGCAGGCGGTTGAGACCACAGCAGGTCGAGAGCCGGAACTCTTTCATTTGCGCAGCATGGTAGGCCTGGTCTGGCGCGCTGTGGTGATGTGGATGTTGTTGCTGGCGCTTTTAACTTTGGCGCGTTTATTGGGCTGATGGGTTTAGTAGGTTTTAGGCGCTGACAGTTCGGCAAAAAGCTCTGTGTAAATTTTGTACCGCCCTGGATCAATGGCTTGTTCAAGCACAGCTTGGCGTACCCCGCAGTCAGGCTCGTGTACATGGCTGCAATTATGGAATTTGCAATGATCGGCATGTGCAGCCATATCGGGCATACAAGACGCCAGCACGCTTGGGGCAATATGGTGCAAGCCAAAGGCTTGAAAACCCGGCGAATCCATCAAGGCGGTTGTTTTGGCCTCGTCTACCCAATACCAGGTCGTAGAAGTCGTGGTATGTTTACCCGACTGCAAGGCCTGAGAGATGATATTCGTAGCTGCATTGGCGTTGGGTACCAGGCGGTTAATCAAAGTGCTTTTACCAGCCCCAGAGGGTCCCAGCACCAAAGTGACGCGGCGGGCAAGTTCCTGCTTAAGGGCGCTCAGGTCTTGCACAGGGTCTTTCAGACTCAAAGGTAACACCAAACAACCCAGTTGCTGGTAAGGCAGCAGTTTGTGCCAAGCCTTGGTAAACGCATCGCCAAGGTCTTGCTTGTTTAAGCCTATCAAGGTGCGAATGCCTTCATGTCTGGCCGCAATCAAAGCACGTGCGAGTTGGCTTTGCGAAAAATCTGGCTCTGCGGCAACCAGCACCAGCACTTGGTCAATATTGGCTGCAAAGGATTTGGTGCGAATTTCATCTTGCCGGTAAAAAAGATTTTTTCGTTTGTCTATTGATTCGATACTGCCACCATCTTCGCTGGCACTCCACTGCACATGGTCACCCACCACAGCTTGGTTTTTTTTTCCTCGCGGGTGACATATACGGCGTTCACCTTGGGCATCTTCAACCCAAACGTGGCGACCATGGCTGGCCACCACCAAGCCTTTGTTGTTCACGCAGTCAGCCGCGCAAGCCGTTGTGCGGCAGGCGGATGTGAATGGTAAAAAGCCACATAAAGCGGATCTGGCGTGAGGGTAGAGGCATTGTCTTGGTAGAGCTTGAGGAGCGCTTGGCGCAAGTCTGCGCTATTGGCATGTTCGCACGCAAAAGCATCGGCTTCAAATTCATGTTGACGCGAACGAGCTGAATGTAATGGGGTTGTGAGAAAGGAGATAAGCGGCACAAACAACATGAACAGCAAGAGGGCAAGCGCATCATTGCTTCCAGACAAATGTGGCTGCACACCCAAGCCTTCATAAAACCAAGTTTGTGTGCTGAGCCAGCCTAGGCCAGCAAGTGCTATCAGGGTGTAAGCAAAGATGTTGAGCAGCGATTTGGGTATGTGTTTGAGCTTGGCGTGCCCGAGTTCATGGGCCAGCACAGCTTCCATTTCTTCAGGACTGAGTTGTTTGAGCAAGGTGTCAAAGAACACGACGCGCTTTTGTTTGCCCAAGCCAGTGAAGAATGCATTGGAATGTGCCGAGCGACGGCTACCGTCCATCACAAAAAACCCCTCTGCTTGAAAACCTGTTCGCTGCATCAAGGCAACGACACGGTCTTTCAGTGAGGCATCTTCTAGCGGTTGAAATTTGTTAAACAAAGGCATGATGACACTGGGTGCTAACCACATCACAAAAAGTTGGTAGACCACTAACACGCCCCAAGCGATCATCCACCACCATGAGCCACCCGACTGCATTAAATACAGTACTAGCCACAGCAATGGCAAACCCAAAACAGCGCCAAGCAAGCTTGCTTTGAACATGTCACTGACCCACAGTCCAATGGTCATTCGATTAAAACCAAAAGCCTGCTCCACGCGAAAGGTTTGTATGTATGAAAGAGGTAAATTAACCACAGCGTTGATGAGCATAAATCCCACCACCAACAAGATTTGCTGCCCCATGCCAGCGCCCAGAACGTCCAGTAACCACTGGTCCAGCAGACCCAAGCCTCCCAGCAAGGTCCACACCACCAACATGGCCGTGTCAAGCGCCATATCCCACTGACCTATGCGCAGTTTGGCAAGCGTGTAATCCGCGGCTTTTTGGTGTGCAGCAATGTCAATAACGGACGCAAAAGCGTCAGGGACGCTAGAACGGTGCTTTGCGACGTGCCGCATTTGGCGTTGGGCTAGCCAGAATTTAAGCATGAGATTGAGCAACAGCAAGCTGGTGAAAACCAAGGTGAATGTCATTGAGGTAGTCATGCTGTGAGTTTAGAGGACAATGGACAAATGAACATCACTGAACCGAACAGCCCATTTGTGGCTGGAGATAACGAGTTAAAAAAATCCGATGACAACCTGGTGTGGTTGGATTGTGAGATGTCGGGCCTCGACCCTGAAAAAGACAAACTGCTGGAAATAGCAGTGGTGGTGACAGGTCCGCACCTGACTCCACGCGTAGAAAGCCCAGTATGGGTTCTGCACCAATCAGATGCAGTGCTCAATGGCATGGATGCATGGAACAAAGGCACCCACGGCAAAAGTGGATTAATAGATAAAGTCAAAGCTTCCACCTTGGATGAATCACAAGTCCAAGAAGAACTGATTGCATTTATCAAGAAGTATGTTTCCAAGGGCGTGTCGCCTATGTGTGGCAATACCATCAGCCAAGACAGGCGTTTTCTGGTCAAGTACATGCCGCAATTCGAAGCGTGGTTTCATTATCGAAATTTGGATGTCAGCACCCTCAAAGAACTTTCAAAGCGCTGGAAGCCAGAGGTATATGCCGCATTTAAAAAGCGTCAAAGCCATACGGCCTTGGCCGATGTACATGAATCGATTGATGAGTTGGTGCATTACAGAGCGCATTTTTTGAAGCTTTGAAAATATTTCCTAGGGTAGACCCTGATTCGTGCGACAATACACTTTGTTGGGTTTCAGACCCACTTGCTACATCTGCCTCACACCTTGGGTTCATACAGTTGAACCACGCCGATCTTCAAGATTGGCTTGCTTTGTTTGAAGGTTGATGTTTTTCCAACCTTTGAACGGAGTGCCCGCCGTTAGGCAGGGCTTTATCTATGACTGATGATTTGAATTCCCATCCCGTGTCTGACGCTGTTTCTGACACGATTGACGACCACCAAACAAGCGTTGCTGAAACCAAATCCATTGCTGCGGTAGATGGTTCTGGTTTTGTGGCCATGGGTTTGGCCCCCGAACTGTTATCTGCTTTGCGCGACCTGTCTTTCACACAACCCACCGCGGTGCAGGTTCGTGCCATTCCTTTGGCCTTGCAAGACAACACCGACAAACCTGCCAATGATTTATTGGTCTCAAGCCAAACCGGCAGCGGGAAAACCGCTGCCTTCTTGCTCCCTGTTTTGCATACCTTGTTGCAACAACAACAGCAGCAAGAAAAGGCTGATAACAAGGCATGGGCAGAAAAAGTAGCCCAAGCTGTAGCGCGTGGCGAAGAGGCCCCTAAAAAACCTCGCCGCAAAAATCCTACGGATACACGTCATGTCAAACCCGCCAACCCTGGCGCCTTGATTTTGTGTCCCACCCGCGAATTGGCACAACAAGTAGCCAAGGACGCTATTGATTTGGTGCGTCATTGCAAAGGTTTACGTATTGCTTGTGTGGTGGGTGGCATGCCTTACCCTGTGCAAATCGCAAGACTGCATAACGCGGATTTGGTGGTTGCCACGCCTGGGCGTTTATTGGATTTGCAGCGGTCCAAG
>Ga0214919_10004603_pt1 | contig 20101 bp, 16 predicted proteins | sample LL1503_MetaG_FD_177994 | JGI IMG/M metagenome (GOLD analysis project Ga0214919, IMG submission 177994) | Freshwater microbial communities from Lake Lanier, Atlanta, Georgia, United States - LL-1503 | ecosystem: Environmental > Aquatic > Freshwater > Lake | place: USA: Georgia | collected... | reverse complement strand
CATGCCAAATACGCCAAAATTGATGCTTAAACCCATGATTTAATACGTTTTTTGGCCATTTTAACAAAAAATCAAGCCTTTCCGTAAATGAATCACAATAAATAACCTACTTTCAATTAGAAATATTCACTTTAAAATTTATACAAAATGGACACTTCAAAAATGATTAAAGCATATTGCTTAAAAACAAAAGAAAAAAATGTACCCATGCATGACGCTGTCATCACAAAAACTGCAAGAGGCGGTTATATGGCAGGTGGCAATGATGGTAAAGGAAATAAAATGGCTGCCATTTTAAGCGAAACAAATGCTCTTAAGGCAATCGCTGATGGTGTTGCTAAAAAAGGATTCTAGTAAACCTGGTTTACAAAAAAGCCCTTTCGTTCATTCGAGAGGGCTTTTTTGTTGGCTAAAGAATTCAATAAATTTAAACCTGCGCTGGAAAAACACCAGCATGTATTTTTTCTAAGGTTGTATAGCAGTGCTGCATCGACTGCACTTCTTTAATAATGAGAATAAAGCTTCTACCCACTTGTTTGAAATGCGCTTTATTCATGTTCTTTTGTGCATAATCTAGCAACTGTTTAAAAGTCTCAGATTCAAAATAAGGTGAATCGGGTCTGTTAATGAAAAAGCATCTTAAGGTTTGGTCTTTCAAAGTCATTTTTTCAAAACCTAATGCAATAGCAATACGTCTGCAACGAATGGTCATAAATAAATCATGCACACTACTAGGCAAAGGACCAAAACGATCCACTAATTCTGTTTGCATGAGTGCTAACTCCTCGTCATTCTCTGATTGATCCATTCTTGTATACAAGGATAAACGCTCCCCAATATTTTCTACATAACTATCTGGGATCATAATTTCCAAATCGGTATCAATGGTACAATCTTGTACAAAATCATCTTGCTTGCTAATCTCTTCTTCAAATAATTCTTTAAAATCGGAGCGTTTTAATTCACGCACCGCTTCAGCCAATATTTTTTGGTACATCTCAAAACCAATTTCTGCCATAAACCCACTCTGCTCTCCTCCAAGTAAATTTCCCGCACCGCGAATATCTAAATCGCGCATAGCTATCTGAAACCCGCTACCCAGCTCACTAAACTGCTCTAAGGTTTGTAATCTTTTTCTAGAATCATCGGGCAGGGTGCTCATGGGAGGTGCTAATAAATAACAGAAAGCTTTTTTATTACTACGCCCCACCCTTCCTCTTAATTGATGCAAGTCACTTAATCCAAATTGATGTGCATTGTTTATGATAATGGTATTTACATTCGGAATATCCACGCCACTTTCTACAATATTGGTACAAACCAGTACATCATACCTTCTTTCTATAAAGTCTAATATTTTTTCTTCTAACTGATGCCCTTCTAATTGTCCATGCGCATAACCAATACTAATATCTGGACAAAGCTTCTGAATCATTTCACACATTTCAGCCAAGCCTTGCACTCTATTGTGAATGAAAAATACTTGGCCACCTCTTTCTGTTTCAAAATAAATAGACTCTCTAATAATGTCTTCATGAAATACCTGCACTTCTGTGTGAATGGGCTGTCTATTCGCGGGGGCTGTATTAATAATACTTAAATCACGGGCGCCCATTAAACTAAAATGCAAAGTTCTTGGAATGGGTGTAGCAGTTAAGGTTAAGCAGTCAACATTGGTTCTTAATGTTTTTAATTTCTCTTTATGGCCAACGCCAAATTTCTGTTCCTCATCTATGACCATCAATCCTAAGTCTTTGAAATGTACTTCCTTGCCTAGTATACCATGGGTGCCTACTAAAATATCAATCTTTCCTTCTTTTAATTTCTCAATGGTTTCTTTTTTCTGTGCCGCCGATTTAAAACGATTTAAGTAATCTATGGTGACAGGAAAATCTTTTAGCCTATCTGCAAAAGTTTTAAAATGCTGAAAAGCTAAAATAGTAGTGGGCACTAATACAGCTACTTGCTTGCCGTCAATAGCAGCTTTGAAAGCCGCTCTCACAGCCACTTCTGTCTTACCAAAGCCCACATCACCACAAACCAGTCTATCCATAGGAGCAGGGGCTTCCATATCTTTTTTTACATCGGCAATGGCCTTGGCCTGGTCAATCGTTTCTTCATAAATAAAAGAAGCTTCCAATTCATGCACCATATAGTTATCAGGAGAAAAAGAAAATCCTACTTGTGCTTTTCTTTGTGCATATAATTTAATTAAATCAAAGGCAATCAGTTTTACTTTCGCCTTGGTCTTGTCTTTTAATTTCACCCAAGCGTCCGAACCTAATTTATTCACCTTAGGTGGTGTGCCTTCCTTACCTGTGTATTTAGATATCTTATGCAAGGAATTGATATTCACATATAAAATATCGCTGTCCTTATAAATAATTCTTACAGCTTCTTGTACTTGTCCATTCACATCAATTTTTTGTAGTCCACTGTACACACCCACTCCATGGTCAATATGGGTGACATAGTCTCCCGGTTGTAAATCACGCAAGGTTCTTAAAGTAATGGCCTTACTTTTGCTATAGGCTTGTTTTACTTTGTATTTATGATAACGTTGAAAAATTTGGTGATCGGTATAACAAACTAATTTATGGTCATGATCTATAAAGCCCTCATGAATATTTTTAACAATGGGCGTAAACTTAATTTCCGTTTTTAAATCGGTGAAAATAGCATGTAAGCGTTCTAATTGCTTGGCTTGTTCTGCAAATAAAAATAAATGATAGCCCTTTTTCTCAAGGTCTTGGAGGTTGGCAATTAAATACTGAAACTGTCTATTAAAAGAAGGTTGCACCTGTGTATTAAAAATCAATTTATCTTTTGAGAGTTGTGCTTGAAAACCCCACTCTAAAATATTTTTTGAAACCAGCTGTAATTCAGTGGCAGCAACTGTTTCAAAGTCCTCCATATGACTCTCTCTTTTGTGAGGGTCGTTTTCATCTACACTATTGGCCTTGCTATGGTGTTCAATAAAATCACCCAAGGCCTCGTACTGATCATTGCCTTTTTGTGCAATTACATTCCAGTCTTTCAGCCATATTAAACAGTCCTTGGATAAAAACTCTAGTAAAGGAATTTTTATTTTGTCTTCAAGCTGAGTAGTTACATTGGGAATAATATTTACTTGTAATAATTTACGCTCACTTAATTGAGTGGCGGGATCAAACACCCTAATGCTATCCACTTCTTCTCCAAATAACTCTACACGGTAAGGCTTTTCATTGCCAAAAGAATAAATATCAAAAATACCTCCCCTTAGTGCAAACTGTCCTGGCTCATAAACAAAATCGGTGCGCTCAAACCCATAGTCTACTAACTGTTGCATAAGTCCATTTAAATCTAGGCTATCATTGGTTTTTATTTGAATAATATTTTGCTGCAAAGTATTGCGCATAATTACTTTTTCAAATAAAGCCTCCGGATAAGTCACTAAAATTTTCTTATTGCCCCCCATGGATATTTTTGTCAAGGCTTCTGTTCGAAGCATTACATGCGAAGGGTTTAATAAACTAAAATTATGTGGCGTTTTATAAGAGGATGGGAAATAAAATAAATCCATAGCCCCTGTTACACTTTCAATTGAATTATAAAAATAAGCTGCTTCTTCTGCATCATTTAAAACCACTAAATGATTTAGTTGATTGGTTTTTGTATGCGAAAAAATAGTTTGTAAAACAAAGGCTACAGAGGAGCCTTGTAAGTTTTGTAAAAAAATTTGAAAGGGCTTTTCTTCCTGCTGGGACATAGCTATGCTGTCCGCCAAATTATTTAGGAGGGGGGAATTTTCAAAAGGCTCAAACAGAGATTGCTCATTCATAGATCACACCACAAAGATACAAGTCAATTTTAAATATTGCCTAAAGGATTAGAAGAGATTTAGGCCTTAAAGTTAAACAAGCGCCTTAGTAAGTAAACAGAAGCCTTTCAATACTAATTTTATAGTCTAGCTGCCAAGTTTATTCTACATTATTTATCTCTTATTTAAAGCTCTAATAAGAAAATTATGCAGATTTCATTGTAATTTTATAGCTGTTAAAACCTTCACAATCCTACCCCTTTTTGTATGAAGCATTTATTATTATGTAGTTTTCTATTTTCAATAAGCTTAATTAGTTATGCTCAAAATGAAACACAAAAAATAGCTTTATTAAATAGTGCTAAATATTTTGAAATAAAATCGAGAGCGAATTATACAGAAGCTATTCTTAAAGCCAAAGAAAAGGGTTGGCCCATTCGTTATAAGAGTAAAAATAATGCAAGTTCAAATTTGATTGGAATAGACGCTTTTGGTCAACCCAAGTACCTAACTACTTTTGCCGACCCAATACAAGCCATTACTATTAATACCAATAAAGTTTGGCCTGGAGGTAGTTTAGGTTTTAATTTAAGTGGCGCTAGCAGTATCATGACCAATAAAATTGGCATTTGGGATGAAGGCGTGCCGCGTCCTACCCATGTTGAATTTGATGGAAAAGTTGTAGAAAAAGACAATGCCACTAAAACAGTATACCACAGTACCCATGTTGCAGGTATTATGTTTAGTAAAGGATCAAATCCTCTTGCAAAAGGCATGGCTTATGGTGTTAAAGGTGCTTATTCTTATGATTGGTTTGATGACGAATCAGAAATGGCTGCTGCTGCTGCAAATGGCTTATTAATTTCTAATCATTCTTATGGAAATATTGCAGGCTGGGATTATAACGACGATTCTACAAGATGGGAATACCATGGAAAATGGAATGAAAAAGAAGATTATAAATTCGGTTACTACGATGATGGTGCACAAGCCATGGACTCCATTGCCTATAATGCACCGAATTATTTAATTGTAAAGTCGGCAGGAAATTCACATGCAAGTACCGGACCCAAAGTTGGAGATACTTATTGGAGAAGAGATGAAAAAGGGAAATGGTATGACGCAGGGAAAAGACCCGATAGTTTAAGTAGTAATAATGCTTACGAGACACTTCCCATGGATGTGAATGCAAAAAATATTTTAACAGTGGGTGCAGTTACTGGCATTGCTTCTGGTTATTCAAAAAAAGAAGATGCCATCATGACTAGTTTTAGTAGTTGGGGTCCTACAGATGACGGCCGTATTAAACCAGATATTGTATCAGATGGGCAATCGGTATATTCCACAACCAATAGCAGTGATTCTAGCTACGGATATTCTAGTGGTACTTCTATGGCCTCACCAGGTGCTGCAGGTTCCTTATTTTTATTACAAGAACTGAGCCAGCAAATTGTACCAAATAAATTTATGCGTTCTGCGACCATTAAAGGTTTAGCCATTCACACGGCCAATGAAGCAGGTTTATTTCCAGGACCTGATTATAAATTTGGCTGGGGCTTACTCAATATTGGAGAAGCCGCTACTGTATTAAGTAATGCACTTACTAATAACAATAGTAGCACAAGCGTGGACTTAGTTTATGAAAATGTTTTAGAAAATAAAGGGTCTTATTCTGTGAATGTCATAACCTCTGGTAACAAACCATTGAAAGCAACCCTTGCTTGGACCGATGTCAAAGGAGATATTGAAACAAGCTTAAACGACACAACCCATCGTTTAATAAACGATTTGGATTTAAAAATTACCAAAGACTCTACAACTTATTATCCTTGGAAATTAAATCCAAAAATTCCAGAAATGCCTGCTTCAAGAGAAATTAATTGGGTAGACAACGTTGAGAAAGTTGAAATTGATTCCACCTTGGTAGGTACTAGTTATACTATAACAGTGAATCATAAAAATAATTTAGTCAGAGGTATGCAAGCTTACTCATTAATAGTGAGTGGTGCAGGGGGAACTGCCTACTGTTTATCCACTGCTACATCTGCAGCTGGCACTAGAATGGATAGTGTCACCATAGCTAATAAGGTATTTGCTAATACAGGTGCCAAAAAATATATTGACAATAGTAATATTATTATTAATGCAGAGCCGAATGGCATTTTACCTATAAACATTAAATTAGGTAGCACCGACGCATCCGATAATACAAGGTTTTTAAAAGTTTTTATTGATTATAATAACAATGGCATTTTTGAAGATACTGAAACAGCTTTAGCTAGTGAAGCTTTGAAAAATGGATCTTATACAGGCGTGATTAATTTCCCTTCTAATTTAGTCATTGGAAAAATGACCAAATTTAGAATTGTTACAACAGAGACCGATGCCATAGCCAATGTGAAAGCTTGCGGTAATTATACAAGTGGCGAAACGCAGGACTACACATTAAAAGTTATCAATCCTTCTATTGATTTACAAGTTTCAGAAATTGTAAACCCAATAGCAGGTTTGGCTAAAAGATATAACCAATACATTACTGCAAAAATTGTCAACCTTGGTTCTTCTGCACAATCCAATATACCACTGAGCTTAGTCGTAAAAAATGGAAATACCACTGTTTTATCAATTAACGAAATTTTTACAGGCCGTTTAAACGGACAAGAAAGTATGAACTATACTTTTCAAAAGCCCATTAATATAGCAGCCAACGAAACCTATTCATTTACAGCAAGTGTAAATTTAGTAGGAGATCAACAGAAGGCTAATAATAGCATCAATGCCACTATTGTTAGTGCTGCTGAAATCGCTGCCCCAGTGGCCACTGCCACCAATTGTAATGTTTCCTTAAACTTAATAGTTTCATCTCCCATCGCAACTGCAAATTATATTTGGTATGATAGCTCCGATTTACAAAACCCCATTGCAGTGGGCGCTAACCCTGCTGGCAGCACTAGCACTAAAAATAAATTATATGTTACGCAAGGGTATCAATCTATTGTAGGCCCATTAACCAATACAACATTAGGTAGTGGTGGTGGTTACAATAGTTTTGCAGGTAATTTTGTAAAAATAAATGCGCAAGGTCCACTGAATATTGAAACTGTAAAATTATACACAGGCTACCCTGGCAAAGTCGATTTTATTTTAGCAAGTTTTGGTTCTTTTTCTGCAGATGGGTCTAATTATACTTACTACCCAATACAAACAACTTCTTTAAATGTTCCCGCAAGCAGTCCTGCACCCATAGCAGCTAGTAGCTCTTCAGCCACCCCCTTTGTAGAAGGAGATACAGGAAGAATTTATGCACTAAATTTAAAAATTGCACAAGCAGGCGACTATATTATAATTATTAAATGTGATAGCGCCACTGTATTTAGAAATAATGGCTTGAAAGACCCTACCTATCCTATAGGGCCAAGCAAAATTTTCAGCTATACAGGTAATAGTGTGCAAACTGCCTCTGGTAATTATCAAAATTATTTCTACTTTTTCTATAGCACACAAATTAAAGCAGGTAATGACTTAAGTGCCCCTACTGAAGTAAATGTGATAACATCTGAAAAACCTAGCTTCATTTTTACAGATACCACCTTAAAGTCAACAAGCGCATCAACTTATCAGTGGTATTTAAATGATGAGCCCATTTTAGATGCTAACAAACAAAATTATCGCCCCTTAACCAATGGCATGTATAAAGTAGCTACAAAATTAGGCACTTGCACTTCTGTTTCAGATAGTAGGCTAATTATGGTAACGGCTATTGAAGAAGCGCCTGTCAAAGAAATTAGCTTAAGAATCAGTTCAGATGACTATATTGAGAACATGATTAAAGGAGGAAGCTTCTATATTCAGTTTAGTAATATTCAAACGGAAGGTATTTCTTTAGACATTATAAACTCAATGGGAAACAATGTTTTTCATAAAGAAAATTTAATCAATCAAAGAAGTCCACAAAAAATTAATATAAATAACTTAACAACAGGCGTTTACTTTGTTAAAATTTATGCCAATAAAAAGGTATATGTTCAACGAGTATTCATTACTAATAATTAAAATGTACAATTATGGCACTAGAATGGATGGAAGCAGTTCTCACTAAAATTGAGAATGAAACTCCCAATACGAAAAGGTTTTATTTTGAGATACCCAGTATAGAGAAATTTGATTTTATACCCGGACAGTTTGTTACTTTGGATTTACCTATTCATGAGCAAAAAAATAAAAGATGGAGAAGCTATTCAATTGCCTCAGAACCTAATGGCACCAATACTTTTGAATTAGTGATTGTTTTATTGGAAGGCGGCTTAGGTACAACATACCTATTCAATGAAGCTACAGTGGGTACGAAAATTACTTTAAGAGGGCCTCAAGGTGTATTTATACTTCCTAAAAACTTTGAAAACGATGTATATTTTATTTGTACCGGAACAGGTATAGCGCCTTTCAGATCTATGATACGCTATATACATGAACATAAAATTGCATACAATAATATTCACCTCATTTTTGGCTGTCGCAAATTTGAAGATGGTTTATATATTGATGAATTAAAAGAATTAGAAGCTAAAGAACCAGGCTTTCATTTTCACCCTTGCTACTCAAGAGAAACAGAAGTTCCTGCGGGCTCCCATAAAGGATATGTACATCCTGTGTACCAAGAATTACTAAAAGAAAACAAAGAAACTGCACATGTTTGGTTATGTGGATGGAAAGCCATGATTGATGACGCACGTAAAAACATGACCGACTTAGGTTTGGATAAAAAGCAAGTGCATTTTGAATCTTTTGGTTAATTAGTTAATTAATTAACTTCTTTTTTTGATTTTTTTCTAGCTGTCCCCAAAAAAGTCCCGAGCATTCACTCGGGGCTTTTTTATAAAATATATTAAATGAAAAATTAAATATTTTGCAATTAAATTCAGAAATACAATTGCTTAAAAAAGTTTAGCCTAGCTAATATGCGCTAACACCAATTCTTTAATCTTACTTAAAGCAATACGCTCTTGCAGCATGCTATCGCGGTAGCGAATGGTTGCAGTGCCGTCCTCCTTGGTCTGATGGTCAATAGTTACGCAAAATGGAGTTCCGATGGCATCTTGACGACGGTATCTTTTTCCAATGGCGTCTTTCTCTTCATAAAAACAATGGAAAGATTTTTTACAATCATCCATTAATTCTTTAGCAAGTTCAGGTAAGCCATCTTTTTTAGTCAAAGGAAGAATGGCTAATTTATTAGGGGCTAGTCTGGCAGGTAAATGCAGTACCACTCTTGAATCGGTGCTGCCGTCTTCTTTATGAATGGTTTCTTCTTCATAAGAATTGGCTAATATCAATAAGAACATTCTATCTAAACCAATAGATGTTTCAATCACATAAGGAACATAGTGCTGATTAATCTCTGTATCGAAATATTGCATCTTCTTTTTACTAAACTCCTGATGACGGGTTAAATCAAAATCTGTACGAGAATGAATACCTTCTACTTCTTTAAATCCAAAGGGGAATTCATATTCTATATCTAAAGCCGCATCGGCATAGTGTGCTAATTTAACATGGTCATGAAAGCGGTATTTTTCTGGCGCTATGCCTAAGCTTAAATGCCATTGCATACGCTCGTTTTTCCAATGCTCATACCACTCTTTTTGAGTTCCAGGCTTAATAAAGAATTGCATTTCCATTTGTTCAAATTCACGCATTCTAAATATAAACTGGCGCGCTACAATTTCATTTCTAAAAGCTTTCCCAGTTTGGGCAATACCAAAAGGAATTTTCATCCTGGCTGTTTTTTGCACATTTAAAAAGTTCACAAAAATACCTTGAGCCGTTTCTGGTCTTAAATAAATGGTACTAGCTTCTTCTGCAACGGCTCCAATTTCCGTAGAGAACATTAAATTAAATTGTCTTATTTCTGTCCAGTTACTTGTGCCACTCACTGTACAAGTAATTTTATTTTCTTCTATTAATTTTTTAAGCCCTTCAAAATCTTCTTTGGCAAGTAAGGCGTCCATATCTGCTAGCAATTTATCTGCAGCAGCATTATTTCCTTTCGCTATTAAAGCATCGGCATGTCCTTCAATTAAATGATCTACTCTATATCTTTTTTTACTTTCTTTATTGTCAATTAAGGGATCACTAAAACTATCAACGTGTCCGCTTGCCTTCCAAGTAGTAGGATGCATAAAAATAGCCGCATCAATACCCACAATATTTTCATTTAACTGTGTCATACTATTCCACCAATAGTCTCTGATATTTTTTTTCAATTGAGCACCATATGGGCCGTAATCATAAACAGCGCTTAATCCATCATAAATTTCACTACTAGGAAATACAAATCCGTATTCCTTAGCATGGGAAATGATTGCTTGTAATGTGTTGTCTGGTTGTACCTTACTCATAGGTTGCAAATATACTGAGAGATTATATTATGGATGTAATTTTTCGTTGTTTTGATGCCTAGTTGCGTCCCTAAGGGTTTTCTTCTCAATATTTTTCTCAAAAGCAGTGCTTAAATCAACGCCTGTTTGATTTGCCAAGCATATTAATACAAATAATACATCTGCCATTTCATCGGCAAGTTCTAGTTCCCCTTCTTTATTTTTAAAGGACTGGTCGCCATATTTGCGCACCAATATTCTAGCTAATTCTCCCACTTCTTCCATTAAAATGCCCAAATTAGTGAGTTCACTAAAATATTTTACGCCCACAGTTTTAATCCAGTTATCTACTTTCTGCTGCGCGGCTTGTATTGTTATTTCATTTGCCATTTAAAAACTTTATAAATGTTATTATTTTTTACTTTTTATAGTTCAGTTAATAGTGTCGGAGCCTTGTAATATATTATTCTCTATTTTTTGAATCAACAATAATGGTCACAGGACCATTATTAACCAATGCCACTTTCATATCAGCACCAAATACGCCTGTTTGAATAGGTGTACCCATATCTGCCGACAATTTTTTAATCATGGCTTCGTAAAGCGGAATGGATATGTCATGTTTTGCAGCTGCCATATAAGAAGGTCTATTCCCCTTCTTAGTACTAGCATGTAAGGTGAACTGACTCACTAATAAAATATTACCCCCAACTTCTTTCACGCTCAAATTCATCACACCTTCTGCATCATCAAAAATGCGCATTTGTACAATCTTATTGGAAAGCCAGTCTAGATCCTCCATAGTATCGGCCGTTTCAATACCCAAAAGCACCATTAAGCCCTTTTGAATAGATCCGGCTATCTGCCCATCAATGGAAACGCTTGCCTCATTTACTCTTTGAATAACCACTTTCATAATATTACCAATTTCTACATGAAGATAAACAAAACTATTTTCACTAATTTAGCTGTAATTTCAATCCCTTGAGTAGTTTAAAAAAATTAGCCAGTCAAACCGCATGGTACGGACTTAGTTCAATAGCAGCTAGGTTTATTAGTTATTTGCTGGTACCCTACCTTACTTATAAGTTTACCGAATCGGCCTACGGCGAAATGTCCATTGTTTACTCTTTTATTCCATTTTTAAATGTGATTGTTACCCATGGCATGGAGACCGCTTATTTTAGGTTCGGCAGTAAAGAAAACGAGGAAAAAATTTACCATACCAGCAGTATTTCAATGATAATGGTAACGGCATTAATATTAATGGTACTCATTAAATTTAGCGCCCCTATTGCTTCTCTTTTACAAATTACAGCAAACCCAGAATATATCACCTTAATGGCATGGGTGGTGGGGTTAGATGCTTTAGCTACTATTCCTTTTTCTAGATTAAGAATGGAAGGCAAACCGAAAAAATTTGCCTTTATAAAAATTGGTAGCATTGTTTTAAATATTCTAGCTACTTATTATTTTATAAGCATACTTCCTGAATATATTGCAACACATCCGACTAGCATTTTAACGAGCTGGTATAAACCCGATTGGGCAGTGGGCTATGTTTTATTAGCAGGTATTGTACAAAATGTATTTGTTTTATTATTACTTAAAAAAGAAATGGGAGCCTTGCGCTTTAATTTTGATTTTGATTTGTGGAAACAAATGATGCTCTATGCACTTCCATTAATTATTGTAGGGTTTGGCGGCATGGTGAATGAAACTTTTGATAGAATAATGTTAGGTTGGTGGGCGCCAGGCGGGTCACCCGATGCCAATAAAGCCATTGTAGGTATTTATAGTGCTTGTTATAAGTTATCTATTTTAATCACTATTTCAGTACAAGCTTTTCGCATGGGTGCAGAACCATTTTTCTTTAAACAGTCTACAGAAGAAAATGCACCAAAAACCTATGCAAGGGTGATGAAATTTTTTGTGATCACACTTTGTATTATGTTTTTAATGGTGGTTTTATATTTAGATATTTGGAAAGAATTTATTCGCAATCCCGCCATGTACGTGGGACTACGCGTAGTACCCATCTTATTAATAGCGAATATATTTTTAGGCGTTTATTATAATTTAAGCATATGGTATAAACTTAGCAATAAAACCATGGCAGGGGCTTGGATTACCTTACTAGGCGCGGTTATTACCATTACTATTAACTTTATCGCCATTCCTTATTTTAGTTATATGGCCAGCGCCTGGGCTACTTTGGCTTGTTATGGCAGCATGATGTATGTTAGTTATAAATGGGGTCAAAAAGTATATCCTATTCCTTATGCCACTAAAAAACTCATTGCTTATTTTGTAATTACTTTAATACTCTATGGTATTTATTTACTAGTAGAATGGATTACTAAAAATAATACCATTCGACTTGGCATTGCAAGTTTTGAATTGATTGCTTTTATACTTTTTGTATCAAGAATAGAAAAGAAAGAATTAAAATCATTGCTGCAAAAAAAGACAGAAGCATTGGCCTAAAATAATTATCCTAATACAATAGTTTCAATTTTTTTAAACTAACCAAGAAACCTAATAAATCATTAAATAAAACACTTGTTTTTATGGCCGAAGATTTAACCATTACCAAGGGAGATAAAAAAACACAGTACGAATCGCTTATTCCACAAATACAAGGTTTACTAAGCGGTGAAACAAATTTAATTGCCAACTTAGGCAATATTGCAGCTGCATTAAAAGAACAATTCAATTGGTTATGGGTAGGTTTTTATTGGATACAGGAAGACGAATTAGTATTAGGCCCTTTTCAAGGACCCGTTGCTTGTACCAGAATAAAAAAAGGTAGAGGTGTTTGTGGAACGAGTTGGGAAAAAGAAGTCACTATTATAGTGGAAGATGTTGAAAAATTTCCTGGCCATATTGCATGTAGTAGTAGTTCAAAATCGGAAATCGTATTACCTGTTTTTAAAGAGGGTAAAATAGTGGGTGTTTTGGATGTAGATAGTAGCGAACTGGCTCAATTTGATGAAGTGGATCAGGTTTATTTACAGAAGATTCTAGCACTGATTCCATAGGCTTTCCAAAAATTGAAGATTCATAATAAAAAATAAATTAAGTTTGCAGCCCCTAAGCGGATGTGGCGAAATTGGCAGACGCACTAGACTTAGGATCTAGCGCCGCGAGGCATGTGGGTTCGACCCCCTCCATCCGCACAAAACAAAAAAAGCCCCTCGAGTCATCGGGGGGCTTTTTTTTATATAAATGGCTGTTTTTTAGGTTCAAAAACTTACCTTTGCTCCCCTTAAACCTTAGAATTTACTAGAAAAAATAAGAATATGGCAAGTATAAAAAGAGAGAACATTGGCCTTTTAAATGACAAACTTACAGTGACCCTTACTAAAGAGGACTACTACCCTAGTTTTGAAACAAGTTTAAAAAAGCATGCTAAAACAGCAAATATCCCTGGATTTAGAAAGGGTATGGTGCCGGCTGGCTTAATTAAAAAAATGTATGGACAGTCTGTTTTCTCTGACGAAGTACTTAAAAAAGTAGAGGCAGAATTAAATCATTATATCAGCAATGAAAAATTAGAAATTTTTGCGCAGCCACTTCCTATGGATACGCAATTACTTCCTTTAGATGTGAATGCACCTACCACTTATGACTTTGCTTTTGAAGTTGGTTTAAAGCCAGCCTTTGCTTTAAATGTAAAAGGGATTAAAGTAAAACGTTACAAAGTAAAAGTAACCGATGAAATGATTCAAAATGAAGTGGAAAGAATTCAAACGCGTAATGGTAAAATGACCGATCCTGAAATGGTGGAGTCAGACGAGAATGTTATCAATATCACTTTTACCGAAACAGATAAAGAGGGTAACGAAGTTGAAGGTGGTATATCAAAAGACAATTCTTTATTAGTAAAATATTTTGCAGAAAAAGCAAGAAAGCAATTCATGGGCAAGAAGAAGGATGACACAGTAGTCATCCAATTGAAGAAAGCCTTTGAGGACAAGGAATTAGAGATTATTGTTGGTGATTTAGGTATTTCAAAAACAGACGCCGATAAATATTTTAAAATACTTATTACCAAGGTTGGTTTAGTAGAAAAAGCTCCCTTAGATGAAACATTATTTTTAGCAACTTATCCAAATGAGGCTATTAAAACAGAAGAAGAATTTAGAGCAGCTATCAAAAAAGATATTGAAGGATACTATGAGCAACAAGCCAAAAATCAAATTCATGATCAAATCTATCATGGCTTAATTGATCAAACTAAAATGGAATTCCCAGTAGCTTTCTTAAAACGTTGGTTACAAAAAGGCGGGGAGAAACAAAGATCAGAAGAAGAAACAGAAAAAGAATATCCAGTTTTCCAAGACCAATTAAAATGGACTTTAATTAACAGTCAATTAACCTTAGATCATAAAATTGAAGTAGTCGCTGAAGATTTAAAGAACTTCGCGAAGCAACAATTGATGAGTTATATGGGGCCTCAAATGGGCGCCTTAGGTGACAACGATAAATGGTTAGAAGATTATGCTGTTAGAATGATGCAGGACAGAAAATTTGTAGAAGATAGCTATCAAAGAATAAGCACCGACAAATTATTCACTGCCATCGAGTCTGAAGTGGAAGCTAAGGATGAAGCCATAGAAGCGGAGAAATTCGCCGATATGTTGAATAATCATAAGCACTAGTCTATTCCAAAAACCCTATCTTATTGATTGTCAATAGAATTTGGCTCAAATGGAGGCATCCATGACTAAAGTTTGGCACCCTTTTTGTACTTCCTTTGATTACAAGGATTTACCTTTACTTACAGAAAAAAGCAATTATGAATTTAGGACAAGAATTTGAGCAGTATGCCATCAAACATAAGGGTATCAGTAGCAATACTTTACACCAGTATAAAAAAAGTGTAACCAACTTAACTCCTTATATTATAGAGGAGCGCCCTATGAATGTGGCTAGTATGGATGTATTCAGCAGGTTAATGATGGACCGTATTATATTTTTAGGCGAGGGCATCAACGACTATGTAGCCAATATTGTAACCGCTCAATTACTTTTTTTAGAAAGTACCGATCGTACCAAGGATATTCAAATGTATATCAATAGCCCAGGCGGAAGTGTTTATGCAGGCTTAGGCATTTATGATACCATGCAATTTATTAGTCCTGATGTAGCTACTATTTGTACAGGTATGGCGGCAAGTATGGGTGCGATTTTATTATGCGCAGGTGTAGAAGGTAAAAGAACTGCTTTAAAACATAGTAGAATTATGTTGCACCAACCTAGCGGTGCCATTGGAGGACAAGCATCTGATATAGAAATTACAGCTAGAGAAATTAAGAAGTTAAAACATGAATTGTATGAAGTGATTGCACATCATACACATAAAGATATTGAAACAGTGGCCAAGGATTGCGAACGTGATTTTTGGATGACAGCTGCAGAAGGTAAAGAATATGGATTGGTAGACGAAGTGTTATTAACCAACCCTAGAAAATTAAAAAAATAATAAAACTGTTCAAATACATTTTATGATAGTTAACAAGAGATATTTAATGCAGGAGGAAGAAGAACCTAAAGAAGATAAAAAAGAAGAGGCGGCGCCTAGTTTTTTAAACAAAAAAATGGAGCATCTTTTTTTTGAAAAAAGAGCTATTTATTTATGGGGCCCTGTAGACGATAAGTCAGCTAAGGATATCGTGAATAAACTTATTTTATTAGAAGCAGATAAACCAGGTGCGGAGATTAAATTTTACATTAATAGCCCAGGCGGTGTGGTCACTAGCGGTATGGTTATGTACGATACCATTAAACTAATCAAAAGCCCTGTGCATACTATTTGTATGGGCCTTGCGGCAAGTATGGGTTCTATCTTATTAAGTGCAGGAGAAAAAGGAAAGCGTAGCATTTTCCCACATGGAGAAGTCATGATACATCAACCAAGTATTGGTGGTTATTTTCAAGCCAATAGCACTGACATTGAAATTCACGCAGAACAAATTCGCAAGACAAAAGAATTAGGTGCTAAAATATTAGCTGATAATTGTGGCAAAACAGTTGCACAAATTATGAAAGATTTCGATAGAGATTATTGGATGGATGCTAAAGAAGCGATGGCCTATGGTATCGTAGATAAAATTGCCAAACAACTCTAAAACATAAAAATGGCAAAAACTCAAGCTATACATTGTTCATTTTGTGGCCGCAACCGCGACGAAGTAAAAATTCTAATCGCTGGTCAAGAAGGTCATATTTGTGAAAACTGTATAGAACATGCACATGAAATTATTGTAAAAGAGTTTCACCAGAAAAAAGCAGAAGGCAAGGCAGGTACTTTAAAAGTACAAAAGCCAATGGCCATTAAAGCTTTTATGGACCAGTACATTATTGGCCAAGACGAGGCCAAAAAAATATTATGTGTAGCAGTATACAATCACTTTAAACGTATCAATTTACCTAGTTCTAATAAAAATGAAGTAGAGATTGAAAAAAGTAATGTGATTATGATTGGCGAAACAGGTACGGGTAAAACCTTATTAGCTAAAACCATTGCTAAATTATTAAATGTGCCTTTTGCAATTGTGGATGCTACCGTATTTACAGAAGCGGGCTATGTAGGGGAAGACGTTGAAAGTATGTTAACGCGTTTATTACAAAATTGTGATTACGATGTAGAAGCTGCAGAAAGAGGCATTGTATACATAGATGAAATAGATAAAATTGCACGCAAAGGAGATAACGCCTCAATTACTAGAGATGTAAGCGGAGAAGGGGTTCAACAAGGTTTATTAAAAATGTTAGAGGGTACCGATGTATTAGTACCCCCTCAAGGAGGTCGTAAGCACCCAGAACAAAAAATGATCAAGGTAGACACCAAGAATATATTATTTATATGTGGTGGCGCTTTTGATGGCATTGATAAAATTATTGCTAGAAGAATTAACACGAACGCTATTGGATTTAGCGTGAATAAAGATGAGCAAGAATTACAAAGAAAGAATTTACTTCGCTTTGTGAATGCACAGGATATTAAATCCTTTGGATTAATTCCAGAGTTATTAGGAAGACTTCCTATTATTACGCATTTAGAGCCTTTAGATGCTGCTACTTTAAGAAGCATTTTAACAGAGCCTAAAAACGCTTTAATCAAACAATACACTCAGCTTTTTGCTATTGAAAAAATAAAATTAACCATTGAGAATGAAGTGTATGATTTTATTGTTGAAAAAGCCATGGAATATAAATTAGGTGCTAGAGGTTTAAGAAGTATTTGTGAAAGCTTATTTACCCAAGCCATGTTTGAAATGCCAGGTACAGCTGCTACTGAATTCAATGTAACCATTGACTACGCTAAAAAAATGTTTAACAAGAGTAAGTTAAGCGCTTTAAAAGTTGCCTAATACAAATTTTTAGATTTTATAAAACACCCATAAAAATAATTATCATGCAAGAATTAATTGATCGTCTAGTAAAAGAAGCTAACGTAACACCAGAACAAGCAAAGCAGTCAATTGAAACTATTGCAGCTTTTGTGAAAGAAAAGTTTCCTATGTTAGGTGGCGCGGTGAATCAAATTTTCAAAGCAGCGAAATAATATATTCGAAAAGGCTTGAAAATATTTGAAAAAAAATAAAAGAAGATTAAAAAAAATCTCGCTCCTTGTTAAAGGGAACGAGATTTTTTTTAGCAAGCAATCGTAAATCAGCCGTAAATTGCTATATCAATAATATTATTTTTTTTTGAATCAGCATACTTTTTTTATCCATATTAGACCTAGCTCTGTAATTAATTCATAACTATTTGATTATCAATTATTTATTTGAATAGTATTTTGCAGCATTTCAGCCTGAGCCGCTGTTAAATCAAATAAAATGACCAATTCTTTCCAGCCAATATGTCCCCCCTTCTCTTTTCTAATGCGTAAAATTTTGGCAATTTCTTTATCACCAAATATGCCAACTTGTTTCCACTGTTCAAAGGACATTGTACTAGCATTAGGTTTATGCATATTCAATTTGCCCAATTTTAAATGAGGTTTTAATAAATAATAATCGGCTTCATTGAACCCGTATACTTTTTTTATTTGATTTAGCTTACTAAAGCCTCCTAGATAATTTCTATAATTTATTATATTCTTTATCACTGCTGCATTTAATTTTGAGTGCATGGCCCACTGCTTTTCATCTGAGGTATTTATATCAATACTCCAATCATCTTCATTTTTATAGGTAGATGAAATCTTGTTATAGGTTGAAGAGAATTTGTTACGATACGCCCTATTTCTTTGTTTATTTTGAATAACTACATAGGGTATTAACTTTTCTACTAATTCTTTTTTAAGCCCATAGAGCTTCGCAATATCTTCTTTAGTATAAAACCTGCCTCCTTTATTTCTATAGCGTAATAAAGTATTTACTTGTTTAACTGGAATACCTAAACGAAGGGCCTCCATACTATCGATGGTATTGGGATCAAAATAAAAAAGCTTTACAGTAGCAACTATTGTTTTTTGATCGACACTCTTTTTAGAAGGAAAGAAATATCCAATAGCCAAACTGCCCAGCAGCAAACAACCCAGTACCATAACACCTCTTTGCTCTTTTTTAGAAAATATAAAATAAGCTTTCCAACTATTTTCCATACCTCATTTTTACACTAGGTACTCATTTATTCAAAATGGAATTAGCGTATAAATACTTAATCTGGAGTAAATCTTATATGGACAACTCTAGCCCATCATAGGCAAGCCTAATACCCGCAGGCAGAGTAGCTTCCACCTCATCATGTAATCCTATTTGATGACTAAAATGAGTGAAATATACTGTAGGAATATTTAATGTAGCCACCACTTCTAAGGCCTGCTCTAAATTATAATGTGTAGGATGTGTTTGTTTTCTTAGCGCATTTAAAATTAAAACCTTGGAGCCTTTAATTTTTTCCATTTCCGAGTTTGCAATAAAATTAGCATCGGTGATATAGGTAAAATCGCCCATTCTAAAACCCAGCACAGGCAATTCTCTATGCATAACATGAATGGGTGTAAATGAAATGTCCCCAATAGTAAAAGAGTCCTTATCAATGGTATGTAAAATCATTTCAGGGAGGCCTTCATCTTTATCTTTTTCAAAAGCATAATAAAAATCTCTTTTAATAGCTACTTGCGTTAGTTCATTGGCATAAATAGCCATGGACTTTTGAGAAAAATAATTAAAGGGTCTGATATCATCTAATCCAGCATAATGATCTCGATGCGGATGGGTAAAAACAACTGCATCAATTTTAGTAGTGTTGGTCCTAAGCATTTGATACCTAAAATCGGGGGTGGTATCTATTACAACAGTGGTGGTGGCTGAACTTATTTTAATGCTAGTTCTTAATCTTTTATTTTTAGGGTCACTGGAAGTGCATACTTCACATTCACATCCTATTAAAGGGACGCCTGTACTTGTTCCTGATCCTAAAATAGTAATATCGAGCAAACTAAAATGATTTAAACCGTCGTTAATTTAAGCCGCTGTTTCTTCTTTATTCGCTTCTGTTAATGAAAGCTTTTGCACTTCAGTATAAAGCTTTTGAGAGTCATGTGTTAATTTATCAAATTGAATATCTAAAACCGGTATTAACTCTAATAATGTATTAATTCTTGCCTCTAAATTCAAGAACTTATTTAGCACCACAATTCTTTTAGCTTCTAGAAGGCACCAGCCGCTTTGAAAATTACCACGCTCATATCTTACCACAAATTCTGATTCGCCTAAAATGTCCTCTAATTTGTCTAAAGTTGTTTGGGTTAATTTCATAGTAAGTATTGATTTATAGGATAATACGTAGCCTTACAAAGGTAGTTTTTTGTAGAATTACTGTTTTAAATAAGCGCTAGGAGTTATTCACATTTCGTACCTTTGTGAACACAATTTAACTATGGCTTTTACACACCGAAAAA
>Ga0214919_10004601_pt1 | contig 20104 bp, 21 predicted proteins | sample LL1503_MetaG_FD_177994 | JGI IMG/M metagenome (GOLD analysis project Ga0214919, IMG submission 177994) | Freshwater microbial communities from Lake Lanier, Atlanta, Georgia, United States - LL-1503 | ecosystem: Environmental > Aquatic > Freshwater > Lake | place: USA: Georgia | collected... | reverse complement strand
CGCATTGAAGAGCTCAAGCATGTGCAGTTTTGGCTGGAGCAGAATGCGCGCGCGCTGGCGGCCACCATCCAGGCGCTCGAAGTGCAAAAGCTCACCATGGCCACACTCAAGGGCATGAATTTCACCATGGGCATGCCCGGTGCCGCCCCGGCGTCCTCGGGCTGGCCCATGCCCGCGGCTGCTGCGCCCCAGGCCGAACCCGTGAAGGTGGCGCCCGCTCCACAGAAAGCCGCTGAATCTGCGGCCACTAACGCCAATGAAAAACCGGCAGCCGGGGTGATTGACCCGCTGCAGTTGTGGGGGTCGCTGACGCAACAGTTTCAGACTATTGCTGCCAACTCCTTCAAGGAAGTCAGCGACAAAGTCGCAGCCGCTCCGGGTGGTGCCAAAGCGGGCGGTAAAAAAGCGGCGCCCGTGGCCAAGAAGGTAGCCAAAAAACCCGCCGCCAAGAAAACTCCGGCCAAAAAAGCCGCTGCTGCACCGACCCGTCGGCGCAGCACCTAAGCACGCGCATCCACCGCATGAAGGCGTTTCCCTATGCACACGCCACGCATCCGCAGTGGCAGATGGCGTCCAGCCTGGTGCTGGCGCAGTTGCGCGCGCAACTGGCCAACCCGGCGCAACAGGCCGGTGCCCCGACCTTGGCCCTGCTCTACATCACCGACCATTACGCCAGCGCTGCCCAGGACATCCTCGATTACCTGAGCGCCGAGCTACCCACCGTGACCGATTGGTCGGGTACCGTGGGCATTGGCATCGCGTCCAACAACGTCGAGTACTTCGACGAACCCGCCTTGGCCGTGATGCTGCTGGACCTGCCGGCCGACCAGTACCGGGTGTTCTCCGGGGTGGCGCCTTTGGGCATGGCGTTTGAAGCGCACACCGCGCTGGTGCACGCTGACGGCAGCACCGCAGAACTGGGCGAGTTGCTGCACGACATGGCCTCGCGCACCGACACCGGCTACCTGTTTGGCGGGATAAGCAGCAGCCGCGGGGCCAGCGTGCAGTTTGCCTTGGCCGGAGATGGAAATATGCGCGGGCAAGGCCATGCACGCGGCGTGTTCAGCGGTGGCTTGAGTGGCGTGGCCTTTGGCCCCGATGTGGCGTTGGTTTCGCGCGTCACGCAGGGCTGCAAGCCGGTATCGGTGACACGGGTGGTCACCGACGCGCAAGACAACGTGGTCATTAGCCTGGACGACGGACCAGCCCTGGACGCCTTGCTGGAGGATTTGCAAGTGTCCTTGCAACGCCCCCAAGAGGCCCTGCAAGCGGTGCGCGCCACCTTGGTGGGGCTGGCGCAGCCGCCCACTGGCAGCGACAGCGCTGCAGTGCGCAAGACCGGCAACTTTGGCAGCGACGTGCTGGTGCGCCACATCCTGGGTTTGGACCCTACGCGCCGCGCGATTGCGCTCAGCGAGACCGTGCAAGTGGGCGGTCAATTGGCTTTTTGCCAGCGCAATGTGCATGCCGCGCGCGCCGACCTGACGCGTATTTGTGCCGAGATCCGCGAAGAACTCGAGCCCATTGAGGCCTTGGAGCCGGCTACGGCAGGCCACCCAAGCGCAGCGCAATCGGCAAGCCTGCCCGGATCGCGCCACATTGCAGGGGCTGTTTACGTGAGTTGCACTGGGCGCGGCGGCCCGCATTTTGGTGGTCCCAGCGCTGAGATGCAGGTGCTGCGCCGCGCGCTGGGCGACGTGCCGCTGGTGGGCTTCTTTGCCGGCGGTGAAATTGCCCACCACCACTTGTACGCGTATACCGGTGTGCTGACGGTGTTCACGTCCGAGGGCTAAGGCCCCCGCCCTAGACCTGGCACTTAGCGAGCGGCGCTGGCGCGCTCCAAGCGGTCGGCAACGCCGGCCCAGGCGGCTGTGGCGGGAACGGCTTCGACCCAGATCTGCGACACGCCCTGTTCGTCTAGTTCCCGCAGCACGGCAAACAAGGCCTGCGCCGTTTGGGCGGCGTCTAGGGGCATGTGGCGCAGCACCAGGCCAGGCTCTGCCGTAGGCGTGAAGGTGCGCGTATAGACCGCAATCGCGTTGGTCTGCTGCGCTGCGTGGGCGCTGCGGGCCTGCAGTGCGGCCTGCAGCGCGAAGGCGTCTAGCAGGCGCACCGTGGCGCGGGGTGCGTAATGCGACTCCAGGGTGCCTGGCGCACGCGGCGCAGCGCCCAGGTCCGCTTGGTGCGTTCGGGTTGCATGTAGGCTTTGGCCGCAGGCCTGCTCAATTTGCTGCGCCGAAATAGACCCCGGGCGCAGCAACACGGGTGCGCCCCGGGTGCAGTCCACGATGGTGGACTCGATGCCCAGCGCGCACGGCCCACCGTCCCATATTGGCAGCGCCCCGTCGGCCCCTGCATCGCCCAACTCACTTTGCACATGCTCCGCCGTGGTGGGGCTGACGCGGCCAAACCGGTTGGCGCTGGGTGCGGCAACACCCCAGACCACCGGGCCCCCGTCCTGGCGCAAGGCCCGCAGCAAGGCCTGCGCTTGTGGGTGCGCCGGGCAGCGCAGGCCAATGGAGTCTTGCCCCCCCGCTGCGGCTTGGGCAACGCCGATTTGCCGGGGCAATATCAGCGTGAGCGGGCCGGGCCAAAAGGACTGGACCAGGGCTTTGGCAAAGGTTGGAACCTCGCGCGCAAAGTGGGCCAGACCCGAGAGGCCGCCATCGAGGTCTGCCACGTGCACGATCAAAGGGTGGTTCGCCGGGCGGCCCTTGGCGCTAAAAATGGCGGCTACTGCGGTTTCACGCGATGCATCGGCCCCCAACCCGTACACCGTCTCGGTGGGCATACCCACCAGTCCACCGGCGCGCAGCACGTTGACACAGCGCTGCAGCGAGGCCGGGTCTGAGCGCGGCAAGATCACGGCTTAGAACGCAGCGATGCCAAGCAACTTTGCCGCTTCTTGGGCTACCGCCTGGGCCTCACGAGGGCTCGCCGCCGTTACGGTCAGGTGGCCCATCTTGCGGCCCTTGCGCGCTGCAAGCTTGCCATAGAGGTGCAAATGTGTTCCCGGCAAGGCCAATACGGCGGCCCAATCGGGCACGATTTGCAGGTGCGCCCCGCCCCACAGGTCACCCATCAGGTTGAGCATGATGGCCGGGCTGTGTTGGCGCGGCTGTGTCAGCGGCAGGCCCGCCAGCGTGCGCACCTGCAAATCAAACTGCGATTGGTCGCAGGCGTTGATCGTGTAGTGGCCGCTGTTGTGGGGGCGCGGCGCCATTTCATTGACCAGCAGGCTGCCGTCCTCCAGCACAAAAAACTCGACGCACAGCACGCCCACATAGTTCAACGTTTTGGCAATTTCCAGCGCGCTGGCCACCGCTTGCTGGGCTAAGGCGGGTGGTACATTGCCCTCGAATACTTCGGTCAGGGCCAAAATACCCTCGCGGTGCACATTGCGCTGCACCGGGAAATGCACCATGGTGCCATCGGCGCCGCGCGCCACAATCACCGAGCACTCCATCGCCAGTGGCAGCATCTTCTCCAGCACGCAGGGTACGTGCTGGAGCCCGTCCCAGGCGGCCTGCAACTGCTCTCGTGTGGCCACGCGAACCTGTCCTTTGCCGTCATAGCCCAAGCGCGCGGTCTTCAAAATACCGGGCAGCAGAGCCTCGGGCACCTCGTGTAGTTGCTCCAGCGTGTGGATTTCGGCATAGGGCGCGCAGGCCACGCCGCAGCGCACAAAGTGCGCCTTTTCCAATGTACGGTCTTGCGCTACGGCCACGGCGTTGGCGGCCGGCGCCACAAAGCGCTGCGAACCCAGGGTGTACAGAGCGCCAGACGGTACGTTCTCAAACTCGGTTGTGATGGCGGCGCAGCGCTGCATGAGTTGCGCCAGCCCTTGCTCGTCCAAATAATCGGTTTGAATGTGGTGGTGGCTGACCCAACCGGCTGGGCTGACAGGGTCCGGGTCCAGTACCACCGTGAAATAGCCCATGGCCTGGGCGGCGTGCACAAACATGCGCGCGAGCTGGCCGCCGCCCATCACGCCCAAGGTCATCAACTGGCCCGATTGCATAGCGCCGGGCAGGCGCGCAAGAGGTTCGCTCATAGACCCGCCAATCCGGCCGACAGGCCGCGAACGGGGAGGTCCATCTCGCGCGTAGCAGCGGTTTGCTCGCTGCGAAACGCGTCGAGCTGGGTGCGAATCTGCGGCTCATGGCCAGCCAGCATGGCCACTGCGAACAGCGCCGCATTGGCAGCCCCTGCGGCGCCAATGGCAAATGTGGCCACCGGTACGCCCTTGGGCATTTGCACCATGCTGTAGAGCGAGTCCATGCCCTGCAAATGCTTGCTTGCCACCGGCACGCCCAGCACGGGCACCGTGGTTTTTGCCGCCAACATGCCAGGCAAATGCGCTGCGCCTCCGGCGCCAGCAATGATGGCGCGAAGGCCCCGACCGGCCGCGGCTTGTGCATAGGCGAACATATCGTCAGGCATGCGGTGGGCGGAAAGTACCTGCGCTTCAAAACCGACGCCAAACTGTTGGAGAATCTGTACCGCGTGTTGCATGGTGTCCCAGTCAGAGCTGGAGCCCATGACAACGCCGATTTGGATGGTGGTCATAGTGATGAGAACGACGGTTTGATGCCGCCGTTTTGGTTGGAGCAGCCCTAGGGGCTGTGAAGCTAGACCCGCAATTTTACTTTTTCACCCGAGCACCCGCAGATGATCAACGTCACCATTGAAAACTTTGAAACCGAAGTCATCGCCACTTCCCATCACACACCCGTGCTGTTGGACTTTTGGGCGCCCTGGTGCGGCCCGTGCAAAGTGATTGGCCCTTTGCTTGAAAAAGTGGAGCTGGACTACGAGGGCCGCTTTAAGTTGGTCAAAATTGATTCCGACCAGGAGCAGCAACTTGCCAAGGCCTTTGGCATTCGCAGCATTCCCACCTGCGTGCTGATGATGGACGGCAAGCCAGTGGACGGCTTTATGGGCGCGGTGCCCGAGGGCCAGCTTAAAACCTTTTTGGACAAGCACCTCCCCAGCGCAGACGAACTGGCCGCACAGGACAGCGCCGAAGACGCCCAAGCCCTGCTCGCCGCCGGTGACCCGCAAGCGGCCATCCATAAATTGCTGGAGACCCTGAGCCATGACCCGGGCAACGACGATGCACGTTTTGACTACGTCAAGCTGCTGATCGAGACCAACGCCCTCGAGGATGCCGCCGCCGCGCTGGCCCCGGCGCTGGCCGCCATTCCGCGCCAGCTGCGCTTCGAGGCGCTGGGCAACTTTTTGGACGCCATTAACTTCGTCATGTCGGACGAGCGTGGCACCTGGGAACCTGCGCAGTTTGATGCGCTGATTGCCGCCAACAAGCGCGACTTTGACACCCGCTTGGCCAAGGCCCGGGTGCTGATGGTCGGCGGCATGTGGACCGCGGCCATGGACGAGTTGCTGGAGATCATCATGCGCGACAAGACCTGGAACAAAGAACTGGCGCGCAAAACTTTTGTCGCCATCCTGGAGCTGCTGACCCCGCCCAAGCCCAAGGCCGCGCAAGACGCGGGCAAGGCCGCTGGCGGAATCGAATTGTTGGGCAAAGCCGTGGTCAATGAAGACCCGCAAGCGCAGCTGGTGTCAAGCTACCGGCGCAAGCTGAGCATGGCGCTCAACTGAGACTTGTCGCGCACTGAAAAGGAAAGGTCGCCGCGCCTGTAGCCTTGCGCCGCCCGTCAGGCGGTCAACCGCGCCAAAGCCTCTTGGTACTTGGCCGCCGTCTTCTGGATCACGGCGTCCGGTACGCGCGGCGCCGGCGGGGTTTTGTCCCAGGGCTTGCCATCCACCACGGCGGCCTCTAACCAGTCACGCACAAACTGTTTGTCATAGCTCGGCGGGTTGGTGCCTTCCTGGTAACTCTCTTGCGGCCAAAAGCGTGAGGAGTCGGGCGTGAGCACTTCGTCCATTAGCGTCAAGGTGCCATTGGCGTCCAGGCCAAACTCGAATTTGGTGTCGGCAATGATGATGCCCTTGGTCAGCGCAAATTCGGCCGCCGCCTGGTAAAGCGCGATACTCAAGTCGCGGATGCGGGTGGCCAGGTCGAGGCCGATCATGGCCACGGTTTGTTCGAAGGTGATGTTTTCGTCGTGGTCGCCCACCGCCGCTTTGGCCGCTGGGGTATAGATGGGCGCAGGCAGTTTGGATGCGTTTTTCAGGCCCGGGGGCAAGGCCACGCCGCACACCGCGCCGTTGTGCTGGTATTCCTTCCAACCGCTGCCGGCCAGGTAGCCGCGCACCACAGCTTCCACCGGCAGGGGCGTGAGTCGCTTGACCAGCATGGAGCGGCCGGTGACTTGGGCCACCTCGTCGGACGCCACCACGCTCTCGGGGTCAGCGCCGGTGAGGTGGATGGGGCAGATATTGAGGCCGCGGGGGCCGAGCTTTTCAAACCAGAACAGCGCCATTTGCGTGAGCAGCGCGCCCTTGCCGGGAATGGGTTCGCCCATGATGACGTCAAAGGCGCTGAGGCGGTCACTGGCGACCATCAAGATGCGGTCGGTGCCCACGGCGTAGTTGTCACGCACCTTACCGCGCGCTAGCAAGGTGAGAGATTTGAGGGCGGAAGTGTGCAGGGCTGAGGTCATGGGGTCCGATAAATGGAAAGCCCGCCGGGAAACAGAGCTTCGCCGCGGGCTTCAATTATCGCAAGGTCGGCTTGTGCGCTGCACAAGCCCTTGGCTGGCGCTCTTACTGAACGACTTGCGCGAGTTCGCCACGGCTGTACTTGGCGGCTACCACCGACAGACTATCGCCTCTAATTTTGGCGCCCTGGCCTTCGCAGCCGAACTCCAGGAAACGCTGCTTACAAATCTGCTTGGCCGCTTCGCGGGCGGGCTTGAGCCATTCGCGGGCATCGAACTTGTCTGGGTTTTCCCACAAAAACTTGCGGCAGGCGGCGGTCATGGCCAAGCGGATGTCGGTGTCGATATTAATTTTGCGCACACCGAACTGAATGGCCTTTTGAATCTCTTCCACCGGTACGCCGTAGGTTTCTTTCATCTTGCCGCCGTACTGGTTGATGATGGCCAATAGGTCCTGGGGCACGCTGCTCGAACCATGCATTACCAGGTGCGTGTTGGGCAGGCGCCGGTTGATTTCCTTGATGCGCTCGATGGCCAAAATGTCGCCAGTGGGCTTGCGCGTGAACTTGTAGGCACCGTGGCTGGTGCCAATGGCAATGGCCAGGGCGTCGAGCTGGGTGCGTTTCACAAAATCGGCCGCCTGCTCGGGGTCGGTCAGCAGCTGGTCCATGGTCATGGTGGCGTCGGTACCGTGGCCGTCTTCTTTGTCGCCCTTCATGGTTTCCAGCGATCCCAGGCAGCCGAGTTCTCCCTCTACTGTCACGCCGCGCGCGTGCGCCATCGCCACTACTTTTTGCGTCACGTCCACGTTGTATTCGTAGCTGGCAATGGACTTGCCATCGGCCTCGAGGCTGCCGTCCATCATCACCGAACTAAAGCCCAGGTCAATCGCACCCTGGCACACCGCCGGGCTTTGACCGTGGTCTTGGTGCATGACCAGCGGAATATGGGGGTAGGTTTCGACTGCGGCGGCAACCAGGTGCTTGATAAAGGATTCGCCCGCGTACTTGCGCGCGCCGGCGCTGGCCTGCAGTATGACGGGAGCGCCCACTTCTTTGGCCGCCTCCATAACCGCCTGGATTTGCTCTAGGTTGTTGACGTTGAATGCAGGGATGCCGTAGCCTTCAACAGCGGCGTGGTCCAACAATTCGCGCAAGGAAACGAGTGCCATGGGGATTCTCCGGGGGGTTGGTAACTGCTTGGTAACTTCTACCTCGGATAGATTTTAACGCTGACCCAGCTGCCAAGCAGTGGCCGCATCTGCCCCTATCTCCAGTCGCTGCGCAGGCCAAGCAATGCTTGATTGTCAGGCCACGCTGCAGATCTTCAGCATATTGGTACCGCCCGGCGCGCCCATGGGTTCGCCACAGGTGATCGCGTAGACGTCGCCGCTGGACACGATGCCCAAGTCCTTGAGCTGCTGCTCGGCGTCACGCAGCGCGTCGTCCCGGTCTGCCACATTGACCATCAAGAGCGCGCGCACATTGCGGAACAACGTCATCTTGCGCTGGCTCGCCACCTTGGGCGTCAGCGCATAAATGGGCACCGCAATCAGGTGGCGGCTCATCCACAGCGCGGTCGAACCGCTGTCGGTCATGGCCACAATCGCCTTGGCGCCCATGTGGTGGGCGGTAAACAGCGCGCCCATGGCAATGGCCTGGTCGATGCGGTCAAAGGTCTTGCCAATAAAGTCGGTATCGAGTTTGGCGCCCTCGCCACTTTCGGCGGCCAGACAGATCTGGGCCATCTCCTTAACCGTCTCCAGCGGATACTTGCCGGCTGCCGTTTCGGCCGAGAGCATCACGGCGTCGGTGCCGTCGAGCACCGCGTTGGCCACGTCGCTCACCTCAGCGCGAGTCGGCACCGGGTTGGTGATCATCGACTCCATCATTTGCGTGGCGGTGATTACCACCTTGTCATGCTCCCGGGCGAGCTTGATCATGCGTTTTTGCAGCGCGGGTACCACAGCGTTACCCACTTCAACCGCCAAATCACCGCGCGCCACCATGATGCCGTCACTGGCGAGCAAGATCTCCAACAACTTAGGTATTGCTTCGGCGCGCTCGATTTTGGCGATCAAGCCGGGCTTGTGGTTGTACTGGGCCGCTGCCACATTGCACAGCTGACGGGCCATTTCCATATCCGTGGCGCTTTTCGGAAAGCTGACGGCCACATAGTCTGCTTGGAAGGCCATGGCGGTGCGGATGTCGTCCATGTCCTTGGCGGTTAGGGCTGGGGCGGTGAGGCCGCCGCCTTGCTTGTTGATGCCCTTGTTGTTGGACAGCTCGCCGCCGAGCTTGACGGTGGTGTGCACCTGCTGGCCCACCACGGCGTCGACGGTGATGACGATAAGGCCGTCATTGAGCAGCAACACGTCGCCGGCTTTCACCTCTTCCGGCAAGGCCTTGTAGTCCAGACCCACCGCGTCCGTGTCGCCCAGCTCGGTACGTGCGGCGTCCAGTATGAACTTTTGTCCATGTTCGAGGAACACCTTGCCTTGGGCAAACTTGCCAACGCGGATCTTGGGGCCTTGCAGATCGGCCATGATGGCCACTTCGCGCCCCGCGCGCTGCGCGGCTTCGCGCACCAAGCGGGCGCGGTCAATGTGGTCTTGTGCCGTGCCGTGGCTGAAGTTCAGTCGCACCACGTCCACCCCGGCGCGGATCAGCGCTTCCAACATTTCAGGGTCGCTGGAAGCTGGGCCGAGGGTGGCAACGATTTTGGTGGCGCGGCGGGTCATAGCGGGTCTCCTTGGACTGTTTTTGCAGGGGCAAGACCATTGTCCCACGCCATTTCTGACATAAGTTACATCAGCGCTTCAAGCGCTAGCGTGCGCTCAATCACGCCGCCGCCCAGGCAGACCTCACCGTCGTACAGCACCGCCGACTGCCCCGGCGTGACCGCCCATTGCGCCTGAGCAAACCGCAGGGTGAGCGCAGCATCGTGCACTGCGTCCAGCGTGCAGGGGCTGTCAGCTTGGCGGTAGCGGGTTTTGGCCGCCAAGGTGGCGCTGGAGGTCGGCGCCGCGCCCGCCACCCAGCTCGCGTCCAGTGCGCTCAGGACGTACGACAGTAGCCAGGGATGGTCATGGCCTTGCACCACCCACAGTGTGTTGGTGTCCAGGTCTTTGCGGGCCACAAACCAAGGCGCGTGCTCGCCGCCGCCCTTTGGCGCGCCGCGTGCCTTGAGGCCACCAATTCCCAGGCCCTGGCGCTGCCCCAAGGTGTAGAAGGACAGGCCCACGTGCTGGCCAATGGTCTGGCCCTTGGGGTTTTTGATGGGGCCGGGCGCCATGGCGATATAGCGGTTCAAAAACTCGCGAAACGGCCGCTCGCCGATAAAGCAAATTCCGGTGGAGTCTTTCTTTTTGGCGTTGGGCAGGCCGATCTCGTCGGCAATGCGGCGCACTTCGGTCTTGTGCAACTCGCCTATCGGAAATAGCGTTTTGGACAGCTGCGCCTGGTTCAGGCGGTGCAAAAAGTAACTTTGGTCTTTGGACGCGTCCAGTCCTTTGAGTAACTCGTACAGCCCAGTGGCCGGGTTGTGGCGCACGCGGGCGTAGTGGCCGGTGGCGATTTTTTCGGCGCCAAGGCGTATTGCATGATCCAAAAAGGCTTTGAATTTGATCTCGGCGTTACACAAGATATCTGGGTTGGGCGTGCGCCCGCCCTGGTATTCACGTACGAATTCGGCAAACACCCTGTCTTTGTAATCGGCAGCAAAGTTGACGTGCTCGATCTCAATGCCCAGCACATCGGCCACGGCAGCGGCGTCCACAAAGTCGATATTGGATGTGCAGTAGCCGGGGTCGGCGCCGGAGCTGTCGGCGTCGGCCGCCCGGTCATCGTCTTCCCAGTTTTTCATGAAGATGCCAACTACCTCGTGGCCTTGCCGTTGGAGCAAGTAGGCGGTTACCGCCGAGTCCACACCGCCGCTCAAACCGACCACGATGCGTTGCTTTTTGGTGGAGGCGGGGGCGGTCGTCATGGCCTGATTTTAGGCCTGGGGGTCTTAGCGTCCCCGGTAAATGCTGGCGTCGGTGGTCACGAGTGCCAGCGGGTAGCGCGTGCCCGCCAGGTAGTCTTCCATGCACTGCACGACCAGCGGGCTGCGGTGGCGATCGGCGCTGGCACGCACCTCATCGGGGGTGAGCCATACGGTGCGCACAATGCCGTAGTCGAGCCGACGCCCGCGCTCCATGGCGCCGAGCTTGCCGCAAAAGGCAAAGCGCAGGTAGGTGATGTCCTCCCCCTTGGGCCGGGCGGCGCTGATCGGCCGCTCAAAGCGCGACAGGTAGACGCCCACCAGCGCCTCGGGCGTGAAGGCATAGGCGGTTTCTTCCAGGGTTTCGCGCGCACAGGCTTGTTCGGGCGACTCGCCCGGGTCCAGGTGGCCAGCTGGGTTGTTCAGGCGCAGGCCCTCGGGTGTGTGCTCTTCAACCAGCAAGAATTTGCCCTCGTGCTCAACCACGGCGGCCACCGTAGCGCTGGGTCGCCAACGGGGGGCGGCCATCAGCAGGGCACCTGCGGGCCTTCGGCGGCACGCTCGGCGTATTTGTTAAAGCGCCAGGCGCTCGACTGCAAGGTAATGCGCCGCCAGGTTTGCCGTTTTTCCCCTGGCGTCATCTGGGGCCAGTGTTGCACTTCAAAAAAGCTGCGCCCGCAACCCTTGCACTCTTCGTCGCCTTGGCTGGTGGAGCAAATGGCGATGCACGGCGTGTCGGGCGTGGAGGCGTACCACTGCAGCCAGGCGGCGCGCGCCTTGGCTGGCATGCTAACTTCGTCGGCCTCAGTTTCGTGGTGGAACACCATCATGGCGTAGACCTCGGCCAGCGCGCGAGTCGGCGCAGGCAAAGTCACGCCGTCGAGCGAGGGTTGTTGGCCGCGCCAGTAGTTGATTGCCGACTCAAGGTCCGTGATGTGAATGCCTGCCATGAAGCCCAATGAAATGAGGCGCGATGATAGCGGGGCTGGGCCTATTTGCCAAAACAGCAGGGTTGTCGCGCCCCGCGCGCGCCACGTGTTTGCACTCGGTTGGTGCGGCTGGCGGGGATCGAACCCACGACCCTTGGCTTCGGAGGCCAATACTCTATCCACTGAGCTACAGCCGCATTCCGTGGCCTTCGATTGTAGGGGCCTTTGCCGGAGCTGACCCTTATAATCGAGGGCTGATTCACACGGCCTGTCGGCCTATTTGAGGACACCATGAGCGATCACAGCCAGAACGTAGCGCACGAAGAAGAACACACGGGCCCCGTCAAAAATCCGAAACAGTTGTTGATGGCGGTGTTTTTTTCGTTCGTGATTCCCATCTTTGTGATCATCGGCTTGGTGCATTACGTCACTTCAGCGAATAAACCTGCCGCCGGTGCCGTGAATATGGAGAAGTCCGTGTCCGAGCGAATCCAGAAAGTTGGTTCGGTGGAAGTGCGTGATGCCAACCGCCCCATGAAGACCGGCGAAGAGGTATTCAAAGCGCAGTGCTCGACCTGCCACACCAATGGGTTGGCTGGGTCGCCTAAATTTGGAGACGCCAGCGCCTGGGCGCCGCGTATCAAGACCGGCTTTGATGCATTGTGGAATTCGGCGCTCAAAGGAAAGAATGCTATGGGCGCGCAAGGCGGTGGCGACTTCGCCGACTATGAGATTGCACGTGCCGTGGTCTATATGGCCAATGCCGGTGGGGCAAAGTTTCCTGAACCAGTAAAGCCAGTGGCTGAAGCAGCTAAGTAAACGGCCTTTCTTTTAACCGACCGGCTCTTGGCCGGTGTGCTTACAAACTTCCCGCCGATACCTGCTGCGATTGTGGGCTGGTGCAGTAATGAAATTGCACGGGCAAGTCTGCCAATAATGCATCCTCTACCAGCCATGCATGGTGGTCTATTGCCAGTGCCAAGGCGCCAACGTCTTGGGTATGTACCAAGCCAAAGCCAGCCGATGTTTGCAAGTAGGCCCAACCATTTTCGTCCATCAGGCAGCGCACATAGAACGCCCTAACGCCTGCGTTGGAGCTTATCTCTCCTTTGGCATCAATGCGCCAAACGTGGGGTGTTGCTTCTAATTCCACGAATACGCGCTGGGGGCCGTTCTGAAAATACCAGGAACCGCTCTCATCTTCAGCATAGTTTCGAGCGATGAATTCAATCAACTTGGCATGTTGCAGCAAAGAACCCTTGGAGCCGGGCTTGCCGCTGGCGAACGCGCCGCAGGCCTGCGCACGGTCGTCGCGCATATACCAGTTGCCGCGCGCGTCTAGTCCAAGCCAACCATAGCAATCGGGTACATGGGGCCACTTGGCCATGGCCTGTCGTACGATGTCGTCCATTGGGATGTGTCCTGCGCTGTGCGTTCTTTTAGCGATTTTGCAGCAACCACCCACCCACCGCCTCAGGCAGTGCGAACAAATTGCCAGGTGGTAAACCGGTGGGGAAACCGACATGGCCACCTTCACTGGGTTGCCACAGTGTGACCCAGTCCCCTTTGATCGGCCCCGCAGGAAGCGAGTGCGCTGGAACAAACGGGTCATTTTTCGCATTGAGCACCAAAGCGGGCAAGCGGATGCGGTGCAAGTGGGGTTGAGCTGAAGCCTCGCGCCAGTACCGATCGGTGGTCTCGAAACCGTGCAGCGGAGCCGTAAATGCGTTGTCGAAGGCGTACAGGTCTTGGGCGGCACACACAGCTTGACCATCAAATAAGCCCGGAAACTGGGCCAACTTGCGCATAGCCTTGGGCTTCATGCTGCGCAAGAACATGCGTGTATAGACTTGGCGGTTAAAGCCCGCGCCAATTGCCGTACCGCTGGCAGCCAGATCAATAGGGGCGCAGACCGAGGCCAGAGCGGAGACTGTTTGGCTGGCCAAACTGCCTGCTTCTTCGGCCCACCGCAATAAGGCGTTTCCCCCCAGTGAGATGCCCACCGCCAGGATCGGCCCCATGTGCTGGCTGCGAAGGCGTTGGAGTATCCAAGCAATTTCCTCATAGTCGCCCGAGTGGTAGGCCCGTGGTGCGCGGTTGAGTTCGCCGCTGCAGCCTCTGAAATGGACGACAACAAAGTCCATCGCATGGCCGTTTGCGTAGTCGGCGAATGACTCCGCATAATGGCTGCGCGAAGAGCCTTCAAGACCGTGAAATAGAACCAGTAGGGGGGGGCGGGTGGCGAACTTTGCGCGCTGCCAGTCCAGATCGACAAAGTCGCTATCGGGGGTAGTCCAACGCTCGCGCTCGTAGACCGGTGCATAACGCGCGTACCGGCGTCCCGTTTTGGCTGCTACGATGGTCTGCAAGTGACCGCCCGGTAGCCACCAAGGCGCCGCGTAGTTCATGGATATACCCAAAACAAAAACCGCCCGTAGGCGGTTTGTTCGATCAAACACCCGCGCATGTTAGCGCTTGTGCTGGAACCGTCGAAGTGCAGCGATTTGTGCCACCAGAGTGGAGAGCTCCGACTGCGCGATAGCAAGATCGACGTCACTCTTGGCGTTCTTGAGTGCCTCTTGCGCGAGCGCCTTGGCTGCGTTGGCCTTTTCTTCGTCCAGGTCCTTGCCACGGATGGCCGTGTCTGACAAAACCGTTACGCGATCGGGCTGCACCTCGATGATGCCACCGGCAACAAACACAAACTCCTCGCTGCCGTCGGCCATTTCAATGCGCACCGAACCTGCTTTTACGAGAGTAATAAGGGGCGTGTGCCGGGGGTAGATCCCTAGTTCGCCGCTCTCGCCGGGAAGCGCGACAAACCGCGCCTCTCCCGAGAAAATAGACTCCTCCGCACTGACCACATCAACGTGGATGGTGTTCATGGTTTAGACCTTCTTGGCTTTTTCGAACGCTTCGTCAATGGTTCCAACCATGTAGAAAGCTTGTTCTGGCAAGTGGTCGCATTCACCGGCAACAATCATCTTGAACCCGCGGATGGTCTCTGCCAGTGACACGTATTTGCCGGGGGAGCCGGTAAATACTTCCGCCACGTGGAACGGCTGGGACAAGAAGCGCTGAATTTTGCGTGCACGAGCGACGGTGAGCTTGTCTTCGGGCGCCAGTTCGTCCATGCCCAAAATCGCAATAATGTCACGCAACTCTTTGTATCGCTGCAAAGTGCCTTGTACGGCGCGTGCCGTAGCGTAGTGCTCTTCACCCACAACCAAGGGGTCGAGCTGGCGACTCGTGGAGTCCAACGGGTCCACTGCAGGGTAAATACCCAGCGATGCAATATCACGAGACAGCACAACGGTCGAGTCCAAGTGGGCGAACGTGGTCGCAGGCGACGGGTCAGTCAAATCGTCGGCAGGAACGTACACGGCCTGAATCGACGTAATCGAGCCCACTTTGGTAGACGTGATGCGCTCTTGCAAACGGCCCATTTCCTCGGCCAAGGTGGGCTGGTAGCCCACGGCAGAGGGCATGCGCCCGAGAAGTGCAGACACTTCGGTTCCGGCCAATGTGTAGCGATAGATGTTGTCCACAAAGAAAAGAACGTCTTTGCCATCGTCGCGGAAAGACTCTGCAATCGTCAAACCGGTCAGTGCCACGCGCAGGCGGTTTCCTGGGGGCTCGTTCATCTGCCCATAGACCATCGCGACTTTGGATTCACCCAGGTTTTCCAGATTCACCACGCCGGAATCGGCCATCTCGTGGTAGAAGTCATTGCCTTCACGGGTTCGCTCGCCCACACCGGCAAAAACGGACAAGCCGCTGTGCGCCTTGGCAATGTTGTTAATCAGCTCCATCATGTTCACGGTCTTTCCCACGCCAGCGCCGCCAAACAAGCCCACTTTGCCACCCTTGGCAAAGGGACAAACCAAGTCAATGACCTTGATGCCGGTCTCCAACAGTTCTTGGGATGGGCTCAGCTCGTCATAGGCAGGGGCCTTGCGGTGGATCGCTGCGGTCTGTGCATGGTCGACCGGGCCGCGCTCATCGATGGGCGAACCCAGCACGTCCATGATGCGCCCTAAAGTGGCCTTGCCCACGGGCACCGTGATCGCGGCACCTGTGTTGGTCACCATCAAGCCCCTGCGCAGGCCGTCCGAGGTGCCCAGCGCAATGGTGCGAACGATACCGTCTCCGAGCTGTTGCTGCACTTCGAGCGTCAGGGCCGTGCCCTCGAGCTTGAGGGCGTCATACACTTTGGGCATATGGTCACGGGGGAATTCCACGTCGACCACGGCACCAATACACTGAACGATTTTGCCCTGAACGCCTGCGTTCAAATGGGTGTTTTCATGAGCCATGCTCTTTGCTCCAAATATAAAAAATCAGACAGCAGCCGCACCCGCAACGATCTCGGACAATTCCTTTGTGATCGCAGCTTGACGCGTCTTGTTGTAAACCAGTTTGAGTTCGTTGATAACGTCACCGGCGTTATCGGTGGCAGACTTCATTGCCACCATTCGTGCCGACTGCTCGGACGCCATGCTTTCAGCTACAGCTTGGTAGACCAAGGCCTCGACGTACCGCAGCAGCAAATCATCAATGACGATGTTTGCATCGGGCTCGTAGATGTAGTCCCAACTGCTGTGTTTCGCTTGGGCTTGCAGTACTTCAGCGCGCAAGGGCAGCAGCTGCTCAACCACGGGCTCTTGCTTCATGGTGTTGATGAAACGGGTGAAGCACAGAAAAATCGAGTTGATCTCTCCATTGACGTAGGCGTCGAGCAGCACTTTCACTGGGCCGATAAGCGACTCTACATGTGGTGTGTCGCCCAGTTGTGTCGCCTGCGACACCACCTTGATGCCCGAGCGGTTCAAAAAGCCGAGGCCTTTGTTGCCAATGGCCACAGCCTGCGCCCCCATTCCGAGGGCTTGCGCTTCACGCAGCTTGTGCGTGAGCATTCGCAGCACGTTGGTGTTGAGTCCGCCGCACAAGCCTTTGTCCGTGGTCACCACGATGTAGCCAACGGACTTGGACGTGTTGATTTCCATAAATGGATGAACGTACTCTGGATTGGCTTTACCCAGGTTGCCTGCAACTTGGCGAATCTTTTCACCGTAGGGGCGGGCAGCACGCATGCGCTCCTGCGCCTTGCGCATTTTGGATGCGGCCACCATTTCCATGGCTTTGGTGATCTTCTTGGTGTTTTCAACCGATTTGATCTTGCCGCGAATTTCCTTACCTGCTGCCATCAAATGCTCCTTGGTTGGTCAGCGGGCATTAAGCGAAGGTTTTCTTGAATGCGCCCACTGCGTCATTCAATTGGGCTTCGGCATCTTTGTCCATGGCTTTGTCAGCCTCGAGCTTTTGGAGCAAGGGCGCGTGCTTGTCTTTGAGGTAGGCGTGCAAGCCCGCCTCAAAGTGCAACACCTGTTTGACTTCGATGCTATCAAGAAAGCCTTTGTTGACCGCGAACAAGGTCGCTCCCATTAAGCTGATGGGCTGGGGGCTGTACTGAGCCTGCTTAAGCAGCTCAGTGACTCGAGCGCCACGGTCGAGTTGCTTGCGGGTTGCCTCGTCCAAGTCAGAGGCAAACTGCGCGAAAGCGGCCAATTCGCGGTACTGGGCTAAGTCGGTACGGATACCGCCAGAGAGGTTCTTTACCAGCTTGGTCTGTGCAGCACCACCCACGCGGGAGACCGAGATACCAGCGTTAATCGCTGGGCGAATACCCGCATTAAATAACGATGTCTCTAAGAAGATCTGCCCGTCGGTGATGGAGATTACATTGGTGGGCACGAAAGCTGAGACGTCACCGGCTTGGGTTTCGATGATAGGAAGCGCGGTCAATGAACCGGTCTTGCCTTTTACGGCGCCTTTGGTGAAGTCTTCCACGTACTTGGCGTTCACGCGAGCGGCGCGCTCAAGCAAGCGGCTGTGCAGATAGAACACGTCGCCCGGGTAGGCTTCGCGTCCTGGCGGGCGACGCAGCAGCAAAGACACCTGGCGGTAGGCCACGGCCTGCTTGGAGAGATCGTCGTAAACGATCAAGGCGTCTTCGCCACGATCTCGAAAGTATTCACCCATGGTACAGCCCGAGTAGGCAGATACGTACTGCATGGCAGCGGACTCGGATGCCGAGGCGGCCACCACAATGGTGTACTGCATGGCGCCCGCTTGCTCCAAGGCGCGCACCACGTTCTTAATCGACGAGGCTTTTTGGCCGATGGCGACATAAACGCAGGTCATGTGCTGACCCTTTTGGTTGATGATGGCATCAATGGCGACGGCCGTTTTACCAGTCTGACGGTCGCCAATGATTAACTCGCGCTGACCCCGGCCCACCGGCACCATAGAGTCAATCGACTTCAAACCGGTTTGCATGGGCTGGCTGACCGACTCACGTGCAATAACCCCGGGGGCGACTTTCTCAATCACGTCGGTCATCTTGGCATTGATAGGCCCCTTCCCGTCAATGGGCTGTCCCAATGCGTTAACCACGCGGCCAATGAGTTCGGGCCCCACCGGCACTTCCAAAATACGCCCGGTGCATTTGACCGTGTCGCCTTCGGAGATATGTTCATAGTCGCCCAAAATCACCGCGCCCACCGAGTCGCGCTCCAAATTGAGCGCCAATCCGAAAGTATTGTTGGGGAACTCGAGCATCTCGCCCTGCATCACATCGGACAACCCGTGTACGCGCACGATGCCATCGGTCACCGAGATAACGGTTCCCTGGTTACGGATATCGGCGCTGTCGGACAGTCCCTCGATACGGCGTTTGATGAGTTCGGAAATTTCTGCCGGATTGAGTTGCATGACTCTTTCCCTCTTTCTTGGTAAAACTAAAGCACAGTTGTTGGCTGCATCAAGCAGCCAACGCCACTTTCATTTGTTCGAGGCGGGCTTTGACCGATGTGTCAAGCACCTCGTCACCCACCACGACGCGGATTCCGCCAATGAGCTCAGGTTGCAATTGCACCGAGACATGGAGCTTGCGATCAAAGCGTTTTTCCAGGACTTGCACGACTTCGGCGAGCAAGCCGCCATCCATTGGAAACGGACTAAAAACCGTTGCGTCCGAAGCCCCGCCCCGATCATTGACCTGGGCACGGAATTGCAACGCCATCTCTGGCATGGCGCTCAGGCGTCCGTTCTCAAGCACCATGCGTAAAAACTGCTGCGCCACGGCCGACAAGGCCTGCGGCATCACGCCCTGAATCAGACCAAGCACCTGTTCAGGCGTTGATTTTGGATGGGACGCGAAGCGCATCAAGTCGGGATCGATAACAATTTCTGCCAAGCGGTCGAGCCACTGCGCTGTTTGATCAAGGTGGTCGGCACTGGCCTTGAAAAGCGCGTCAGCGTAAGGGCGGGCAATGGTCGCGAGTTCAGCCATGGTCGCCCTTACAGTTCACTTTTTAGGCGGGTCAGCAAATCGCTGTGAACCTGGGCATTGACTTCCTTGCGAAGGATTTGCTCAGCGCCCTTGACTGCAAGCATAGCCACTTCTGCGCGAAGTGACTCACGTACTTTGACGGCCTCTTGCAAGGCCTCATCGCGCGCGCTTACCACGATGCGTGCACCCTCTTCACTGGCGCGCGCTTTAGCCTCGTCAATGATCTGCTGCGCGCGCCGCTCGGCATCGGCCAAAACCGCGGCCGACTCTGAGCGCGTTGCCGCCATGCGGGTCTCAACCTCACGGTGCACGTTGGCGAGTTCAAGCTTGGCATGCTCAGCTGCTGAGAGGCCATGCGCAATTTTCCCCGCGCGTTCATCCAGGGCCTTGACCAGCGGCGGCCAGATGAATTTCATTGTGAACCCGACCAAAATCAGGAACACAATCATCTGAACAATTAAGGTACCGGTAATGCTCACTTCATATCCTTTCCCACATTGCCTGGACTGCGCACGGCGCTAGGCTCGTGTCACTGACGTCCACGGCACAAATGGATTACTTGGCCAGTTGGCCCAGGAATGGGTTGGCGGTGGTGAACCACAGTGCCACACCAGTTCCGATAATGAAGGCCGCGTCAATCAGGCCCACCAGCAAGAACATTTTGGTCTGCAACTCGCCCATCAATTCGGGTTGGCGTGCGGCCGCCTCGAGGTACTTGCTGCCCATGATGCCAATGCCGATACACGCGCCGGCGGCGCCCAGACCGATGATCAAACCTGCGGCGAGCGCGACAAAACCGATAAGACTTTCCATGGTAGCTCCTTAAAAAAATAGGGGAAGAGAGAGTTAAAAATCAGTGGTGATCGTGCGCTTGACCCACGTAAACGAGGGTCAGCATCATGAACACAAAGGCTTGGAGTGTGATGATCAAAATGTGAAAAATCGCCCACACGGTGCCAGCAATGACGTGCCCGATAGACAGGGCAATTCCAGTAAAAGACAGTGATATCGCGCCACCCATAAGAGCAATTAGCAAGAATATGAGTTCGCCCGCATACATATTGCCAAACAATCGCATGCCATGCGAGACCGTCTTGGCGACATATTCAATCATCTGCATAGCGAAATTAAAGGGGTAAAGCAAAAAATGGTTACCGAACGGCGCTGTAAACAATTCGTGCAACCAGCCTCCCAAGCCTTTGATTTTTATACAGTAGTACAGCGAGATAATCAGCACGCTGACCGATAGG
>Ga0214919_10004599_pt1 | contig 20106 bp, 16 predicted proteins | sample LL1503_MetaG_FD_177994 | JGI IMG/M metagenome (GOLD analysis project Ga0214919, IMG submission 177994) | Freshwater microbial communities from Lake Lanier, Atlanta, Georgia, United States - LL-1503 | ecosystem: Environmental > Aquatic > Freshwater > Lake | place: USA: Georgia | collected... | reverse complement strand
CGACTCAATGGCAGCCCCCATGATGATGCGAGCAGTTCGACCTTGTTGATTGATGTTGCATTTCATTTTGAAACCCTTCGAAAAATTTGTCCGATGTGGAAAAAATTTTAATTTAAGACGTGTCTTATTGGGCGTGAATTCTGTTCCCGCCATGTATGTCCGTGCATAAGCGGCGCAATATTAAAACTCGCAAGTACCCGTGGCGCGTGGAAACGGAATGCAGTCGCGGATATTTGTAAGCCCCGTCGCGTAAGAAATTGTCCGCTCAAATCCAAGACCAAAGCCAGCGTGCGGCACTGAACCATAGCGACGTAAATCGCGATACCAACCATAATCCGCGGGATCCAAATGGCTTTCACGCATGCGCGCATCAAGCACATCAAGCCGCTCCTCGCGCTGACTGCCACCAATAATTTCACCAATACCCGGCGCCAACACATCCATGGCCGCAACGGATTTGTTGTCATCGTTCAAGCGCATGTAAAAAGCCTTGATGCCCTTTGGATAATTCATCACCACCACTGGGCGTCCAACCAACTCCTCCGTGAGATAGCGCTCGTGTTCACTCTGCATATCAATGCCCCATGACACTGGATATTCAAACTTCTTTCCATTAGCAATTGCGGCCTCAAGTCGCTTTATGGCTTCGGTGTAATCCATGCGCTCAAATGGACTTTTCACAAACGTCTCCAACCGCTGCACGCAAGTTTTGTCCACGCGTTCCGCCATAAAAGCCATGTCATCCGCGCGTTCATTCAATGTCGCGGTGAAAATAGATTTCAGCAAGCCCTCCGCAAGATTGGCGTCGTCATTCAAATCCGCGAACGCAATTTCCGGCTCGATCATCCAGAACTCGGACAAGTGACGCGATGTGTTTGAATTCTCCGCGCGAAATGTTGGACCAAATGTGTAGACCTTTGAAAGCGCCAAACACCAACACTCAACATTCAGTTGACCACTGACCGTGAGGTGCGCCTCCTTGCCAAAGAAATCTTTATTCCAATCCACTTTGCCTTCTGGCGTGCGCGGAGGATTCATTGCGTCAAGCGTGCTTACGCGAAACATTTGTCCAGCGCCTTCGCAATCATTGGCGGTGATGATTGGCGTGTGAATCCAAAAGAATCCGTTCTCATGAAAATAACGATGAGTGGCCATGGCCATGGTGTGGCGAATTCTTCCAACCGCGCCAAAAGTATTTGTGCGCGCGCGTAAGTGCGCCACCTCACGCAAATATTCATACGTGTGAGCCTTGGGTTGAATCGGATAGGTGTCCGGGTCATCCACAAATCCGTGCACGCGAATTGATTCCGCTTGCATTTCCAGCGTGGGTGTTTTGCCTTGGCCCATGACCAACTTTCCTTCAACTTCAATTGAGCAACCCGCGGTCAACTTCATGATTTCATTGGCGTAATTTGCCAGCGCGGCGGGCGCAACAACTTGCAGCACGCCTTGGCAACTTCCGTCAGACACGTTTATGAAACTAATTCCAGCTTTGGAGTCGCGGCGGGTTCGCACCCAACCTTTCACGCACGCGGCCGTGTCGATGTGCGTGGTTGGCGAGCGAAGAATTTCTGCGATAGCGGTTGAGTGCATGGTTGCTCCAATAGGGGAAGTGCATCTTCAGTTGAACCGAGCTTTCAGGCAACTGCCAATTACAAACAGATCAGCTTGAATTTGTCCGGTCACAGACCCCATTTCAATTGCGTCGAATTGGCAGTAGATAGATATTCGATATCAAATCAACTGATCTAAGTCTTATAAAAAAGCCTTAAATTACAATTTATCAACATAAAAGTCTTATAACCACAATAAATCCTCAGTCACAAACCATCCTAATTGGTACGGCAATTGCTTTCAATACAGGTCAATGCGTCCATCTTCGTCCAATCCAAGCACGCCACACGCGCAAACCGATGCGAGTTCACAATTGAATTCCGGCGGTCAGACGCGTTTGAACTTGTTGCTAAGCCACGGCGATTGGCGCGACGACACCTTTGCCGAACAACTTCCACCACTGCTTCGTCCCATGGGCGTGCATTGCGTGCAGGCGCGCTCTGCTACAGAAGCCGCGCGCGTTCTAGAAACCCAGCGCATTCACGTGGCTGTGGTTGACGTCAGTCTGCCCATGGAAGATGGCGTTCTTGGCGTGGATCCCGCGGGCTCGCGCGTCTTACAAATTCTTCGTCGCTTGGAGCAACCGCCTCCAACTGTTGTTGTTCGTCCGCCACAACCTAGCGCGCGTGAAGCCGTGCGCGGTTTGCAAAATATGTTGCAAGAAGGCGCGTTCGCGGTCATCGATCGTCCGTTTCCTGTTGAGTCAATGCTTGAGCTGCTGCGCAGAATCTTGCAACGACATTACGCAAATGTCTGGCCAATTCGGCCCGGCGTTTGATTCTTTTACCCCGTTTTGAAGGAGATACTTTCATGAAGGTTCGACCACTTGGCGACAAGATTCTTGTGAAGCGTGATGAAGCCGCGACCAAAACCGAAGGCGGAATTTTTCTGCCCGAGAGCGCAAAAGATAAGCCGAAGCAAGGCAAGGTCATCGCTTTGGGAACTGGTCCGCTCAACAAAGACACCGGCGCCCGCTTGGCGTTCAGCGTGAAGAAGGGCGACACCGTCATCTTCTCAAGCTACTCCGGCACCGAAGTCAAGATTGACAACGAGACATACCTCATCGTGACCGAGGAAGACATTCTTGGGGTCGTCGAGTAAATCAACTCGCCCCAAAAACAAATTTCATTTCAAATCACTTCAAACTTAAAGGAATAAAAAATGGCTGCAAAACAAATTACATACGAAAATGACGCGCGTGAACGAATTCTTCGCGGCGTGCAAAAGTTGGCCAAGGCCGTCAAGGTCACTCTTGGTCCAGCTGGCCGCGTTGTTGTGCTTGAGAAAAGTTTCGGCGCGCCAACCGTCACCAAAGACGGCGTGACTGTCGCCAAGGAAATTGAACTTGAAGATGCCTATGAAAACATGGGCGCGCAAATGGTGAAGGAAGTGGCCAACAAATCCAGCAAAGACGCTGGCGATGGAACCACAACCGCAACCATCTACGCGGAAGCCATCTTTCAAGAAGGCTTGAAGAACATCACCGCTGGCGCAAATGTGAACGCGGTGAAGCGCGGCATTGACGCCGCGGTTCGCACCGTCACCGACGAGCTTAAGAAAATGAGCAAGCCAGTGAAGGACTCCAAGGAGATCGCGCAAGTTGGTTGCTGCTCCGCCAATCAAGACATGAACATTGGCAAGATCATTGCCAACGCAATGGACAAAGTTGGCAAGGACGGCGTGATCACCGTTGAAGAAGGCAAGAGTCTTGAGACCGAAGTTGAATTGCTCGAAGGCATGCAGTTTGACAAGGGTTGGCTCAGCCCGCACTTTGTCACCAATCCAACCGACATGGAGTGCGTGCTTGAAGACGCCTATGTGTTGGTGAATGAGAAGAAGATCAGCGCCGCAAAGGACCTGCTTCCAATCTTGGGCAAGATCGCTGAAAGCGGTAAGGCTCTTCTGATTGTTGCCGAAGACATTGACGGCGAAGCGCTTGCCACACTTGTGGTGAACAAGCTTCGTGGCGTTCTTAAAATCTGCGCCGTGAAGGCGCCGGGTTTTGGTGATCGTCGCAAGGAAATGCTCGGCGACATTGCCACACTTGTTGGCGGTGAGGCAGTGATGGAAGAACTCGGCGTGACGCTTGAAAACCTCACGCTTGCACAACTTGGTCGCGCGAAAAAGATCACTGTTGCCAAGGACACTTGCACTCTTGTTGAAGGGGCAGGCAAGACCAAGGACATTCAGGGTCGCATTGAGCAGATCAAGGGTCAAATGGAAAATACCTCCAGCGATTACGACCGCGAGAAGTTGCAAGAGCGTCTTGCCAAACTCGCCGGCGGCGTTGCGCAAATCAATGTCGGTGCAGCCACCGAAGTTGAAATGAAGGAGAAGAAGGCCCGTGTTGAAGATGCTCTTCACGCGTGTCGCGCGGCAGTGGAGGAAGGCATTCTTCCTGGTGGCGGTGTTTCCGTTCTTCGCACACGCAAGGCGCTTGATCGTCTTGCGAAGTCGCTGGAAAATGACGACGAGAAGGTGGGCGTTGATATTGTTCGCCGCGCCCTCGCCGCTCCATTGAAGCAAATCGCGACCAACGGTGGTCTTGACGGCTCGATCGTGGTTCAGAAGGTTGAAGAGTCAAGCGACACCAACTTTGGTTTCAACGCTTTGACTTGCACCTACGAAGACCTGGTCAAGTCGGGCGTAATTGTTCCAACGAAGGTTGAACGAGTCGCTCTGCAAAATGCGGCCAGCATTGCTGGACTTTTGTTGACCACGGATTGCGCAATCACTGAGATCAAAGAGAAGAAGGCCAAGCCAGAGATGGGCGGCGGCGGTGGCGGCATGGGTGGAATGGGCGGAATGGGTGGTATGGACGGAATGGATTTCTAAGCCCAAGCGTCACTTCACATAATACGTAGACACGTAGGGTCTTGACTCGCACGGGCGTTTCAAGACCCTATTTTATTTTTGCGCACGAAAACAATTTTGAGGGAGTGATTTTAATTTGAATCGGGTTCAAACCAAATCAACATCGTCAACTTTTTATTTAGCGGATATGAAATCTCGACCCAAGACACCATCAACAGTGAGCACATGAAATGATGTGTTCACTTGAGTGTCAAAATTAAAGTCGGCGCCCTCTTTGCCATCCGGGCCAGTGAAGTAGCCACCATATCTAGCCCATGGACCCGCCAACGTACCAAGGGTGTCAGAAGCAAAGAGCCCCTTTTCTTTTTTGACTGAACCCGAATCAACGTTGGACGCGCGCACTTGCGCATTGGCATCCATGCTGTCATTGCAACCACTTAGAGCCACGTGCCCATCAAAGTACAAAGTCGCTGGCGCAGAATTCACGCACTGATTAAAGAAATATGGAATAGTTCCAGAGAACTTTGGATTGAAGTCGGGACCTTCCTTGCTTTGCAGCCAAGAGTGTTCGAGCATGCGAGTTTTCAAATCTGGAAACGCCGCCTGTCCCACGCTTGGGGAACGAAACGCGCTTGGCAATAGTCCGGTTGGGCCGGAACCAGAAAAAGAAACGCATCCATTTTTTGAGCCAAGCACATCGGGACAAAACATTGCCGCGGGACTGAAACAATACGAGCTTTCAACCCAACCGTCTGGGATTTCGCAAATCAAAGAGAAATCATCAGCCACATCAAGGGCGGGCTGCACGCGCTCCATGGAATATTTATCTTTGGGCGCGTAAAAGACTCTGTCATAAAACTTGCGGCCAACATATTGGCTGAACGCCCGGACATTTGGAATTCTCCACGCGCCCGTGCCGGTAACGCCAGGATCGCTGGTCCAGCTTGGCGAAAAAATAATAGGTAGGGAATACGCAACGTTGCTGCCCTTGGATCTGCCCCCATCACAGGAAGTCCAGAATCCCCAAATACCTTTCGCATTCATTACGCCAGCGCATTTACCGATATAGCCGCCGTACCCCAAGATCATGGAGGGACAACATCCGCCCGTACTTTTTAGGTATTCACCTTCAGAGCGATCGTTGACACCGGTGATGTGTTGGCCAAAATCATCAAACACAAATGTGGGTTGTCGATCGCTCCAGTCCGCGCCATAACTGCCGCAAGCCGAAGACATATTGCGCAGGTTCGCCAAACTTTGCGTGGTGAGCGCAGAATCTCGCGCCTTGCCAACCGCCGGAATAAGAAGCGAAAGAAGTAGGCCGATGATTGAAACCACCACGAGCAATTCAATGATGGTGAAACCAGATGTGTTATTTTTATTTTTCATAAGTTGAAAATTATTATTTGGCGGAAATAAAATCGCGGCCCAAAATTCCGTCAACGGTGAACACATGAAATGATGTGTTCACCTGCGTGTCAAAATTAAAGTCAGCACCATCTTTACCGTCCGCGCCGGTGAAGTAGCCGCCATAACTTCCCCACGGCCCGGGCAAAACCGAAAGCGTATCCGAGGCAAACAGTCCTTTTTCTTTGAGCGATGTAGCCGACTCTGTGTTGGAGGCGCGCACTTGGGCGTTGGCATCCATGCTGTCATTGCAACCGCTTAAAGCCACGTGACCATCAAAGAACAAGGTCGCGGGCGCGGAATTAACGCACTGATTGAAGAAGTAAGGAACATCGCCAGTGAATTTTGCATTGAAGTCCGGACCCTCCTTGTTTTGCAACCACTGATGCTCAATCATTCTGGTTTTCAAATCAGGGAAAGCGGATTGCCCAACGCTGGGCGAACGAAATGTTGACGGCAATAAGCCACCGGGTTTGTTTCCACTAAATGAAATACAACCCTTCTTCGATCCAAATACTTCCGCACACATCATCGCGGATGGACTGAAGCAATACGTACTTTCAACCCAGCCGTCCGCATCCTCGCAAATCAAAGAGAAGTCATCACCTTTGTCTAACGCGGGCTGCACGCGCTCGTTGGCTTGTTTGTCTTTGGGCGCGTAGAAGACGCGGTCATAGAACTTGCTGTTGATGTATTGGCTAAAGCTTCTCGCGTTTGGAGTTCGCCACACACCAAAGCCATCGGTGCCAGCCAAGCTGTTCCAACTTGATGCCAAAATAATGGGAAGTGAAAATGAATATGAAGCAGCCTCGGCCGCGCCGCCACCTTCACAACTAGTCCACCACGCCCAAAGGCCATAGCCAGTTCCACATTTACCTATGTAGCCGCCGTATCCCAAGATCAACGATGGTGGGCATGTACCGGTGGCGTTGTAATAATCTTTTTCAGATGCCACACTGAGGCCCGTGATGTGTTGGGCAAAATCGTCAAAGATGAAAGATGGTTGGCGGTCGCTCCAATCCGCGCCGTAACTTCCGCAGGCCGAAGCCATGTTGCGCAAGTTTGCAAGGCTTTGCGTGGTGAGCGCGGAATCACGGGCTTTGCCCACGGCTGGAATAAGCAGTGACAAAAGCAAGCCAATGATTGAAACCACCACCAAAAGTTCGATAATCGTGAAACCAGATGTTCTATTTTTATAGTTCATGGCTTGCTCGCACAACAAGTCTAAAGTGTTCACAAGCCGTCGCATGAACATATTTAGAATTTCTTATGTTTTTTGAAGCTAATTGATTGCTTCAACTCGGCACAATTTGGCGTACAGCAAATTGCTGTGACAAGAAAAAAGCCGCATCTTTCGATGCGGCTTTAAGGTTTTTAAATCAGTTCAATAGAAGCAATCAGATCATTATTACTTGGCCGAAATGAAGTCGCGACCCAAGATTCCATCCGTGGTGAACACGTGAAACGATGTATTTACTTGAGTATCGAAATTAAAGTCGGCGCCATCCTTGCCATCCGCACCTGTGAAATAGCCACCGTAACCAGACCAGGGTCCAGGCAATATGGCCAGGGTGTCAGTAACAAAAAGCCCCTTTTCTTTTTTAGTCGAACCCGCATCAGTGTTGGAAGCACGTACTTGAGCATTGGCATCCATGCTGTCATTGCAGCCGGTTAAAGCCACGTGTCCGTCAAAGAACAATGTTCCAGGCGCTGAATTTACGCATTGATTAAAGAAGTAAGGCACATCTGTTGAGAATTTTGGATTGAAGTCTGGACCTTCCTTGTTCTGCAACCAGGAGTGTTCCAACATTCTGGTTTTAAGATCTGGAAATCCTGCTTGTCCCACACTTGGTGAGCGAAACGCAGCTGGTAATAAACCAGTTGCACCTGTTCCAGAAAATGAAATGCAACCCTTTTTAGAGCCAAGTACATCTGGACAAAACATCGCGGCTGGACTGAAGCAATATGTGCTTTGAACCCAGCCGTCTGGTACTTCGCAAATTAAGGAGAAGTCATCACCCACTTCCAAGGCGGGCTGCACGCGCTCCATGGAATACTTGTCCTTGGGCGCGTAAAAAACCTTGTCATAGAATTTTCCGCCAACATATTGGCTAAACGCGCGGACGTTCGGAATTCTCCATCCACCCGTTCCAACTACGCCAGGATCGCCTGTCCAGCTTGGTGACAAAATAATTGGCAAGGAATACGCAAGATTGCTTCCTGAGCCAACGCTCGCGTCGCAACTGCTCCAGAAACCCCAAATTCCTTTTCCGCCCTTGGCGCCACCAGCGCATTTACCGATATAGCCGCCGTAACCCAAGACCATCGATGGACAGCATCCACCGGTGTTCTTCAAGTACTCAGCTTCGGAGGCATTGCTGATACCAGTGATGTGTTGACCGAGGTCGTCAAAGATAAATGTTGGTTGGCGGTCGCTCCAGTCCGCGCCGTAACTACCGCAGGCGGAGGACATATTGCGCAGATTGGCAAGACTTTGCGTGGTGAGCGCGGAATCTCGAGCCTTACCAACGGCTGGAATAAGAAGCGAAAGTAGCAGGCCGATGATTGAAACAACCACAAGCAGTTCGATGATTGTGAAGCCAGATTTATTAGATTTTGTTTTCATGGTGTTGAGTATTTAAGAGGTGCAATCGAAGCAATTAAAAAAGAAGGGAGGGAATTAAAAATTACTTTTGACCAATAGTGTCGCGGCCCAAGATGCCGCCCGCGGTGAGGACGTGATATGAAACATATTTTCCAGCAAACTCGGCACCGTTGTCGTATGTGGCGCCATTGGTGTATCCAGTTGGCATTGTTGGAATTGTTCCACCAATTGCAAATGTGCCCGTAATTGGCTTATCTCCAGCTGATGGGGTGGGATTTGTTTTGTCGGCAAGTGCAACACGAGAATATGTATCGGCTGCTTCTGCAACGCTTAATTGCGCAATATGTCCGTCAAAGAAAACCGTAGCAGGAGCGGATTGATATCCCTGATTGAAAACCCATGGCATGCCACCAGAACCACGTACAGCTGGGCAAAAAGAATCCTTGTTTGGCGAGCTTCCGCCCGTCCACTTTCCACCATCCATGGTGTCAAGATTTGGCTTATTTTGAAGCCATTGATGTTCCATGCAGCGAGTTTTGAGATCTGGAAACGCAGCTTGACTTGCAGCTGGTGACCGAAATCCAGATGGTGAAGTTGTTGGCGGCGCTTTAAAGCCCTTCTTCTTTGAAATCACATCTGGTCCCCACATCGCGGCTGGGCTCCAGCAGTAGGAACTAAGAATTGTCTGTTCTAGCGTGCCAGTGAAATCCGCTCCTGCTTCAAGGAATGCGGAAGCTTTTTCAGCGGTGACCTTATCTTTGGGCGCATAAAATATTGGATCATAAAATCGATTGCCTACATACTTATTGAAACTTTTAGCGTTTACAAGTCTCCAAGATCCAAAGTTTCCTGTTGTGCTCATTTGAAAATCACATGGCCAGTACGCCTTCACATATTTACAATCTGCGCCCGCAGCTTGCACGCCACAACTTGTGGCTTGAGGAATAAAGAATCCCACGGCGGAACCGTCTTCTTTGAATCCAAGCGTTAATTGGGCCGAGCATCGTTTGGTGGAATAGATCGCGCAATCACCATTGTTTGGTGACATGCCAATATCGTCGGCAATAGCCGTCCACTGTCGATCTTGGAAATCTGCTCCGTAAATACCACAAGCCGTTCCGATTGAACGAAGATTGGATTGACTTTGAGTTAACAGAGCCGAATCACGAGCCTTTCCAATGGCTGGCAGAAGAATGGCCACAAGCAAGCCAATAATGGAAACAACAACAAGCAATTCAATGATCGTGAAGCCTTTACGCATGAAAGTATTACTCCTAATTAGTGTTCGCATGGGTTCTATGATTTGGTCTGGTCAGCAATGGGTTAGATAGTGCCGACCGAATTATGTAGGTCGTGTTTACAATCCGAACAGATTTACGCAGGTGTTCCGTGAATTTTCTAGAAGAATCAATGTATCAAGAATAGACTTATTTTTCCCAAAGTAGCAGAAATTGTGCAAAGATAGAAACTTAGATTTTCTCACTTATTGGAATCTATCGCTACTATTTTGAAGAACCCAAGGAAACTTATGAAGCTCTATACAAAGTCTGGCGATGATGGAACAACTGGCCTTTTTTCTGGCGCCAGAGTGAGTAAAGATCATCCCAGAATTGAATCTTATGGGACAATAGATGAATTCAATGCCACTTTGGGCCTGTGCGCATCCGCTTGCCAGCGAGACAATCGATTGCACAAACGGTTGGTAGATATTTTTGCGCTTCTACAAAGCAGGATGTTTGATATTGGGGCAGATTTAGCCACGCCCGAGGGCGCAAAGAACGAATCCAAAATCCAGCGAATTACAACGGTGCACATAGAAGAGGTTGAAAAGTGGATTGATGAAATTGATGGAGCCAACACGCCGCTTACGGCATTTGTTATGCCGGGTGGGACAGAGCTTGCCGCAAGACTTCATTTGGCTAGAACTATTTGTCGCCGAGCAGAGCGCGAAATGATCCATTTAAGCCACAGCGAGCCTGTTGGGTTTCCATTGATCGTTTATGTGAACAGGGTCAGTGACTTTTTATTCGCCGCTGCAAGGCTTGCAAATAAAGATGCTGGAGTTGGGGATGTGTTGTGGATACCGTCAACTTCGCGTAAATAGACTCATAATTGAAGTAAATAGAAGGATTTTTGTTGAATTATAGTTTTTTTAACATTTCAAAATTAATCGAGTGTTTTGTTGAAAGATAACTATAATTTGCTTAATATTACTTTAAATAGGCAAATTTTATCTGGCTTATAAATACACGATTGGGTGTATTTAAAGTAAGAAGACAACTTTTTAAAGTATTTTATACCAATTTTGTTGTATTTTAAGCAGAAAAAGTTGCATTTTATCCATTTTTTGGCGTAGATAAGTGTTTTTTAAGCCACACCATTGGCCTATATTTCAAGCCATTATGCAATTTTTAAGGTTGATTTAATTGCTGAAAGCTGGCTTGGGCGGCGGTGACTTGGGCTTTGTACCCATCGATTTGCTTTTGCATTTGCTGCTTGGCGGCCACCATTTGATTCAGTTGTGACTGCAACGCTGCGGGGTCGGATGGAGATTGTTGAGCGCCAGAGCCCATTCCTCCCGAACTCTGGGCGTTCATACTTCCATTCATGCCACCAAGTCCGGAGCTTCCGCCAGCAAGTTCATCGGCAGGGGCGCGGGTAAGCACTAATCGAACCGTTCCAACCGTGGATCCGCTTTCGCTATACAGCATGGTCCAGCCAATTTGATCGGCTTGTGAGAAATCAATCAGCGAAGTGATACTGCGTGGCGCGTCGGTTTGCGTGGGACTTGCGTTGAGTGATTGAAATGTGAGTTGGGTGGCGGTGGAATTAAATTTGCCCCGCTGCCAAATCATGCTTTGGTCTTGGTCGGTCAAGAGCGTGCGTTGAAAGAATTGACCGCCCGTGTTGAATCCGATCGTGTCGACTTCTTGAATGGCCGCGGCGCCGTTGTTTAAAACCGTGTCGCCAAAGAGAAAGACGCCGCCAAGCGCCCATTGCCAAACAGCGCGGCCTTGCAGGCGCTTTTCAATTTGACCCGTGGGCGATACGGCTTCGCCAGAAATATTCCATGCTCCAACAAGACGCGCCAGAAGTTCATGTGCGGCTGGTTCCGAAAGCTGCGTCGTTGCGGCGGTTGGTTGAGTATTTTGCATATTGGCCACAGCGGTGGACGCATGCGATAAAAATGCGGAAGCAAGCAACACGGTTGCTACTGAAAAAATAAATGCATAGCGCGCGAATGTGAATCGCTTCAGGTTTTTCTGCGCGGAGCGTGCGAATGAACTTGTAAGAGAGAAAGAAGAACCGACTGTGTTGAAATATTTCATACCGTCAAGATATGCGATATTGCTCGGTTTGAAATCAATCCAATACTCAAATTGCACGCGGGATACATTGAACGCGCAAATGAATTTTGGTCCGCAAATTCAGGGGCGCGAAGATTTAGTTATTTAAATCGCGAAACACGTTGATCGTCATATGGCGCAAGCAGGAACGCCACAATCGCGGTCCAGCCTGTTTGATGCGAGGCGCCCACGCCACGGCCGTTATCGCCGTCGAAATATTCGTGGAAACAAAAATTACCAGCGAAGGCCGGCGATTTATCCAGAATTGGATAATTGCGGTTGACAGGGCGAATACCGTCCGCCTCGGGTAGGAAAATATTGACCAAGCGCTGCGCTAGGAACAACGCAACTTCTTTCAGATTCATCATGGTTCCGCTGTTGGTGGGGCACTCCACTTTGAAATCTGGTCCGTAGTAATAGTAGTAACGCAGCAGACTTTCAAAAACTAGAAAGTTCATTGGAAACCAAACTGGTCCGCGCCAATTTGAGTTGCCACCAAACGCGCGCGTGTCGCTTTCAGCGGATTGATATTGCAGGCTCCAACTCTGTCCATCAATCTCAAGCACGTATGGTTTGTCCTTGTGCTCCAAACTCACACTTCGAATGCCGTAGGGCGATAGGAATTGTTTTTCATCAAGCGCGCGCAAAAGCAGAGCTTTCATACGGTGTCCGCGCAATAAACTTAATAAGCGTGTTTGACCACTTCCCGGAGATTTCCAGCGAGAGATCAAACTTGCAAGATCTGGTCTGCGTGTCAGGAACCACGTGAGTTGTTGATCAAGTTTGGGATGGTTTTTAAGATCCATCTCATCAATCACGGCCACAGCGAACAGCGGCACAAGACCCACAATACTTTTCACGCGCACCGGAATGGCGCGACCATCGTTGAGTTGAATAATGTCGTGGAAGAATTGATCTTGCTCGTCCCACAAATCAATGCCAAGACCACCAAGATTAGTGGCGGCCTCCGCGATGAGTAGGAATTGCTCGAAGAATTTTTCCGCGATGCTTTGATAAAGATGTCCCGCGTTTGAAAGTTCTAGCGCCACGCGGATCATGGATGTGCAATATTTCGCCACCCACGCCGTGCCGTCGCTTTGCAAAATCACACCACCCATGGGCAGTGGTTTGCTGCGGTCAAACACTCCGACATTGTCCAAACCAAGGAATCCACCTTCGAAAATATTGTGTCCGTCTCGATCCTTGCGGTTCACCCACCACGTGAAATCTAGAAGCAATTTGTGGCAGATTTCTGAAAGGAAATCGTGGTCGCTCACATTCCATACATGCTGCTCAATTTGGAAAATGCGATAGGCGGCCCACGCAAGCACTGGCGGATTCACATCGCCAAGAGCCCATTCATATGCGGGAACTTGTCCGTCTGGATGCTGCATCCACGGCTGAACAATTTGCCAAAGCTGGCGCTTGGCGCGTTCGGGATCGATCATGGCAAGCGTGACGGATTGAAACGCAAGATCCCAACTTGCGAACCACGGATATTCCCACTTGTCGGGCATGGACAGAATGCATTCGGCGTCAACATTTTGCCACAGCGCATTGCGACCGCGAAGTCGCTCCGCGGGTGGCGGTGGAAATGTTGGATCGCCCTTAAGCCAAGTGTGAATGTTGAACTTGTACCACTGAAAGTTCCACAACAATCCAGCGAACGCCTTGCGCTGAACATTTCCATACTCTGGTTTATCGGGATGCCCATCAAGTGGTTTGTAAAAAGCGTCGGCTTCTTTTTGACGCAGCGTGAAAATAGAATCGAAATCTTTGAACGCGTCACCTTTCACTGTGGCTAGTTGCAGACGCGCGCGCATGGACACAGTGGCGCCGGCGGCAACGGTGAACTTGCGCACAAATGCGGCTTTTGTGCCTTCACGCAACGGATTCACCGCGGCGCGATTTCCATTGACGATGTAGTCGTTGATTCCATCTTTGGGATGTAGGCCGGGCGCAAGCGGAGCGCCAAAACATTTTTGCGTGTTGGTTTCGTTTTCACAGAACAACAACTCGTCGGACTTGTCACAACTCAGCACATAGTTGTCCATCATGTTGGGGGCAATCACAATGTGCCCAGGCTCTTCCATGCGCATGGCTGGCTTTGTGGCGTTGTGCACCCAACTCCAATTGTTACGGAACCAAGTTTGTAGCAACACGTGAATGTCGGCGGCTTCAGGCCCATGATTGCGAACAGTGACGCGCCACAAAATGTCGTCGGGCGTGGCCTTGGCATATTCAATCGTCACATCAAAGTGGCGTAGATCGCTGAAAGCTTCCGTGTCGAGCAATTCATATTCCGGGGCGTTGAGACCACGATCGCGATTGGTGGCAATCAGGTCCTCGTATGGATACGCGCGCTGCGGATATTTGTAGAGCATGCGCTGGTAACTACCGGTCGGCGTGGCGTCTTGATGCCAATACAACTCCTTCACATCTTCGCCGTGATTGCCCTGCGAATTTGTGAGACCAAATAAGCGTTCTTTTAAAATAGGATCTTTGCCGTTCCACAAACCAATACCAAGGCAAAGACGCTGTTTGTCGTCGCAAAAACCGGCGAGCGCGTCCTCGCCCCAGCGATATGTGCGACTGCGCGCATGGTCGTGCGGAAAATAATCCCAAGCGTTGCCATCGGCGGAATAATCCTCGCGAACCGTTCCCCACTGTCGATCACTCACCCACGGACCCCACTTGCGCCAACGGTGATCGATTTTGTCCTCTATCAGGCGTTGGCGTTCGGGGTCATTACTTGACGCAACCGTTAAGAATCCATCGTTACGAAGCGTGGGATTTGAATTTGGAATTTTTTCCGAGGCTGCGGATTGATTTGGCGAGGCGGTCATAGGTATATGAGAGCATCTTTAAGGCGTCTTTACAAGCAATATGGTTACTCTGTTGGGATGAATTTTGTGGCGAAAAGATTTATTGCAACCAACATAAATAGATTCACGGCGGCTTGCATGATTGTTATTTTAGGAGCGTGGAATTTTGGTTGCGTGACAACAACCACTCCCGTGAATGAAGACCAGTGGTTGCCTAAGCGCGATGTTCCCACCGCGGTGAAACAAGATGCGAAGCCGGATGCGAAGCTGGATGCGAAGTCTGACCAATTGCCTAAAGATAAGCCGCGGGCGCAAGCATCAACCGAAGCAGTTGTGAAACCGTGGGATATGCCAGCTGTTTCCGCGACCAAGTCGGATTTAACTCAGCCAAGTTCGCAACAAATGAGGGAGTGTTTAGCGGGGGCGACTTGGATCAAACTTGATGAGAACGGCACGCGCCGGCGAAGTTTGAAATTGAATGTGGACGGAACCTTTGTCGCCAAATCAGAGGGCGAAAGCGGCGAGTTACCGGCATTCACTGGATTACAGGTGCAGGCGAAAGGTCAGTGGGCGGTGAAGGAAACAGAGTTGAGATTACTTCCGCACGCGGGCGATCCAGTTGTGGTGCAACTTCAATGGCTTGGCGATAAGCGCTTGGTCATGATGAACGGCGAGTCGTGGATGCGAGGCCAGTGAAGCGAATTGTGAAATGTAGAAGTACAAGTTGCCCGAAAGACTTAACCTTCATCGGCGCGCATGATTGCAATCTCTTGACGCATTTGATCCAGCACGCGCATCTTTGCGTGCCGAATAGAAGCTTCGCTCATATCCAAATCTTTCGCCACACTGGCAACGGGTTCGCCGCGAACGCCGTAGCGCTCAAATGCCTCTAGTGTTTTGGGTTGGATATTGATCTTCACCTTTTCCAAGGCTCGGCGCAGCAAGTGCTCCGTCCATTCACGGTCCCACGCAGCGTTTAATTCGCTTTCACCAGCCGGCGGATCATAAGATTCTGGCAAGCCAACACTGGGACGCTTGCGGCGATAGCGATCGCGGATTGCGTTGAGCGTGATGCGCTTGAGATAGCCGCGGAAGCGGCCCTTTGCGGGGTCGTATTCAAAAACCCGCGACTGCTTGAAAAATCCAAGCATGACGTCTTGCAGAATATCGTCCACTTCTTGTGGCTTTGCGCCGGCGTTGCGGGCGAACCCCGCGATGACGGAGCCATACATTTTTGAGAAATCATTCCATCCAACTTGGCGATCAAGCGTTCCGTCAGCGCGAAGACGCAGCAACATGGATGCGCTGGTTTGATATGGATCTTTGGAATCAGTTGGTGGCGGCGGAAGTTCTGGAATTTCCTGCTCGCCATCACCATTATCTTCATCGGTGGTTGTGCGCGCGATAAATGTCCACGGCCCAATGGTGAGCACATCGCGGTCATGCAATTCCATTTTTTCGTTTGGCTCAAGGCGCACGCCGTTCAGCAAAGTTCCCAGAGAACTTGTGGCGTCCTCAATGGTCGCGCCCCCGCGATCGATTCGCAGAACCGCGTGTCGACGCGAGACAGATTCATCTTCTAGCACCAAACCAGAATCGGTTGCGCGGCCAATGATGCAAGTGGAATTTCCCTCTATACGAACACCCGGACTGGCGGGGCCGCTTGCCCGAATGAGCGAAAGAAATTTATTTGTTTTTGGGAGAGGCGCCATGGTGAGATGTGAATAGTGACCGCAAATCGGCGACCATGCAAGCCAACATTTTTATTGATTGGCGGACGTGTTGGCGGGCGTCACGCTTTGGCTGGTTGAAAGCGTTCGGAACAAAGAACTTATTTTTTTTGATAGTTTTTCATTGAGTTCCGGGGCATCTTCCAGCGCGGTTTGTGCTTTATTAAGAAATGACACAGCATCGGAATTTTTACCTTCTGCAGCTGAAATACGCGCCAATTCTAAATATGCCCGCGCAAGGTCGTCGGTGTCGGCTGGCGATTCAGATAAAAATTCCCGACGGGCCTTGTCGGCGTTGCGGCGCGCATCAATGAACGAACCATCCGCGCGAAGCGATCCAGCAAGAAGTAGTTCTGTTTCCGCAAGTAGGCGCGTTTGATCATTCGATTGAAGAAGTTCAATAGCTCGCGAAAATTCCTGGGCGGCAAGGTCGTTGCGATTTTGCGAAATCCACAAGTGACCCATGGACGCACGCACGCGCGCCTCCATGATTGGATCGTTGTTCAGGCGAAGTCCGGCAAGTCGGCTGGCCTCCGCCAAAATGTCCGCCGAGGTTCGTGGGGCCACGGCCGGTTTAGAAATAATTTCAGTAAGCAACTCTGTTATGAGAATGGTGGCGTCGTTGGCGCCTTGCGAAGCAATTTCGGCGCGATCTTTTGCCGCCAAGGCCATGGCGCGCTGTGAACGCGCGTTTAAGAAACTCGCCGTCAAGGCAAGAATGGCGATCAACGCAAGAGAGACGGCGAGTGGGTGGTGACTCATCGCGCGCTTCAGTCTTCGCGGCGGCGTGTCGGGGCGCGCATGCACGGATTCGCCGCGGCGGAAACGCTCTAGATCTTGCGCAAGAGTGAGCGCGGAGTCGTAGCGGCGGCGCGGGTCGCGGCAAAGACAACGCGAGATGATGGCGTTCAGATCTCCGCGCAATTCAGAAATAATATGAGCGGGAGTTGTGGATCGATTTTGCGCGGCCAATTTCTTTTCCGCATCGGGAAGTTTTTTAAATAACTCATGTGCCGCGCGGGTGTTGTCATCATCGGGCAAACAATCAGTGAGAAGCCGCAGCATGACCGCGCCAAGCGAGTAAATATCCATGCGGGAATCAGCTTCCCCAGTGCGAAGATTTCGCGCTTCTGGCGCCATGAAAGTTGGAGTGCCAACCAAAGCGCCCGCGCGTTCATCGGGATTCGTAGGATCAAACGCGGCGCGCGCAACTCCGAAATCAATCACTTTCACAACCGCTTCGTCGGCATCAAGAGAAACAAGAATGTTGGATGGCTTGAGATCGCGGTGAATCACGCCGCGTTGATGAGCGTGATGAACCGCGCGGCAAACTTGCGCCATGAGATCCATGCGTTGACCAAGTGAATGACCAGCAACATCACAGGCCTGAGTGATTGGAGAACCAGCAGCCAATTCCATCGCGAACCACGGTCGACCATCGGCTGATTCACCGGCCTCAAAAATTTTAATCAAGCCGGGATGATCAAGAAGCGCGACAACGTGGCGCTCGCTCTCAAAGCGCGCGCGACTTGATGAGTCAAGGCGATCGGGTCGAAGAATTTTAAACGCCACAGAGCGGCGCAGTGGTTCATCTTGTTCCGCAAGCCACACAATTCCAAAGCCGCCCTCACCAAGCACGCTGCGAAGGTGATACGGACCAATGCAAATTTCCGGTTTGATTTCTGTTTGCCCCAAAACGCTTTGCGGCGCGTTGCCCGCGGTGGGCAGCAATTCCAAAGCTTTGTTCAGCGTGGCGCGGTTGCCGTGAAGCAATTCGCGCAAAGCGGCCACTCGGCGAGATGCGGGTAGCGAAAGTACTTTTCGAATCGCTTCTTCTGCTGTAATAGCCGGCAACGTCATGCGAGCATGGTAAGCATTACGGCGGTTACCTTTAAGCGTATGGACAACTTTTCTTTGCAAGGAAAAACTGCGCTGGTATGCGGGGCGACACAGGGAATTGGTTACGCAACGGCGCAGGCGTTGGCTGCGGCGGGAGCTAGGGTGATTCTTTGCGGACGCAATGATGAAGGTCTTGCAAAGGCGCTTACTGAATTGCCCAAGGTGAACCAAGTTTCGCGTGGCGTGAATACAAATGCCGAGTCGGTGACCACGCATCAACATGAAATTATTTTGGTGGACCACGCAAATCCTTTGGCGGTGGAGAAAGCTGCCGACGCATTGGTGGCGCGAATCGGCGCGGTGCATATTTTAGTTGTGAACACTGGCGCGCCGGAAGCGGGATATTTAATAGACGCGTCAACGGATGAAATTGACAAGTGCGTTGCGCAACTTTTGGCCACGGCGCACAAGTTGGCGCAAGTCACCGCGCCAGGAATGCGCGCGGCGAAATATGGACGGATTATTGTTGTGGGCAGCACAAGTATTGAGCGACCAATTCGAGGGCATGGCGTGAGCAATGTGGCGCGCGCGGCCATGGCGAATTGGACCCGCACGCTTGCGGGAGAACTTGGTGGATTTGCAATTACTGCGAACTTAATCATGCCAGGACCAACGCGTACGCAACGACTTGAGTCCATCATTGCTGGGCGTGCCAAGCGTTCGGGTAGTTCTGTTGAGGAAGTGGAGGCGTCGATGATCGGAAAAATTCCTGCAGGTCGTTTCGCATCGCCACAAGAAATTGCCGCGGTGATTGCGTTTATCGCTTCGCCCGAGGCGGCATATGTGAACGGTGCGTTGATTGCGGTTGATGGCGGAATGTTGTGCATGCAGAGTTGAACACCAGCAAGAGCGTTACCATGATTGCGTGAAAAACATTCTTACAAACTTTAAAATCATTTTTAAATCATCAATACAAATTGCCGCGTGCGCGGGTGTTTTATGTGGATGTGTCGCGGCGGCGCGAAAGATTGGCTCCAACGCCAACAATTCGGATTCAAGCGCGGCAACTTCACATGACACATCCACCACGGCGTTGCGTTGGTCTGGCTCGTTCATGAATTCCAGCGGAACTTCTGGCGGGCAAGCGCGCTTTGTGATCGAGCAATCGGGGCGTGTGCGCGGAAGCATGACCGACACCGTGTGGTCGCAAGCAAATCCAACTGTGCCGCCGCGCGTCGCAACAGTTTCGGGCTTGTTGGGTCCAGGCGATGACATTGGTTTGACCGTGACGTGGACCGGCGGCGCGTATTTTTCATATGCGGGAACGTGGTCGCATCCAACCGCAGGTTCGCTGGGCGCAAATTTGAAAGCGACCACAACCAACGGCCAAAGCCAAGTCGATCAAATCACGCTCGCTTTGCATGAACAAGGAATTCCAGGCACGCCGCCGTATGGCGTTGCTCAAAAAACTGTCATGCCAGATTTTCAGAAACAGTGGACGGGAACATGGACGGTGAATTGGTACGACGGAGGCGCGGATTGGGGCACGGGCACGATTCGCGTTACGTCGGACGGCGCAATGAGTGGAGCGTTGGTGGATGACGGATTTAATTCAACCGAATGGAATAAGTCTATTTCCGCAGCATTTGTAGGCAAAATCGCACCCGATGGAAGCACGTCAGCGACAGTGACTTGGTCGGACACCAGGCCGGTGTGGCCAGTGGCGGGCAAAGCATATTTTGTTGATCCGGAAAAGTTTCAGTTGAACTTCACCCCGGCGAGCAATGCCGCAACGCCCGCGAATTCAATCACCATGACGTTCATGCGCGGTCATGGTTGATGCGCGGGTTGCAGTGTGGACAAATAAGCCACCACATCGCGCAGCTCGCGCGGTGAAAGCAACACGCTCATAGTTGGCATGGCGC
>Ga0214919_10004598_pt1 | contig 20107 bp, 17 predicted proteins | sample LL1503_MetaG_FD_177994 | JGI IMG/M metagenome (GOLD analysis project Ga0214919, IMG submission 177994) | Freshwater microbial communities from Lake Lanier, Atlanta, Georgia, United States - LL-1503 | ecosystem: Environmental > Aquatic > Freshwater > Lake | place: USA: Georgia | collected... | reverse complement strand
AGTAACATGCCCTACTAATACTACGATAATCTGTCGACTTTTCGCCAACCGGGTCAAAATACTCGAGCACTCGCGAACCTGCGCAACCGAGCCTGGAGCGGACTGTAAGAAATCTGAATAGGCAGTTTGAATCGAATCAATCACTACGACATCTGGTTTTTCCTGCTCAACTTGCGGCAAAATAGCTTCAATTCTGATCTCGGACATCAGGCGCAGATTGGGATTACTGGCGATTTCCAGACGTTTGGCACGGAGCGCAACTTGCTGCACTGATTCTTCCCCGGTTACATACAATACTTTATTCCCTGCCTGCGCCAAATGTGCCAAGGTTTGTAAAAGCAAAGTTGATTTACCAATTCCCGGATCACCCCCTAGCAAAATTACCGAACCTAATGCCAGACCACCACCCAAGACCCGATCCAGCTCATCAATATGAGTTACTTTACGACTAACATCCTGCGCCGAAATCTGATCTAAATTGACCACTTGCGATTGGGTATTAAGCGCGGTAAAACGATTTACCGAAACATTTTTTGCTTCGGGTTCTTCGACTACCTCAATTAAACTATTCCACGCACCGCAACCATTGCACTTACCCTGCCATTTGCTATGTTTATCGCCGCATTCGCTACATTCAAAAACTACTTTTGCTTTTGCCATCCGTTTTTGTTATCCTAATATTCACAATTTATAGCGTAGATTTTAGCACACTTGAATCTTAACCATCCTGCTTAGCTTAAAATACGAAAGATACAACCAAACCTAAGATTCAAAGACGATGAGTATAGATTTCATTATATAACAAAAACATTACCATGTTATAATCCATGATCTCAAAATCAAATACTTTGGGTATATTTCTAGCTTTAATTGAACAACCCAAACCTAAAAAACTTACATGAACGGAATCATACATTGGCTACTCAACACACGGAATTCTCTATTTCTGACAAAAACCAACTACTCAAATTACTGCACGAAAATGGACGAGCACTGGAGTATGCCAACCATGAATTGCGCGCAGATAAAGAGCTGGTGCTCTATGCAGTAAAGCAAAAAGGACGTGCGTTAAAATTTGCCAGCGCTGAGTTAAGCGGTGATTTTGAGTGTGTTTTAGCGGCGGTAACCCAAAATGGTAAGGCTCTGGAATATGCATCGCATGAATTAAAATCCAATCTTGAAATTGTTAGCGCTGCGGTTAAAGATAATGGTAGCACGCTAGTCTTTGCCAATGAGGAATTAAAATCTAACCAACGTGTGGTGCTTGCTGCAGTTACACAAAACGGTGGTGCACTTAAATTTGCTGCAGATAATTTACGCAGTGATTATGAGCTGGTTTTAGCTGCGGTCAAACTTAAAGGACGCGCGCTGGAATTTGCGGCTGAAGAACTTCGTGCAGATAAAAGTATTGTTCTTGCTGCAGTCGCTGAAAATGATTGGGCTTTTGCTTATGCCAGCGACGAATTACGCGCTGATAAAGACTTTGCACTGCAGATAGTTGCACTAAAAGGACGGGCTTTGGAATACGCAAGCGCAGAGCTAAAAGCAGACCCAGAACTAGTACTCGCGGCAGCGGTTGAATACCAATGGGCATTAGATCATGCGGACTTAAAGCTAATGACAAATCGCGATTTTATTTTAGCGGCAGTAAAACTACATGGGCTAGCACTCGAATACGCCAGTGAAAATTTGCGGGCTGATCGTGAAATCGTTTTAACCGCTATAGAAGAAAATCCAGAAGCACTAGTCTACGCCAGCTCAGATTTACGTGCTGAATTTGCTAAAAGGTTAGCAATTAAGCTTGATAAATAAATTATGTAAATACACACAATCTAGTAAAAAATACTGCAAAATGGATGAGAAATTATTCGATTTTCAGAGTAAAATAGCGGATGAAACACTTATTTAATCTCTAGAGATAATTAAACCCATAATATGCATGATAAAAACTATATAACCCTAGCTGGTTATGCGATCCTCCGCGAAGAATTACACAATTTAGTCACCAAAGAACGCCCGCATTATGTACATTTGGTGAACTGGGCGGCGAGTAACGGTGATCGCTCAGAAAATGCTGACTATCAATACGGTAAGAAGAAGTTACGCGAGATTGATAAACGTATCCATCAGCTAACCAAAAAAATTGAACATGCCGAGGTAGTAGATCCGCGCGTCCACGATGGTAAAGAAACTGTGTTTTTTGGCGCGACGGTAACGATTTTACGTAATCAAACTCAAGAACAAACCGTTACTATCATTGGACAGGATGAAATTGATCCCAGCACCAATAAAATCAGCTGGACTTCACCGCTGGCTAAAATACTTTTACGCAAAAACCTCGGTGACACCTTTATGTTTACTTCCCCGCAAGGGCGTGATGAAATTGAAATTATAGAAATCAGCTATGACACCTAAAAACAAAGTTATTACTATCATCGGTGGTAAAGGTCAGATGGGCGAATTGTTTTGTCGCTTATTTGACTCACTTGGACACATTACGCATAAAATCGGCTCACGGGATTGGGATGATGCTAAGCAATACATTGCGCAATCCGATTTAGTTATTGTAAGCGTGCCCATCAACCGCACCAGTGCCATCATTGAACAAGTAGCAGCTTTAATGCCTGCAGAGGCAGTTTTAGCTGATTTTACCAGCATAAAAGTTGATCCGCTACTGGCGATGCTAAAATATCATTCTGGTGCAGTAATTGGACTTCACCCGATGTTTGGTCCTACCATTACTAGCACCCAATCACAAGTAGTAGTCTGTTGTGAAGGACGTACGCCACAACAATCACACTGGTTATTGAATGATCTGGCACAACTTGGTTTTACACTAAAACAGATGACTGCATCGGAGCACGATCAGGCGATGTCATTTATTCAGGGTGTGGAACATTTTATTACTTTTAGCTTGGGTACATTTTTGCACCACAAAAACCAACATCCAGAAAAGCTGCTTGAAATTGCCAGTCCGATTTATTTAGCTAAATTACTTCTGATGGGGCGGATTTTTGATCAGGATCCCAAATTATATGCTGATATAATTATGGCAAATCCAACTCGTATTGCACTAATTGCCGAATTTGCTGAATGGTTACAAAACTGGGTGCATAAACTCCAAGCCAATGATAAAACTGCTTTTACTGAAGAATTTATTAGTGCAACTAAGTGGATGGGTGATTTTACTAAATATTCACAAAACATTAGTGATGATTTTTTAAACATTGACTTAAAGAAGTAACGAATCATGAAAATACATAATAAACTTTTATTAATTGCATTAGCCACAACAGCAATAAGCCAAGCATTATTTGCAGTAGAGCGCCCCGGCATGAATGTTACTTTACCTCAAACAGCCCCTGCACCTTCAACCGGAGTTTATTATAATGCCGATGGTAAATACGCTGGCACAACTCAATCAGTTAATGGCAGCACTAGTTATTATCATAATGGACAATATCAGGGACAGGCGCCCAATGGCAACGCTGAATACAATAACCAGCAAAACAATCCTGAGATGATTGATAATATAGGCACAACTAACAGGAACTAAGTAAAATAGCTGTCAATTATGTCATTGTCCAGGATAATGATACATGGTCGACAAAGGCTTTGTGGTATATATCTATGATAAGCAAGTTTAATCGCACGATCAATGAGTTCACTGGTATCCGCATCAAAAATATTAAATTTAGGACAGATTGATTCTACCGTAATTTTTGCCAGATTGCCTCGGCTGATCTCCAAAACATCCGCAGCCTGTCTTTGACTTAATCCACGCACCAATAAAAAAAGTACCTCATGTTGACGGGTGGTTAATTTTATTGGTAAATCATACTCTTTGATCGTTACAGGTTCAAGGTTTTTCTCCTGCAAAATGGTTAAGTATTCATTAATTCCAAATAAATTACAATTAGATGAATAAGTTTGCAATGCTACCAATTCACCACTATCATGAAAAACTGGTACGTATGATACTAAACGAGAACTAAATATATTATCTCTTGGTATCAAGCTTATAAAATTGACCGGGATTTTGTGATGAATTACTATTTGTTGCAATTTGATCATTTTTTTACACGCGATACGAATTGCTTCAATATGTATCGCATCACTAAAGCCAGTCAAAGTAGCTATATTCTCATCAGTTACATTATTAAGGTTAAAAGATTTATTTAACACGCTTAAAATATTTTCAATACCAAATTGTTTTCTGGTTTCTTCAGATACCACCAATAAATTGCCATCTAAATCAAATAAGGCCGAGCAATTTGAACGCTGAGTAAGCTGGAACTTATTAATCAGAACATTATGCACATAGTCATATTTTTCTTGTGTCGCTAAAGCCATGCCATTTCCTTAAAAGTCTGAGCAATAAAAGCTTTAAAACTTAGCGATAGTTTCGCTGATTAATTTCAGGAATGTAGTTTTAAGCTAATTTTAATAGAAACTATATTTTACTGAATTACTGAAGCTAAGGTCAATGATTTCTCAGATATTAATTTGAACATATCAAAAAAACCCATACCATTTTGGAAGGTTAACCTACAGATTTTATTTTGGTATAGTCCTGATATTAAGTAAAACCTAGGATACACACTCTATACACAAGTGGAGTAATTTTGCAATAGCCATTTTTGACGATTGTAGAATTATATTGATGCTGCGATAATACGGTTAAAAGTATTTCTATTTATTATTGTATAACTGTTATGCATAAATATAGCAGTAATTTCACCAAATAAGGAGTAAAATCAAGTCATAATAATATCAAATTTTTTTATTTAGTCACAGAGAGGAAAAATCTAACATGAAAATTTATAAGCTGAAAAAGCGTTATCTAAGTATGCTAATTGCAACTACTACACTGTTAAGTGCATGTGGTGGTGGAAATAGCAGTAGTAGTAGTAGTAGTAGTAGTAGTAGTGGACAAAATGCCACTGGAGCAAGCATTCAAGCGTCATCTGAAGTACGATCTTTATTTGCAGCTAATAACTGTTTGAGCGCTAAAGTTAATCTTAGCGGTACTGGTTGGTATCTCAGCGGCAATGTAACTCTTACCAACAATTGTAATACTAGTCAGGCTATCAATGGCAACACAATAAGCTTCACCTCACAAAATTTAGCTAAAGCCTACGTAGCAATCACTACGCCACTGAATAACTGGTGGATTAATAACGACCAATACACCATTAATTTCACCAATGGGGGCGCAAATCAAGTTATTGGAACAATCATAGGTAAAGATACATCTGCAATACTTCTGCCAAATCAGAGTATTAAGTTTGACGGTGGGGTTAATATGCCAGATGGTACCGTAGCTTATGATAGCAACACTGCCAATACTACTCTGGTTATTAATGGCTCAGCACCAGTTGCACAAACTGGGACAATGACAGTTTCGGTTAATAGCAAAAATGCAGATTGTAGTGGAACAATCTGTAACTCAATTAAAGTTGCAGTAAATGATGTTAATGGTAAGACAGTGGCAACAGTAGCAGTTCCTGCAACTAGTGCTGGTGCAATTTATACCCAAAAAATTGAAAGTCTAAATGCGGGTAGTTATACACTATCTGCTTCAGCCATAACTAATAACACTATCACATACGCACCAAGTGCTGCTCTTGCAGTCGTAGCAAATACTGATACACCAGTCACGGTTAGTTATCAACAAGCTCAGCAAGTTGGTCAAGCTGCAATTACTTTACCTAATGTATTTAGCGGTTATAAAGGTAATTTACTGGTAAAATTACTTAACACTAAAGAATCAAATTCGCTAGTTAATACCTATGCAATGACACAAGGTCAAACCTTAACTACTGAAGCATTGCCTATTAGTGATCCTAAACATCAGTATGCAGTTCAGGTACAAGGTATTGCTGATCCAGCTGCTGGTAATTTCTATATTGAGAGTGGCTTAGCTATTGTAAATATCAGCAACAATAAAACTACCGCAATTAGTATTCCGTTTAAAACGGCAACAGTAACTAAGCGCACGGTTAGTTTTGTAGTTAGCGGGCTTAATAATAGTACAGCGGGGATAAACTTTCAGGATTCAGCACAAAAATATGCTTACCCAAGCTATAGCGGTTTAACCAATTCAAGCGTAAAATATTATTTTGAAAATAATACTACCTTAGGTTATTCAGTTAAAGCCGCAGCTGGTAACTATAAAGTTAATCCGCTTGAAAGTACTAATCTTATCACTGCCAATAAAACCATTACCGTTGGATTTGAATCAGCAGCTACACCGACACCTTCTGGCTCAACAGTAGCTGGCTGGCCTGAATACTTGGCAATGGGTGCAGTTGGTGGGGCAAATACTGATCCAGTGGCACAAGTAAATAGTGGTGGCGATGATTCATTTGGTGGCAAACCTGTCGATGCGGTATTTAAATATGCTGGCGTTAATGGGAATGGTGATCCTGGTGTGATTGATCCACCTATGAATGCGATTCGCATGGCAAATGATTTAACTGAAGTTGCTAAAGTAAATGATCGCGCTAGTCGTGTAGTGATTATTGAGTACACCGGAGAGATGAGTGGTGGTGAAAACTTTGCTGATTTTACTAATAACAATGTACCAAATCCGAATAAGCAAAATTCAACTTATATCATGGCGCGTCATTTTGCCAGTTTAGCTGCCGATGCGCAAGCCTTAGCTGATAAACCTGTGGTTAAAGATGGCAAGAAATACTATGGTTCGATGATCCTAAATCCTGATTTATTAGGTGCAATGGAGCAAAACGGCTATATTGATTCTGTTAATGGGCAATTACCTGCCAATGCAGTAAATAGCGCAGTTGATCAGGCTTTGTGTTTGTTAACTAACTCGCGTAGTTATACCAACACAGCAACGCCAAATGGTGATGGTAATTATGTGTATAAAGGTAAAACTTATACTGGTACGCCATACCAAATTTTGAGTTCTATGCTAAGTGATGGTTATCCAGTTTGGTCAATCAGTGGTACTAGTGATGCCTTCTGGGGTACTGGTATTGATAATAAAGGCTATGATGGTAACTACTCGCAAATGGGACAATGGTTTAATGCCTGCGTGACAAACCCTAGCTATGATAAAACCAAATATACTCGCCCTAATTTCCCTGCTGGATTTGATGGTTGGGTACAGGCTAATAACTGGTTAATCAGAACTTTTGCAGCTAAATCTAGTGGCGTAACTTTTGCATGGCAAACTAATATGTGGGCAGTTAACTCTGGTTTCTGGTTGCATAATGAGCTGAGTGCTAGCGATATTGCTGCACAATACTCAACTAAAGTTAGCAACTGGCTGAAAACTTATGCACCAAGTTCAATTATGAATGTAGGTAGTGAACTAGCACCGGATTATTTCGTCTTTGATCGTTATGAGATGGATGATAGTGCTGCACCTGGCTCGGCTACATTATATAGTGCACGTTCATGGGATAATTACCTGATCGCAGTTGGACAGGTTAGCAAAGCATTTAACAATATCCCTATGATGCTGTGGCAAATACCGGGTTCGCACTTACCATATACAGGTGAAGTAACTCCAGAATTATTCGGTGGTAATGCGGGTAGCTATATCTTTAGTACTGCGCCAGTATATTTCTTTGGTGATAATAACCTTAAATCAGATTTAAGTAATTTGATTATGGGTAGCAGTGCTGGTACTACTAATGCTGCAGTTGGTAGCTATCTAGTACAAAGTAATTACAATTGTACAATCAGTAATTGTAACTATCAACAATACTTGAGATTTTATGCTGGTAAAGCTAATAACTATGACTGGTCACGTGATAATGGTAAACTAGCTTTTGCCGCATCAAACGGGGTATTTGCAATCCTTTGGGGTGGTGGAAATACAACTAATGTAATCAAAAATTTTAGTAATCCAGATGATCATGGCTGGTTGGCAAATAAGATTAAAGCTTATTACCAAAACCCACAAAAGTTAAAATAACTTTTGTATAAAAAGGTCGCAAATGCGACCTTTTTTATTATAAATTACTCAGCGTATAAAAAGAGGTTAGCTAAAAAAACTAACCTCTAATAAAGCTAAAACATATGGAAACCCCTTAGCAGGATCCCAATTATAGCAATAGCAGATGCGATAGTTATACTCATAGCAGCAAAAAACTTTCTATCCATTCTAGCCTCAGCTCTATCCATCCTTGCTTCCATTGCTTCCATTTTTAAATCAATTTTTTGGTCAAGCTTCTCAAACTGCTGATCAATTTTTTCAAATTTTTGGTCTACCTTCTCAAATTTTTGGTCTATTCTCTCAAATTTAGCATTAGTTTCTTGTCTTAACGCAGCGATATCCTCACGCGTAGCAGCGTGCATAAGTAAATCCACAAGTTTATCTTGTGTAATCTCTAACTTAACTGGGGTATTATTTTCCATAATAATCTGCTCCTATAGCGTTATTATACTTGAATTTTACTTAATAAGGTAGGGATTAAATCTCTACCTTATTACCGCCACAGAACATTGGTTTGATATTATTTTCTTTGCTCATGGAACGTCAGGAACTAGTGCAAGCAATATAAGCGCTTATATGACATTATTGTGGCGAACTTAAATTTGCAATTGCCGAGGCGGTTAATTGATTGTAAGCTGGACTTTGCGGAATCCCTTTTACACTACTAAATGCTTTGTCTAAATGCTTTAAAATCGTTGGCTGGTTGCAAATTTCAATATCATTTAGATTAGTAATTAACTGAGTGTAAATTTTATCATCTAAGGCATTAATTTGCTTACGTAAAGAATCGATCCCTGGCGTTACTTCAGCATCCGGTTGCTTGTCTTTATTGGCATTCCAGCGGGCAATCCAATAATCCTGAATAAATTTAGCCTGATCCATCTGAATTTGCGCAAAAACCATCAGATCTCCGCTATCAATTTTATTTTTCTTCGCAATGTCTTGGGTATTTTGCAATACTTTAAGCTCACGCGGAGCATCATAAATAGTTTGCTTATTAATAAACTTATACGCCGCAACACCCTCCATTAATGCACTTCGCGCAGCCATAGTGGCAAATAAATCATCAAGCTTTTTAGTGTTGCATTCTCCTGCAAATACGTTTTGATTAAATGCGATACAACATAAAGAAGCGATTAGTAGTTTATTTATTTTTGAGGTTACAAACATATTATTTCCCTATAAAATATAAAATAATCAATATGATAAATATTTAATTAAGTATAAGATAAATTAATTATACCACTAAAAATGGCGGTGGTATTGCGGCATATAAACAAAAATTCAAGATAATTGTAAACTTAATGAGTTTTGCTCAGAACAATTAAGTAACCTTGAAGCTTGGAAATAAAATGCGACAATGTTTTGAGGTTAAAGATTGAGGAAATCATGCAAATTGAAAAGCTCGGGGTGAAAAAAACACCCGGGCATATCAAACAAATTAATGACTGATGTTACGCAGCATGAGCTAAACTTACATCTCTCTAATTTAATGTAAGACACGATTGAAGCAAATACGTGAGCTACTAGTTTGCCTCAACCAAACCGCCAAACCCTGAGCATTAATCTGCATATCTACCCCGATTAACTCTAAGATTCGTTCCGGGCTCAAATCTATGCCAAAACCTTGTGCTTCTCTCACAATATACTCCTCAAGCTTACGAGTAATTTCTGCAACCACATCTGATGCCCCAGCAGATTCGCAGGCAATTGCGACATAGTCGGCTATCATTCGGCGTAAATCATTGGCAACTTGTTGAATATCGCTAATTTGACCAAAATGAGTTAAATAAACGGCTTCTGGTGCAAGAGACTCAATTAAGTCAATCGACTGTAACATTTTTTCTGGTGAGAAATTAACCGGAGTAGTGGTTGGAAAAACAAAATTTTTACCAGCTAGAATTAATTCAGGATAAGCTACACCAAAAATATCACCACTAAAAATACCACTGCTCTTACTATCCACGATGATATTATGATGGTTAGCATGCCCCGGTGTATCGCGGCAAATTAATTCACGTCCATTCAGATTTATAATTAAACCATCCTCAGCTTTAATAATCCGACTCGCAGCAATCGGCGCTAACTTACCATAAACTTTATCGACAAACTCTTGTCCATAAACACCAACTACCCCAGCCTCCAAATAGCTTGGGTCTATCATATGCCGTACCCCCTTGGGATGAACAACCAATTGTGCATTGGGAAATGCTGCCATATAACTACCTGCCCCACCAGCATGATCAAGATGAATATGGGTAAGTAAAATATATTTTACGGCTTCAGGAGTTAAGTTTAATTCACCTAAAGCGTCCAAAACATATTGTAATGATGCTGCATTTGCCGTTTCAACCAGCGCAACACTATCACCTTCAACCAACATATAAACCGCAGCTAAATTATCGCGTAGATAATGTGCATCTAATAAATAAATTCCATTGTTATAACTTTTCACCTCTAACTCCATAAAGTACTAACAAACACAGCTAAAAAATCCGTCTATATCTGTTTAATCAGTCCGCCATCGACACGAATAGATGTTCCATTAATATAAGCAGCGAGATCAGAAAATAGGAAACATACCAGATGAGCGACCTCTTCAGCTGTCCCATATCTTCCACAAGGAATCTGGCTAATCGAGTTCGCTCTAAATTCTTCTAAAGGTAAATTTGATTGTTGGGCTTTGTTCTGTTCTATTGTATCTAACCTATTGGTTTGGACGCGCCCCAAGACAACGGTATTAAGCGTAATATTATGTGTTGCTACCTGCATAGAAATAGTTTTAATCCAGCCAGCTAATGCAGCTCTAATTGAGTTAGAAACAATTAAGCCAACTTGTGGTTCAATAATCCCGGATGATGACAATGACACTATACGCCCAAAATTATTTGCTTTCATCAAATTTATAGCAAATTCAGCAATCAAAATTTGAGACAAAAATAAGCTTTGAAATGAATTTTGCCAAGTAGCTGCTCTAACATCTAAATCTTGCGCTGAAAAGCTGGGACCACCAGAATTTAATAACAAGCAATCCAACTCGCCGCCCCAACTTGAGTTAATGTATTGTTTAAATACCTCTTCTGAGCCAGGGTCACAAAGATCTATTTGAAGTATATCCGGACGACATTTGCTTAGTTTAGCTATTTTGTGGCGCGCATCTTGCAAATTGTGCTGATTTCTCGCTACCAGCAATACTTCCGCACCTAATAATGATGCTTGTAATGCGCATTCAAAGCCAATACCAGTACTGCTTCCGAGTAATGCAATCTTTTTATTAGACAAGTCCATATTTTTCACCAGTTATGTGGTTAATTTGCTCAAAAAAATCAGGGAACGAACATACAACATCCGTATAACCGTCAATTCGATTACTACCATTCATTTTTAACGAAGCAATAAATAATGACATGAAAATCCGGTGATCACCCCAGCTAGATAATGTTTGCCCGCCAGAATAAGTACTTTTACCATATATAATAAAGCCATCCATAATCCCTTCTTTATAGCTTATTCGCATATCAACACCTAGTTTAGTTAGCTCAGAATACATCGCCTGAATTCGATTTGATTTATGGAGCCTTGTAATGCTACCCCCGGATACTTGGAATTTACCAGTTACAAATGTGCCAAGTGCGGCAAGTGTTGGTATAATATTCGGACAATCAGAAACCTCAAAAGCATAATCTCCAAGCAGCTCATTCAAGGGATTATTTATTTTAAGTTCATTACGCCCCTCATCAAATTGAACATCCACCCCAAGTTTTTGAATAATTTCAATAAAATATTTTTCGCCCTGTAAGCTACTTTTGCTAATATTCTGAAATACATAATTACCCTTAAATAAGGTTGCTAACGCTAAAAAGTATGAGGCAGATGTCATGTCTCCGGATAATGTCACTTCAATTGCTTGATATTTCCCAGGTCTAATTTTAATATAACTAAGATCAGGCGTATAAGTAACGTCAATAGCTGATTTTTGCATAAACTCTATGGTTTGATGAATATATGATTTCGAAAGAATACTCCCGCTAACATGCAACTCAATCCCCTGTGCTGACAATGGAGCTACAAACATTAGTGCGCTAATAAATTGTGAACTAACATCTCCCTCTATAACACATTCGCCACCCGCTATACCGCTCCCCCAATTTATTATTGGTGCCATATATTCATCGCCTAAGTAGTCTATCCTTGCCCCTAATTTAGCTAAGGCAATAAAAAGTGGTTTCATGACCCTCGCTCTTAAAGTTTTATCACCCGTAAGAGGAATAGCGCAACCGCTAATACTCGTTATGGCAGCAGCAACTCTAAAAACCAAAGCTGAGCCCTGAGCATCCAAGAGCGTATTATTAAACTTGATTTTACTGTTGATCCCTTTAATTCTTAATTTATTATCCTCTTCGAAAAATTCTGCACCCAACGAGGTAAAAACTTCCTTCATAATAGTAGTTTCAAGGCAGCGTAAATCATTGTGAATTATACTTTCTCCACCTGCTAAGGCACCAACAATAATCCCTCTTTGAGTCTCTGGTTTTGATGAAGGGATATAACAGCTGGTATTGATTATATCAGCGCAGCTAACAGTTAGATACATAATAATAAACCCCTCTTAGAACTTTAAGCTTATAGCGAAGTTTTTGTTAAAATTTTTGCCGGATTAACTCGCATAAACCACTATGACTAAACCCCAAAACTTTGCTATTAGTTATATCATGCTTAAATAGTTTTTTAAGATATTCAATAACTTGCTCTTGCTCAGAATTCGTCATATTTTTTAATAAATCCAGCAAAATAATCCCTTGCAGATTGCGTAAACAAATTTGCTGATAAATCGCATCTAATACCAAAAAATTTAATTTGCTCCGGCTAAATTTAGCTTGATCACTATTAACATCAATCAGGTTAATCCCCGATAAGCAATGTATTTCCAGACTCGCGCCATTGCTTAAATTATAACTAGTACTCGCGACTAATTCCCGATAAGTCGCTAACTCATTTTCCATATCAAGCCGCGGATTGTATTCAATGGTATCGAGTAACCAACAATCCTGTAAGTGCAAAAGTTGCTCATCAACTAGTTTGTCATTACTTGAAATCAGACAATCTTGTGCTAATGGCAAAGAGCGAAGTAGTTTTAAATAATTTGGCACACCAGCAATAACTTCATTATCTGAGCTAAGCAGCGCCAGCTTGTTCAGCTGAGTTCCAATGTGTTCAATCTCAAGCATAACCGGCTCAATATCAGCTAGTTGTTTAACGCTGCTGCGTAAAGTCCATTTTGCCGGATAAGCGAGCATTGCTTGAGATAGCATTTCACGCTGTGTAGCCGAAGCACGTGAGCAGTCCGCACTGGAGATGCCACTACTAGCCGCAACTACATATTTACCAACCAGCTGCACGCCTAGGCGAAATTTCGCCTGCTTGCTTTCATCACCAAGCCAGGTTAATTGCACCAATAAATTTGCACCATCCTGTAGTTTAGCACCTTTTGCCAAATTAACAAACCCAGTTTTACCCGGGGAATAGTCAATAAATGCGCTGTGTTCCGCGTGATTAATTTTGCTTACCTTAGCATTAAATACCGCCTCACTGGCAAAGCCATCATGATCTTGCGTGACATAGCATAATTGATCTTTAATATAGCCAAACCCGTAAACCACTGCTTCCTGACGATAAATAACAACTTTATTTAACATTGGTATTTAGCTCGTGCAACAAATTACGGACGATATTGAGTGGTAAACCCATAATCGCATAAAAGCAACCGTCAATTTTTTGGATATATTGCCCGGCTAAACTTTGGATACCATAAGCACCAGATTTATCCTTATAATCACCAGTTGCCAGATAGCTATGGATTTCTGCATCACTCAACTGATCAAAATAAACCCAGCTTTGACTGGTTACGGTTTTCTCAAAATCATGATATTTTAGAGTAACCGAGGTAATTACCAGATTACGATCCCCGGCAAACATCCGCCACATCCGAAAAGCATCCGCATAATCAACTGGTTTACCAAGAACCTGACTTTGATAAATCACTTCCGTATCCGCGGTTAAAATTGGAAGAGTCGGCAATTCTCTATCTAACATATATTGCCAGCCAGCCTCGGCTTTTTCCCGACAAATCCGCTGCGAATAATCGAAAGGGCTTTCTCCATCTGCAACTATTTCCGGAATATCAAATGATAAACTTGCAAAGTTTATACCCATTTGGGTTAAAAGCTCAGCGCGTCTGGGACTTTTTGATGCCAGATAAATTTTTGATATACTTTTATTAACCATATTTATATTCTTTATTTAAGATTTTTTGTGAAATAATATTTGACAACGCTAGTGTTCCCAACGTATAATACCGTTCTTGAATAAAACAAAGCCTCAATAGCTCAGACGGTTAGAGCGACGGACTGTTAATCCGCAGGTCGTAGGTTCGATTCCTACTTGAGGCGCCACTCTATCAAATCCCAGCAGTCAATTCACCAACCAGATTTTCACTCATCGCATTTTTGATTGTTTCTTTGCTCATCTTGCTTGACATCAATACCATTAATTTTGCCAATGCTGCTTCAATAGTCATATCGCAACCACTTACAATCCCCAAATCATGTAAACAGCTACTTGCGTAGTCATTAGAAACCCGCCCTTCGTTTACCTGAGTTATATTGACGATGATAATCCCACGTGCAACTGCATTTTTAAGCGCTTCAACCAGATGCAGATTTCCCATTGGAATATTACCGCTACCATAGGTCTGTAACACTACCGCATCCAGTTCAGTATTATTTAGCGTATCCGCAATAAAATCAGTCGTAAAGCCTGGGCGCAGACTCAGATCAAGAATTTTCGCATTTTGCGGAATCACAGGGGCAAAACTAAAGCGCGTTGCTTTAAGCCAGCGCTTGTTAAACCAGTTAATCTGAATCCCAAATTCTGCTAGAGGTTCTTCATCCACCGAATCAAAGCCAAAGAAACGATAGGTGCTGACTTTCTGGGCGCGACAACCACGGAGCAGTTTATTATTAAACGCAATCGCAACCTCATGCAAATCATCACGACTCGCCGCAAAGAGTGCATCGATCAGATTGCTCCAGCCATCACTCCTACGATGCACCAATGGCAGCTGTGACCCTGTCAATACCACTGGCTTATCCAAGCCACGCAAAGCAAAGGCTAATACACTAGCAGTATAAGCCATAGTGTCAGTTCCATGAATAATCACAAATCCGTTATACTGATCATAATTATTCGAAATATCCTGTATAATTCGTTGCCAGTGCTCAATTCTAATATCCGAGGAATCAATTAACTGCTCGTATTCGAGTAAATCAACTACTACATCTTTAACCGGATCGAGCGTCGCAATCTGGGACTTAAATAGCCCATCTACTGGCTGTAAACCGTTTGGAGTATAGTCCATTCCAATCGTGCCACCAGTATAGATAATCAAAATTTTACGCATCTTCTTTTACCTTATTTTCCTGTTGCAGAAACCAGTGTGTATACTTGGGTATATTTATCCCAAAACTGCTGAGTTAAAACATAATTATATTTTTCGCCGGAATAGTATAAGTTAGCACTAAATTCGGCAGGATTCTGCCCGCTTTTGTCAATCTTCACAGCAAAAAAAGCTAAACTTTTTGAGCTACGGTAATTTTGTAGATTACCATATCGAAAGATACTATCATCAGTTCCGGCAGATCTGTCCAATGCAATATTTTGCATTGCTTGTAAGCTGCTTGCAGATTCTCCTGCGACTAAGTAACGTGCACGGTTTAAGCGTGTAGTGCTGCCAAGTAAGCGTGCTTTTTCAGCCGCGGTATAAGGATAATTGTTAATTAGCTTTTCATCTTGATAGTTATTAGTGTGGGCATATACCCCACGATTGATTAGTTTATAGCTAAATTTATGCTTAGGTGTAACTTCAATTGATAAGATATTTTTAGCGTCAGCAACCTGATAAAATACTGGGTCTGGAAATTTAGCGATTAATTTAGGTAAATCAGGGATCACATCTTTGGCATTGGCATAATTCTGCAATATATCTTTACTGAAATCATCGGCAATTCCCCCTTTGGCTAAAGCTGAATATTCAATAGTCACTTCATTAAACACCGCTAAATTTTTCTCATTAATTCCAGCCGAGACGAAATCCGGCACATCTTGCCGTGAAAGCGCTAAGTATTTTAGTTTACTGGGTTCTGCAACTACTTCGATCACTTGGCGATCAGGATTATTATCACGATTTTTCGCCATTAAAAGCGTGTCATCAGCACCATTAAAAGTAGCAAAAGTCGTGCAGGCAAAGCTCGTGGCAATACCACAGACCAATAATATAACAATTTTTTTCATAATCAACACCATCTAAGAGAGATACTCGCAGTATTTGACTCTTGGACGTGAAGTATTGTAAAAAAGACCAACACCCGTGTTACGGAAGTGTACCCAGAAGTAGATGAAGAGTCTTTTTGAAATACGACAAAGCCCAAGATTCAAAGACGATGAGTATATTAGTGCCAAATTATACTATAAACAACCAAAAATAATATTTGCACGGCAGTTACTGTCAAACCATTTTTAATCATTGCTTTTACATTTTGGCTCTCAGCGAAGCCCATTGCCGCAAACATATTTGCCCCTGGAATTGCAAAATTAGTAATCCGCGTAGCCAGCAGCATACTAAACGCAAAAGTTATAATGCTCAAATTCATTTCCGATGCTACAGGTGAAAACATTTCATGTAGCATCTTAATTACGGCAGCAGATGCGGCCGGCATCCCAAAAGCTCCGGTAATTCCAATCAGGATAGACAAGACTATTTTGCCGCCGAAATGTTCGAGAGGTACAAATAATTTCATCAATGCTGCAAAGCCTCCAGCCTTTTGTACCAAGTCCAACATCGGACCCAGCAGAAAGAAAATAAAGAATAAATGGAAGTTTTTCTTCATTCCTTCAAGTAATAAATGAAATATTTTAGCAACCTCTAAGCCACCAACTAGTCCAGTCAAGATGGATAAAAACAGCATAACAAAAATTACATAGGATGTTTTGGCCTGAAAGATTAAGCCATAGGCAACACAGGCAATAAATGCCAAAATAAAAATGATAGTTGCCATATTTTGCTGCTTAGTTGGCACAAAACGCGCCTCCGTTTCATCATGTGGAAAGGTCTCATGCGCATACTGCACTTGCAAGCGTGACGCCATCACCCAACTAACAACAATCGTTACCAAAGCAATCGGAATTGAGGCATATATTAACATTGAACCATAACTAATTCCAGTAACACCCAATAAGGCGACTACTGGTGGCGCAAAAGGGCCTAAAATCAAAGCTTCTTCACCCGCTGCCTGCATCAATACCGCCATACTCGGACGCGAAAGCTTGACACTCCCGGCAATCGGACGTAAAATTGGCGCCAAAATCGCCAAACCACCAGCTAAAGTTCCAAGTACCGCAACAATTACCACTGAAGAAGTAACGATACCAATTTTAACCCGTCGCTGAGTATTAACCCCAATACTATAGACAATCTTATGCACCATAGTGTGGCTGACCTTAGTCTCAGTCAATATTTCACCCAAACCACGCCCCAGCATAATAATTAGCCCGACTAAAGCCATAAATGAACCCAGCGCGGCTTCCATCGCCTTACCGATTTCAATTGGCGAGGATAAATTAAACAAAAATCCTAAAACCACACCAATTGCAGTTGCCACCAAAGGATCAACATTGCGAAATACCATAACAGTATAAAGCACGATAACCAATAAACTGGATAATTGTACAAAAAAATCCCAATCCATACTATGCTCCAATCGTTATAACCGCTTCCAAGTCACCTAAATGAGTAATTCCTAGCCCCGGTAGCTCTGACAAAGATAAGATTGCACCAGTAAGACGAACCCCGCCCTGTATCGGATTATGTTTAATCATGGTTATAGGATCTAGATCAACAAACTTGATGTTACTGCGTCCAACTACAAAGCTTGCCATCGCGGCTAAACCAATCGGTGACTCAAGCATGCACCCCGCCATACACGGGATATTATGCGCCGTTGCCAAATCATAAATCGGACGTGCCGCATAAATACCACCCGATTTCATCAGTTTAATATTAATCCCATCGGCAATTTCACCACTGATAATTTTAGTTACATCACGCAGATTAAAGGCTGATTCATCGGCATAAATCGGAATCCGCGAATTATCACGCACGTATTTCAAATTAGCATAGTCCCAAGCTTTGACTGGTTGTTCAACCATCGCAATTTCCAAATCATTGGCCGCCAGTGAATCAATAATCTGTAGTGCCGACTTGGCATCCCATCCCTGATTAGCATCGCTTAAGATATTAATCGAATTACCAACTGCTTGACGAATGGCTTTTAAGCGCGCAATATCTTCGGCAGGATTTAGGCCCACTTTGATTTTTAAGGTTTCAAAACCTTGCGAAACAAATAATTTGGCATCTTCAACCATTTCTGTTGCATCTTTGACACTAACCGTGGTTAAGATTTTTAATTCCGGTTTGCCACCACCCAAAAATTTATATAGTGGAACTTGCAATTGCTTGGCAATTAAATCATGCAAGGCAATATCCAGAGCTGCTTTAGCCGAAGTGTTATTTACCAGAGAATTTTGCACCAGCAAAAGCAGCTCTTCAAAATTAGTTAAATCTTTGTCAAGTAATTTGGTAGCTAATATCTGCAGTGCACCAATAATTGACTCTTGTGAATCACCAGTAATAACCGGAGTTGACGCAGCTGAGCCATAACCAAGCATTCCATTATCCGTAGAAAGAATCACCACGATATCTTCAATATGCTCAGTACGCCGTAGCGCCGTAATAAAAGGGCGTATCAGTGGAATACGTAATTTAGCAATTTGAATTTGATTAATTTTCATAAATTTTTACCCTTCATTTAGTTGGATCAACCCAAGTATTTGCCAAAGCATTTTGAAGGATATCTTTTTGCGCTGCAGTAAAGTTAGTCTCTGCCATCGGCTTAACATCAAAAGTTGCCATTGCCTGTACCAATAGGTCAATTGAGATATTGGAAATATGTTTTCCATCCGCAAGCTCAATTTGTTCAATCTTATTTGTACTACCAGAATACCAGTTTTTAACTGTCATTTTATCTTGATTAGTCAGATTATTAATGCTTAAGTCTTTACCTTCTTTCTTAAACCATAAATCCTCTTTTTTTATTCCCTCACCAAGCTTCATAACATCATTGCCACTGGTGTCCTGTATTATATCAGCTCCATCACCTTTATTGAAGATATAGCTATCATTACCACTGCTGCCATTGAGTACATCATTACCCGCCCCTCCAACTATAATATCATTACCAGCTCCGGCATTAATTATGTCATCGCCTGCTCCAGCCAGAATAACATCATCACCGCTACCACTGGTGATATTATCTTTGCTGTTACCACTGAGCGTGATTTGATTATTACCATTTCCAGCATTGATTGTATTGCTACCATTGCCATTCACTGCAATCATATCATCGCCATCACCGCTGCTAATGGTAGAAATTCCGGTACCAAGCGTGATATTATCATTGCCATTACCGGTTGTTATCTTATGATTACCATCTTGAGCTAGGATAGTGTTATTGCCATTAGCTAAGTTTAGGGTACTATTTGCTAACCCCAGAATTTTAACTTGATCGTCTCCGTTACCTGCAGAAACACTAAAACTACCACCACCGCTAAGATTAATCTGATTAGTTCCTTCACCTGCGCGAATCGTGGTTTGCCCGCTACTATTAACAGTCAGCTGATCATCACCAGCAGCTAAAGAGATGCTATTGATATCACCAGTTAATCCTGAATTATCCAAATTAACCAGGTTATCCCCGCCTGATGCACTGATTTGAGCGTTAATGTTTGCAAGATTAAATATATCATTGCCACTTGAATTACTGACTTTGATTGCGCCACCAGCACCATTAACCTTTAAGCTATCATTGCCTGCGCCGAGAGAAACGCTAAAACTATTATTGGCCTGAGTTTTAGTTATGGTTACATTATCATCACCATCGCCAACATTAATACTGCTAGCAATTCCTGCACCCAGAGTAACATTGTCATTGCCTGTTCCCGTAGTAATAACATGTTTTCCATCTT
>Ga0214919_10004597_pt1 | contig 20109 bp, 12 predicted proteins | sample LL1503_MetaG_FD_177994 | JGI IMG/M metagenome (GOLD analysis project Ga0214919, IMG submission 177994) | Freshwater microbial communities from Lake Lanier, Atlanta, Georgia, United States - LL-1503 | ecosystem: Environmental > Aquatic > Freshwater > Lake | place: USA: Georgia | collected... | reverse complement strand
TAGCTTTTGGTTAAGTTTTGGCAAAACTTAGCTTTTGGTTAAGTTTTGGCAAAACTTAAAAACTTAAGAACGACTTTTTAAAACAAGTTTTTTATGTTCAGTTTTAACTGTTTTACCATAATTTAAATCTTTAATATTTATACTCATGTAATCACAATATTCATCCATGTGTTTTTTATATTCTCCTTCGAAAAGTTTTAAATCTTCTTCCCAAAGACACTTATCAGTTTTTGCATGCAAAATTGCCAACTTTACTTCTTGTTCCTCTTTTTCTTTTAATAAGTCTTCTACTTTTTCCTTTGTCAAATTATAAATAGGCATACTAATTAAGAAATCATATGAACCATATGTTGAATCAGCCAATTGTTTTGCTGTCATTTTATCAAGTTCTACTAATCCAATTCCGTTAGAAACCATTTTAGGATATTTAAGATCTTCTAATCGCTTAATAATTTCTGCCTTAGCAATATTACGTACTTTAACTACATCATTAATTACATCTAATATAAAACGGGCTCGTGTCGATAATAAGAATAAGTCTTGTTCAAGAATCTTAATCATGTGTTGACGCCGCATTTCATAATAAGTAAGTCGCCGTTCATAATAATATTCCAAAATTTCCTCTGGGCTTTGAAAGTTTTTTAACTTATTATGCTCATCATATAAATTCATAGTATTGCAACATGACATAGATGTTGTTAAATGAAATACTTTTTCAAATTCAGTTAACCCTGCACTATCTATTCCAGATAGCAAGGAATTAAGAATACTAGACTCAAATTTAATTGTAAACTTAATCATAGCCTCTGAGCTCTCATTTTTAAATGATTTAATCAATTTGCCATCATCATCAGCAAAATCAACCCACTTAGGAGAACGATTTGCTACTGTTTTTGATGCTGTCCTTGCACTTGAAGTTAGTTTTGCAGCAGTTAGTTTTGCACTTGTCGCACTAGCACCCCTTTTTTTCTTATCACTCGCAGATGTAGGCACAACATCAGTTTTATAACCTTTTTCATAGCTATCTAATAATTCCTTAAAATCTGATGTCCAAAACCCAATCGGTAATTCTGTAATTTCAACTGTATTATTATCAATAATCTTATATCGACCCTTAGTTATCCATTTATTAGCAGATAACTTCCTAATACTACCAGTAAATCCCCGATACCAAGGATTCATAGGCTCAATTGTTTTTCCAGTCATAAGATTACGAATATTGCTAACGATATCTGCTGGATTAAATTGTGGAATACTAGATGACCACCCAGTTCCAATACCAATAGTGCCATTTATTAAAATAATAGGCAAAACTGGCATATAGAATACGGGTTCAATCATTTCACCATCATCTGTGTTTTGTTTTAATAATGGAGTATCATCCTTATTAAATAATATACTTGTAATCTTAGAAAGATATGTAAATATATACCTAGGTGCTGCACTGTCTTTGCCTCCTTCTAATCTGGAACCAAATTGCCCCTCTGGCATTAATAAATTTATATTATTAGTACCAACATAATTTTGTGCAAGATTAACTATGGCACCATTCAAACTGGCTTCACCATGGTGATAAGCACCATGCTCACTAACATAACCCGCTAATTGGGCAACTTTGATTTCACTTCTAAGATTACGTTTAAATGCACAATACATGATTTTACGTAAACTGGGTTTCAATCCATCAAATACACTAGGTATACTACGATGATTATCATAATTGCTGAAATGAATCAAATCCTTATTGATAAAATCACTAATCGATACTGATGATTGATTTATATCTAAAATGCAATCAGCATTGTAATCAGCAAGCCAAAGTTTCCTATCATCGGCACGTTCTTTGCTAAAAGCCATATCCACAGTTGCAGCTGCAATTTCATCCCAATGATATGTGACTATCTTGAAATTCTTGAAATATTCTTTACCTTCGAGTGGAGTGCTAGACCCCAACCCTTTATAATATTTGACTTCATAACCTTTACCTCCGTTGTGTGCATCACACCATTCGTTATAAGCACTTAGAGTATAGAAACTGGTTCCGGTTAATTTACCATTTTTAGCCCCTTTCTTCCATACTTTTACAATTGGTGTTAAAAGACTTACAACAAAACCAGTTAATTTCATTAAACTATTCCATTTACTTAGGAAATTGATTACCAATCCCTTAATATGGGAACCGTCAACATCTGAATCTGTCATTAACATAATACGACCATAACGCAAACTGGAAACATCTTTATATTCCATACCCTCTTGTAGAGCAAGGATTTTCTTGATATCACATATTTCTTTGTTATTTGCAATGCTAACATCTTCCTTATCACGAGTATTTAACATTTTTCCTTTCAACGGATATACACCATATAAATCGTGTCCATTAGGAATAACACTAATACCGGCAACAGCCATTGCTTTGGCTGAATCTCCCTCTGTAAGGATTAGAGTGCATTCGTCTCCTCGTTTAGTCCCTGCATGATGTGCATCAATTAATTTCGGGATATCAAGAATACGCTGCTTTTTCTTTCCATCAGTTTTCTTTAAAACCTGGCTATCGCGAAATTCACTAAGAGCCAAAGCCCTTTCCATGATTCCGCTCTCTGCCAATTTTTCTATAAAAGCATCAGGAACAATACATTCACTACCAAAATTCTTGGGTAATGTATTAAGTGAGCCTTTGGTTTGACTATCAAATGCCGGATTTACAATAGTTGAATTTACAAACACCATTAAATTATCCTTAATAAATGATTCTTTAACATCGGTCTTCTTCTTCTTTTTAATAAAATCCACCATTTTAGATGTAATTTGCTTAACTATATAGTCAACGTGTTTACCACCTTGATGGGTATTAATACCATTAACAAAACTAACATGTTGAAATGTAAAATTGGGACTCAAACAAGCACCAATTTCCCAACGGTCATTAGGTTTACAGGATACTGTAAGATGTTCTGGTTCTAGATACATTTTCATATAATCAGTAAAAGTTTTAAGTTCTACTTTTTCATCATTGAAATATATATCAAGTTGTCCTCGCGAACATGCAAACATATCTATTGTTCTTTTACGTATTAGATTATTAAAATCAACACTCATTCCTTTTAAAGTAAATTGTTGATAATCGGGAATAAATGTAATTCGTGTAAATGGATCGCCTTTGTAGGGTTCTACTAGGGGTTCTCCTTTAACATTCATATTTTCTGTATATTCCTGTGTATATTTAAGTTTGCGATGTCGGTCTACTGTTTCTATTTTGAAAAAGGTTGAAAATATATTGGTAAGTTTAGCACCATATCCATTTTTACCACCAGTAATCTTCTCTTCATCCTTATTATAATTTCCAGATGTAAGAAGCTCACCAAATATCATTTGGGGAACATAGACCTTTTCAGTAGGATGCATTACTACATCAATACCTTCACCGTCATTTTCAATAGAAATTTGTCCTTTTTCTTTATCAACCCATACTTTAATATAGGATACTTTTTTAAGGCGTTGCTTTTTATCTGCATTAGCATTAGCATTAGCATTAATCACGGCGTTTTTTTGTGATACACGGTTCATATTATCAAATGCATTTATAAGTATTTCTTCAACAATATTACGTAGTCCAGGTACTAGTTCAATTTCTTTATTGATAATTTGTAATTCACCACCTTTAACATCATTATTTACATTACATGTCCAAATAAAGGTTTTTTCTTTAACAATACTACCAATATATGTATCAGGTAAAGCACGAATATGTTCTAATTGTGTTTTTTTTTGATATTTATCTGCTACATCATCTAATACTATATTTACATCTGTATCATCATTATTATTTATATCATCATTATTATTTATATTATCATCTTTAGATAATGAGTTCTTAGATTTTGTTTTTATTTGTTTTTTAGGTTTTACTTCTGCTTTCTCGGCTTTCTCGACTTTCTTAACTTTAACAATTTTTTTAGAATCTACAATATCTTCTTCATAATTTTTTTTATCTGTAATTTGGTCAAAAGACATTTTTAGGTAAATAGTTAATATGTTAATTATATTAATATGTTAATATGTTAATGATTTGTTAAGACTCTGTTATTCTAAAATAATTATATACAATATTAATAATTATGTTGTATATATAATAAGTTTTCAATTTTTAAGTTATTATTTTAAGTATTAAATATTTTAAGTATTAAATAATTATAAATTTCTAACTTATTATTAGTAAAATTATATCTAGATACAAAAATATAAAAAATGATTAAAAAGAAAAAAACTATTATTAATAAACATAAAACAAAGAAAACAAAGAAAACAAAGAAAACAAAGAAAACAAAACAGAAAACAAATAAAAATAAAACAATACCTGTTGAATTTCAATTAACAGTAAAACAGGTAGAAAGACTCTTATTGTATACTACAATTATAAATCATTTTCTGTTGTTATTAAATAATAATACTCCAAAACATGTAATAAAAAAAACTATGATAGATTTATTTAAAAAACTTAGAACACATAATGAGTTTATTAGCAAGAAAACTACAAATGATGATTTAGATATTATATATATGAAATTATATTCACAAATGAAAAAAACAAAACATCAAATAAACTCAAATAAAACTATAAATCAAAGTATGAATCATGGAAATATGAATCATGGAAATATGAATCATAGAAATATGAATCATACATATCACGGTGGGTTCTATTTTAAAAGTCTAGAAGAAAAAGGAGACCAACCATTAACAGGAGCTGATTTAACAACTTTATTAGATGAAATGCAACAATTTTTCTATAACGCCCAATATACAGAAGAAGGTAAGTTTTTACAAGATACAAATGCACTTATTAGTATGTTGCGAGGTGATTTGGCACAATTTAAAGGTTTGCTACAATACCGTATTTTTCCAAAATATTATCAAATAACACCTCCATTTATAAAATGGGATAATATTAAAAAAGATATTTTTGAAGAAAAAAAATATGAAGATTTGCCAGATTATCTAATTGCATATCAATCATATTTGCGTTCACGTGATGAATATTTAGTTGCAAAAGGATTGAAATCTCCAAGTGTTTTACATAAGGATTTATATGAAGGATTTTATAATAAATTGGCACTCTCATTAGACCAAAATATTACACAGTTTCAACAGTATAGAAATAAACTTACTGGTAAAATAAGTCCTATTGCATTGCCAGTTTAGATTTTATGATTGTAATTATATTTATTTATTTGTATGTTTGTATGTTTGTGTTTTTATTTTAATATGTATCTAGAATATGTATCTAGAATATGTATCTAGAATAAATATCTATTATACATATAATAAATAATAAATAAAAAATATATAATTTTGTTTGTCAATATGGATTTTTTAATTGGATTAATAGTTGTAAGTTTAGTAATAATAATATTATTTAATTATGCATCAATTAATATTAGTAATAATCAAAATGGTATAAATAATAGTAAATGCGGTAGTAATAGTGGTATGAATGATGATGATAGTGGGTCTGGGTCTGTGTCTGGGTCTGTATTAAAAGGACCAATAACTAAATATGCTAATGGAAATCCTGGTGGATATGATTATCATAATTATTTCTTTCTTGTGTAAGTGTAATTTAGTATAACTAATACTTATTTAGTTTTGTAGTTTTCTAGTTTTCTAGTTTTCTAGTTTTTTTATATTTATTTATATGTAATTTATATGTAATAATAAATATATGATATTTAAATAGTTAGATATCTAGATATATAAATATCTAAATATTTAAATATATTACAAATGTTATCAATTAAGAAAAAGATTATAATTGGTTTAATAATAGTAGTTATAATATTGTTTCTATCAACATTATATTTATTATATGATAATTGGTATGGGAATGATGGGAATTATATGAATGATGGGAATTATATTGGTGATAGTAATAATAGTAATAAACAATTAGGTTTAAAGGAAAATTTTGGTTATTTAGAATTGACAAAAACTAGTGCACCAGAAAGTAATTGGCAATCAATAACATCATCTAGTGATGGAACTAAATTAGCTGCATGTGTATATGATGATTTTATATATATATCTAACGATTCAGGTTCTACATGGAAAAAAACTACTGCACCAGATAGTACATGGCGTTCAATAACATCATCTAGTGATGGAACTAAATTAGCTGCTTGTGCGTCTGATTATGGTGGTGGTATATGGACATCTAATGATTCAGGAGCTACATGGATACAAACTAATACACGACAACAAAAATGGACATCAATAACATCATCTTATGATGGAACTAAATTAGCTGCATGTGTTTCTGGTGGTGGTATATGGACATCAACAAATTCAGGAGATACATGGACACAATCTATAAGTGCACCAGATAAAAGTTGGGTATCAATAACATCATCAACTGATGGAAAAAAATTAGCTGCATGTATACATTATGGTGGTATATTTACATCTAACGATTCAGGAGATACATGGAAACAACAAACTAGCGCACCATATGATGCTAGATGGAGACAAATAACATCATCTAGTGATGGAACAAAATTAGCTGCATGTGTTTTTTGGAGTGGTGGTATATATACATCTAACGATTCAGGAGCTAATTGGACAAAAACTAGTGCACCAAATAGTGATTGGTATTCAGTAACATCATCTAGTGATGGAATAAAATTAGCTGCTTGTATATATAGTGGTGGTATATATACATCTAACGATTCAGGAACTACATGGATAAATAAAACTTATGATATGACTAGTCAAGGTCTTAATAAATCATCACCAACTTGGACATCAATAACATTATCTGGTAATGGAAATGTTTTATTTGCATGTATAAATAATGGTATATATACTTATACTTATAATGAACCTACAACTACCATGCAACCTACAACTACCATGCAACCTACAACTACCATGCAACCTACAACTACAATACAACCAACAACTACCATGCCACCTACAACTACAACTACTACAACTACAACAACATTACCTGCACCTGCACCTATACCTACACCTATACCTACACCTACACCTACACCTACAACAACACAACCTACAATTACAACTATACGCGCATCTACTATATGTAGATCTATAAATTTAAATACTAAAGAAACAGAAAACATACAAACTACATGTAATAATTATAAAGATAATGATAATAATGTTAAATGTTATTTTATAAATGGTTATTGTGATGATTTGGAAGGTCAAGGTTATGTAGCATTTACAGATAATTCAAAATTAAAATGTAATTTACAACAATATAATGATAACTCATATTCACTAGAATGTATTGGAGATGAAAAAAACTATTTATTTAAAAATATTTCTTTAAATGATGAATGCGATACATATGATAATAGTTGTAATTTACTACTACCACAAACAAATGTATTTACAACCACTTCACAAATTGATAATCAGTTAAAAAATTATATGGTTAATTATAAAGGAAATACTGTAAATACAGTAAGCAATTTTACAACACCAGTATTTTTAAGTAATATTGCAGTTAATGAAATGAAAACAAATATTGAAAACAATATTATTAATAAAATGTATTTTACAGATATATATAATAATAAATCAAACGTATCAATAAATAAAATAAAAGACTTAATTACCACATCAACTGGTTCAGTAAATAGTGTTGATAATAGTGTGGTTGAAACAGTTTTTGGTAATTCGAGTACTGTAAATAAAAATATTGAGGGGGGGGGTGAAACAGTAAAATTGGTAATTAAGTAATAAGCTAATTATTTAATTGTAAAAATTTTATTAAATATTAATTATAACCAAAATGGTATAAATAGTAATAAATGTAGTAGTAATATTTTTATTTTTAGTAGTTGGTATAGTATTAGTGTGATGAATGGTGTTATGGTTTGGGTTTGGGTTTGGTGTGGGTTTGGTGTGGGTTTGGGTCTGTATTAAAAAGGACTATAACTAAATATTCAAATGTAAACCCTAGTGGATATGATTATCATAATTATTTCTTCCTTGTATAAGTGTAATTTAGTATGACTAATACTTATTTAGTTTTGTAGTTTTCTTATAATTATTTATATGTAATTATATAAATATATGATAGTTAAATAGTTATATATCTAGATATCAAAATATTTAAATATATTACAAATGTTATCAATTAAGAAAAAGATTATAATTTGTCTAATAATAGTAGTTATAATATTGTTTCTAGCAACATTATATTTATTATATGATAATTGGTATGGGAATGATATGGGTGATGGGAATGATATGGGTCATAGGAGTAATAAAAAATTAGGTTTAAAGGAAAAATTTGGTTATTTAGAATGGACAAAATCTAATACACCATATACTAATTGGTCGACAATAACATCATCTGCTGATGGAACAAAATTAGCTGGATGTGGTGATTATGATATATATACATCAACTGATTCAGGAGATACATGGATAAAACAATCTAACGCTCCATCAGCTAATTGGAAATCAATAACATCATCTTATGATGGAACAAAATTAGCTGTATGTGTATCTAATGGTGGTATATATACATCAAATAATTCAGGTTCTACATGGTCAAAAACTACTACTAATACTACAGACAATCTAGTGTGGAAATCAATAACATCATCTAGTGATGGAACGAAATTAGCAGCATGTGCAGACCGTGGTGGTATATGGACTTCAATAGATTCAGGTGCTAATTGGTTAAAACAAAATAGTGATATAAGTGTGAATTGGAATTCAATAACATCATCTAGTGATGGAACAAAATTAGCTGCATGCAGTTTAGGTAGTAGTGGTAATAATATATTAGGTCTAATATATACATCAAATAATTCTGGAATTACGTGGATACAAACTATTGCACAGAAAAGTAGTTGGTCTGCAATAACATCATCTGCAGATGGAACAAAATTAGCTGCTATATGTATAAATAATGGTTCTGGAATTTATAAATCTGTTGATTCAGGAGCTACATGGAAACCATCATTATTAACTAATACTTCTTGGTATACTGGAAAAATAACATCATCAGCATATGGAAACAAAATAGCTGCTATTTGTTTTGGATCTTCAACTGATGGATATAATGGTATATTTACATCAATAGATTCAGGAGATACATGGATGAATATTTATCAAACAACTGGTTTTACTTCAATAACGTCATCTAAAGATGGAAAAAAATTAGCTATATGCGGAAATGCTTATTATGGTATATGGACATATAATACAATTCCTGGTGATTTAACATGGATACAATCTAATGCACCACAATATATAGAATGGAGTTCAATAATATCATCTCGTGATGGAAAGAATTTAGCTGCATGTGTAGATGGTGGTGGTATATATATATCAACAGATTCAGGAGCTACATGGACACAAACTAGTGCACCAGTAGATAATTGGACATCAATTTCTGGTGATTTACCAAGAATATTAGTTGCTTGTTCTAAAAATAGTAAGATATATATGTCAATAAATTCAGGAACTAATTGGTTTTCAATAAAACCAATATCAGTAGTTTCATTTAGTATTCAATCAATAGCATTGCAAGGGATGAAAGTTGTTGTTTGTTTAACTAATGGTCACATTTTTGTCTCTTCAATTCTTGTTACTGCTGGTGTAGATGGTCTAAATGTAGATTCATATTTTAAATGGAATAATACAACCCCAAATATAGGTGGATTATGGACATCGATAACATCATATGGTTCTGGTTATTTATTTGCTTGTATAAATAATGGTGGTATATATAAATTGGAAATTGCCGGAAGTCCAAGAATAACAAAAACTAATGCACCAGATAAAAGTTGGGTATCAATAACATCATCTTTTGATGCAAATGTTTTATATTTAGCTGCATGTTGTAGTAATGATGGTATATGGACATCAAAAGATTCAGGTGAAACATGGACACAAACTAGTGCACTGATAAATATTAAATGGACATCTATAAAACTAATAACTCCTGATGGAACTAAATTAGCTGCATGTAGTAAAGGTGGTGGTATATGGATATCAACAGATTCAGGAAATACATGGATAAAAAAATCTGATGATGTATTACAAGATGTTAATTGGACATCAATAACATCATCTACTAATGGAAAATTTTTAGCAGCATGCGGAAATGATGGTATATATACTTATAATATAATAGAACCTACAACTACAATGCCACCTACAACCACAATGCCACCTACAACCACAATGCCACCTACAACCACAATGCCACCTACAACTACAACTACTACTACTACTACCACAACACTACCTGCACCTATACCTGCACCAGAACCTGCACCAGAACCTGCACCTACACCTACACCTACACCTACACAACCACCTACAACCTCAATGCCACCACCTACAACAACTACAACAACAACACTACCTGCACCACCTATATGTAGATCTATAAATTTAAATACTAATGAAACAGAAAGACAAACTACATGTAATAATTATAAAGATAATGATAATGATGTTAAATGTTATTTTATAAATGGTTATTGTGATGATTTGGAAGGTCAAGAATATGTAGAATTTACAGATAATTCAAAATTAAAATGTAATTTACAACAATATAGTGATAACTCATATTCACTAGAATGTATTGGAGATGAAAACAACTATTTATTTAAAAATATTTCTTTAAATGATGAATGCAATATATATAAAAATAGTTGTAATTTACTACTACCACAATTAAATGATTTTACAATCACTTCACAAAATGATAATCAGTTACAAAATGATAATCAGTTAAAAAATTATATGGTTAATTATAAAGGAAAAATTCTAAATACAGAAAGCAATTTTACAACACCAGTATTTTTAAGTAATATTGCAGTTAATGAAATGAAAACAAATATTGAAAACAATATTAATAATATATTGTATTTTACAGATATATATAATAATAAATCAAATGTATCAATAAATAAAATAAAAGACTTAATTACCATATCAACCGGTGAACAAAAAGAACGTGGTTCTACTGAAGAAGTTTTTGCTCATTTGCAAAAGGCAAAACAACAATTGAGGGTGTGAAACAGTAGAATTGGTAATTAAGTAAGTAATTGTAATTAAGTAATAAGCTAATTATTTAATTGTAAAAATTTTATTAAATATTATTTTTTTGAAATTTTTTTATAATGTTTCTTATTTTGAATTTTTTTATTTATAAACCAGTTTTTATATCAAATTAAAATATAAATATAAATATATAACTATATAACTATATAATTCATAGACAATCATGAATAAAATATTATTTATGGTTGTTAGTATAGTATTAGCATTAGTATTGTTGGTATATATAATATATATGTTATATACCAATAATAATAATGCTAATAAGTATTCTTCTAATAGTAAAACTGTTCATAAAGAATTTTTTGATGCAGTATCTGTTGCACAAACGGTATTAGAAACTGCAATCAAAAAAAGAGATGATGATAAAATTGCATATGATAATGCACAAAATAAATTAACACTTGCAAATGCAAAATCAAATACTGTTGAACCAACACTGACTACTATTTCTAGTTTAAAAACTACTATGGATACTAGAAAAACTACTATGGATAATTCAAAAACTACTATGGATAATGCAAATACTACATTAAGTAATGCAACTAATGATGTATCAGTCGCACAAACTACATATAATAAAGCAAATAATGACTATAATACTGCAAAAACTAATTATGATATTGCATATACTAATTATCCTGTTGCACAAAAGCAATATGATGATGCAACAAAAGCTGTAGCAGATGCTACTGCTGATGTTAAACTAAAACAGGATGCTGCTGATATTCTTCCTAATGGCTGGCTGAAATTTGGTGCATTGATTTCTTTAGGTCTTGCAAAGGATAAATTAACATCTGCTAATACTGCTGTTGCAAATGCACCAACATTAGAAGCTGTTAATAATTTAAAGAAAATAGCAGATATTTCAAAATTAACTGCTCCTACAGCAACTGCTGTTGCTAATTTACTTACTTCTAATAATGATGCACAAACTATATTAAATAATAAACTATCAGCAAAAACTACTGCACAAACTGCATATACTAACTCACAAACTGCATATACTAATGCACAAACTGCATATAATACGGCAAAAACTGAATATGATACTAAAAAATCAACATATGATACAACCACACAAGTTGACATAAATGCTGCACAAAGGGAAGTAGATAGTGCACCATCTTTACAACAGCTAACTATTGACGAACAAAAAATTACAATTGCAAAATTGGCATTAGATAAAGAAATACAAAACTCTTTAATAAAAACTACACAACCAGCTACAACCCAACCAGCTACAACCCAACCAGCTACAACCCAACCAGCGTCAACCAAACCAGCTACAACCAAACCAGCTACAACCCAACCAGCTACAACCCAACCAGAGACAACCAAACCAGCTACAACCCAACCAGAGACAACCCAACCAGCCACAACCCAACCAGAACCAATCCAAGAACCAATCCAAGCACCTATAGGTACAACATTAAAATATAATACAGGAATAGCAAATATACTAGGACAAGGTAATTTAATAAATAATCTAACTACTACAATTGATAAATTAAAAAATTCTTTAATAATAACAGAAAACTTTGACAATATAGGTTCTAGTTCAGTTATTTTAACACCAAACGCTATGCAAGAATTAAATTCCTATACAGATTCATATAATAATTCAATTGCATTATTAGATGACCCAAACCAATTAAATAAGGCAGCGTTTGATACTTATATTTATCTTCAAGAAAAGAAACTATCAAATTTGCAAAATGATTTTAATAAACTTAAAACTACTATGGATGAAAACCGCCATGCACCTACACCTATAAAAGGTTTGAAAAGTATGCAAAATTCTAATATATTAAATGTTGAAACATATCCAAATCCAAATATAATACAACCTCAAATACCTGGTGTTTCTAAACCTACTACTTCATATAGTGGTAATGGTGCCATACCATCAAATTATCCTAATTATTTAATTTATGGTAATAACGGATGTTTACAATTTAAAAAGGGAGATAATACAAAAACACCTATCGAATCATCATCATTTGATTTTCAGTCTTGTAATGCAAATAGCAATTTACAACAATTTAAAATAAATAAAATTAATAATAAAATAGATTATAATAGTCCAATATCTCAAACAAATTCAAATTATAAGTTAAATGATGATAGTAGCACTCAATTTGGGTTTTATGTTGTAAACCCAATGACTGATAGTAAACAATGTTTACAATTAAATAATGATGGTCTTAGTATTGTGCCTTGCACAATGGAAACATCACAAAGATTTAAACCTACATATCATTCTGTTTTAGATTGATACTTAAAACCACGATGATGGATAATACCAGGGAGAATAAGTTGGTGGATATAATTGAGAATATGGTGATGTATATGGTGGTATATTTATTTCATAAACAGGTTCATAATAATAGGGATAGTAATATGGAAACCAACTACCTCTACCACCATAACCTCTACCACCATAACCTCTACCACCATAACCTCTACCACCATGACCCATACCTCCGCCTCTAAATAATTCCATATGTAAATTCATCAAAGATTTACATAAAATTATAAAAGTAATTACAAATATAATTGTATAAAAAATATATATAGGTTTCATTTTTAATTTAATTTATTATTTTATTATTTTACTATTTTATTAATTTTATTTTGTATCTAGACTCTAATTTACAATTAATTTAATTATTAGTGTTATTTTTATTATTATTATTAATTGTTAATATATTTATTATTTAAGTTATCATACCAGTTCTAGTAAATATATAATTCATAGTAAATATAGTAATAGGGATGGTACAATAATCCATATGCTAGATATTAAATAATATACTGGAAACATCCATCTAGCTGCATATTTTTCCATATTAGGTAATACCATATTATTTGCCATATTTGCCATAAGTGTTTCAATATATAATGTTGAAAAATATACAATTGTATTTGCAACCATAATATATAGTATTATCTTTATAAAATACATATTTGACACATTTTTCATCAATAAGCATATTATAAAGACTATTGAAAGAAATGCATTTAATAGTTCAAAACCCCAAACATATTGCGATTTTCCATTATTTGTAGTTGTAATGTATCTAGAATCAACCTTTGCATATTCACTCCATCCATCAATGAAAAACGTTTTGAATGTTGTTATTCCCTTTGCAATTTTTTCCCATATAGTTTGCTTTTCTAAAATAAGTTTATCTCTATTATAAAATGCATATATTTCCCAAATACCTGCTAATCCATTAATTATAGCCCATGACCAAAACGCTACTAATATTAATCCATTCATTTTCATTTTGTATCTAGATACATATTTGTAATAAATACAGAAAATAATTTACAAATACTATAAATAAAAATTATAAAACAAAAACAAAAACAATTCAATTTAATTCAAATTAAAATTAAAATTAAATTTAACTTAAACATATGGTTTATATAATTTAATATCATATAGTCATACAGAATTGAATTATTAAATAAGTAAATAAGTAATTAAGTAATTAAGTAATTAAATATTATTTAAAATAGTGAAAATGTGTGGAATTATTGCACAAATTAGTCCTCCAATTATTAATGATGTTAAGGATGTTAAGGATGTAGAAATGCAATTAGAAAATGTATTAAAAAACGCAAAGCAATTACAACATCGTGGACCAGATGGTACAGGATATTTTCAAAGTAAACATGTTATATTAGCCCATACAAGATTATCAATTATTGACCCATTAGGAGGTAGTCAACCAATTACCAATCATGATAATACTTTGGCACTTACTGTAAATGGTGAAATATTTAATTATAAAGAATTACGTTCTAAGTATAAAGACTATAAGTATAAAACCGGTAGTGATTGTGAATCAATTATTGCTTTATATGATAGTGAATTAAATGATAGTGAATTGAATCATAGTTCACAAGTTCTAACACATCGTAATATTGTTTCTCTCTTAGGTAAACTAGATGGTCAATTTAGTTTTGTTTTACATGATACTAAAAGTGGGATGGTTTTAGTTGCAAGGGACCCATTTGGAATTACGCAACTTTATTATGGTATTACAACTAATGGTATTATATATTTTGCAAGTGAAATAAAAGCCTTAGAAGATTGTGTTAATGTATGTGTTTTTCCTAGTGGCAACTATATGTATTTTGATATTAAATCGCCGTTAGTAAAACCTATACCATATTTTGCTGAAACACCAGATGGTAGTTGGTTATTTAGGTCTAATGGTGATAATAGTGATAATGTTGCGAATGTTGCGAATGTTGCGAATGTTGCATATTACTTTGAGCAAGAATCCATTATTGATGATAAATCCCAATTAATATTAATGAAAAGAATAAGAGAAACTTTTGAGAATGCAGTAATTAAAAGACTAATGAGTGATGTTCCATTTGGCATTTTGCTTAGTGGGGGTCTTGATAGTTCATTGGTACTTAGTGTTGCAGTTCGCTATATTAGACAGCATCCAGAAATTTATGGTGAAAACCCACCTATTCATACGTTTAGTATTGGTATGAATGATTCGAGTGATTTGCGTTATGCACGTATAGTTTCTAAATTCTTGGGAACTATTCATCATGAGATTATTTATACACCAGGTCAAGCTATTGCAACAATAGAAGAAATTATTAAAGTATTGGAAACTTATGATATTACAACAATTAGGGCATCATTACCAATGTATTTGCTAACACGCGAAATTAAGAAACTTGGAATAAAAATGGTTTTAAGTGGGGAAGGTAGTGATGAATTATTGGGAGGATATTTATATTTTCATCAAGCACCAAGCGACGAGGAACATCAATTAGAATGTAAAAAACGCATTTTAGATTTGGGTTATTTTGATTGTTTGCGTGCAGATAAAAGTAGTATGGGGTCATCTGTTGAAATACGGGTTCCATTCTTAGATACGAAATTTGTTAAAGAATGTATAAATATTAATAAAAATGTTAAAACACAAAAGGGTATTGAAAAATATATATTACGAAAGGCATTTGATATTAAAGTTGCTAATACACATGAAACTAGTGAAACTAGTGAAACTGGCGAGACTGGAGAATTAAAACCCATGTATTTACCAGATAGTATTTTATGGAGACAGAAAGTCCAGTTCTCAGATGGTGTAGGAACAAGTCATATTGATAGTTTAAAGGCATTTACTGATAAAGAGGTTAAAGATAAATATAATACATCATATGTTAATAGAGAAATTCTATATCCTCATAATACTCCAACAACAACTGAGGCATTTTATTATAGAATGGTATTTGAAAAAAAATTTAAAAATAGAGCTACAACTGTGAAATATTGGATTCCAAATTTGAAATGGGATGGGGTGTCTGCCGACCCGAGTGGGAGATGTCAAAAATCATTTAAAGAAAGCGAACAATACGATAATGTATGAGTTTGCATCAAAACATCTTTATATCTAAATCTGGTTGTTCATCAAAATTTTGTGCATCAATAATTGCTTTTTCTTTTTTATGTAATTTTATTATTTTATTTCTAAATAAATTATTATTGAAAATTTTTTTTTCTTTTTTACATATATGTTTATCACATTCAACGACTTGTTTATATACATTATCTAAATTATGTTCTTTGTAAAACTTTTTAATTGCTTTGGTTTCACATTGTAATTGTTTTTTATTTGTATTATTTATATTATTTGTATTATTAAATACATTATTTTTTGTATTTGTATTTTTGTTATTATTTGTATTATTCAAAGGACACGATTTATTAATAAATTCAGCGATCATATTACTATAATTATCTCCAAATTTCTTATGTTTTAGTTTATGTAATTTGAAATCTATGTTTTTACATTTAGTTTTTCTACAATATTTATTTACTTTGCATGAATTATATAATTGTTTATTTAGTTTCCCGTTGATATCATATTTATAAATATCACATGCATTACTGCTGCTTGGTGTTTTATGTTTATGTGTATGTGTCTTAGTCTTATTCTTAGTCTTAGTTGATGATAATAAACTGATTGACTTTGAACTTTTACTTTTACTGCTTTTATTTTTACTGCTTTTATTTTTAATTTTGTTTTTCATTTTAATTTATGTATCTAGATACATATACAGATACTATTTACTATATAATAATATATTTTTCATGATTTCATGATTTCATGATTTCATAATTTCATTTATGCGTCATAATATTAAAATAAAAAACTAATAAGTATTTAAATTTAAAGATATATAGTATTACTAATCTAATATATAAACTAAACTTATCTAATCCTATCAAAACTATCAAAACTATCAAAACTATCCAATCATGCCTCGTAATCGCAATTTAGATACTATTGATGAAAATTCAAAACAATTTAATACTGAGGAGGATTATCTTGATGTTGATAAACCTCTCCCAGGGCAAAATTTCTATTGTATTTCCTTTGTAAGCCCAGAGAAAGTCTTAGAACAAAAAGAGAAATTCATGTTTTACCATTATGAACGCGCTGTTACTAAAAGACTTACTACTTTACTTGATGAATCATTAACTAAATTAGTTGATAATTCGGTTGATGGTAATATTGACCTTGCAGATTTAATTAAGGTTAAGAAATCATTGGCTACTACATGTAAGGAATATGATGTTTCCCTTGATGAATTTAAGGAACAATTTGAAAACTTTAAATTTCAAAATGAGGAAAAGATTGGAGAGACTTTTGACAAGGCTAATAATTTTAAAACTAGTGTTCGTGGTGTTAAGGTTCGTGGTGTGTTTGATAGTAAACGCGAGGCGGATGTTCGTGCCGGTGTTTTACAAAGGCAGGATTCGTTATTTGATGTTTTTGTTGGTCAAGTAGGTTATTGGTGCCCATGGGACCCAAATCCTCAAAAGATTGACGATATTGAATATATGAACAACGATTTAAATAAATTGGTTAAGGAATACAAATCAAATGAAGTTAAGAAAGATATGTTTTATCAAGAGCAAAAATCTCAACGTCAAAAGGAATCTCTCAGTGCTGAGGACAGATTAAAGCACCAGGAGGGTATTCGTGAAATGAATGAATATCGAGATGCATTGCAAAAGCAAAAGCAGGCACAACAACAACTTGGTGAACCAGAAGGCGGATTGAGTGGAATGAGTGGTTTGAGTTTGGATTCCGGGTCTAATCTAATTAATATTAATAATAATACTATGGGAACTACATTAGATAGTTTAATTAATATTAAGGATGACCTTGAATCCCCTCCTGGTGAAACTGCAATTACCGAGAGTTTGGAATTAGGAGGAGTAAACTCCAAGGAAATTACATTGGAGGATGAAACAAAACAGTTAATGACAGATGACCCATGGTTGCAAAGGAAAATGGAGGAAAAAATGGAGAAAAAGTAAGGGGTTTGGGTTTAGTTGGGTTGAGTTGGGTTGAGTTGGGTTGAGTTGGGTTGAGTTGGGTTGAGTTTAGGATGAGTTTGGTTTGGGTTGAGTTGGGTTGAGTTTAGGATGAATTTGGTTTGGGTTGAGTTTTTAATATTTTTTAGTTTTTTTAGTTTTTTTATCAAAAATTGATAACTATAATTTTATATTTGAATTTTATATTTTGTTAACTACAGAATTTGAAGATGGAAACTACTGAAGTTCGCAAACCTAGTGTCAAACCAGAAAGTGAGGTTGTCGCACCAAAACCCTTATGGTTCACAATAATGACCTATCTGTTATCAATCAGCGTTCCCGCACGAGTTTGTGTAGACAAGAAAGTCCCAATCTTTTCTGCGGAGTTGAAACCAGAAGACTTTGCCGGATTTCTCGAAAAGATACGGCATAACATTTTTGATGTAGACGGTGTCATGCGAGGTTCTGTATCTCAATCATTTGAATTCTTGGGTAAAAAAATACCCTCGGTCATTTTCACCCTCGCCCGTGCATTCATGGGCATAATTTTGTTATACGCGTTGCCGGAATTCATTGTAAAGTTTCTAATGGAATCTATCACGTATGATACTTTTGTGTCAGTATTTCCATTTTTGATACAAATGTCAAACAACTACGACAACGAGTATTATCTTACGATTGGCTACACTCTTTGGGGTTTATTCTCTAATAATGTAGTTAATCGTAAGTTTGTAGAGTTGTATCTTTACCTACAAAAGATGGAAAAAGACGACGCCGAGGTGTCTGGTCAATGTGTCAAAGATGCAGTCTTGTTTACAAAGGCTCTTGTCTACTTAACAAAAAAAGGCATTAGCTTTGCGATATTGTCTAACGGTACTGCATCTAAATTCATCCATAAATTAATGGGTGAAAATGTTGAAGTTTTTCAACCCATTTGTGATATCCACACAATGAACAGTGATTTTAAGGCTGACAATAACGTTCCTTTGCTTGCAAAACCTGGTCCTGATTCTTATCGTTTTACCATGAATGATCAAGTACCAGCTGGTAATACATTAATGGTAGATGATGGCTACACTAACACAAAAGGTGCTGAAAGTGTAAACATGCAATCTATGTATGTTCCTCCTTCCAAGAACGGAATATCCAAGCATCTTCGACTGTTCATCTTCGCTCTGGCAAATTACCATGGGTATGAGTTTACTCAAGATGAACTTGATGAAATCAACACGTTGATGGCAGAAACTTCAACAGCGTAATGTAATTGTTTATACATATATATATACATATTCATGTAATAATTTTTTTTTACATGTATATATAAAATAAATAAAAACATCTAAAATAAATAAAAACATCTAAAATAAAAAACACAATCATGAAATAATCCATGAAATAATCATTCTAAATCATTCTAAATCATTCTAAAAAAAACATCTTGCTTTTCAAACATGTCTTGAAATGAACTTTCAAGCTTAACTGGTCCAAATTGGTCTTCATATATACTACGAGGAATAAAACGATATTCAACAACTGTTTTAGTTTCCATATTATTTATTAATTTTTTTTGATATCCAAGTGCCATCATAATTAATCCTAACACTAAAAGCACTAAAACTAAACTTTGCATT
>Ga0214919_10004596_pt1 | contig 20110 bp, 21 predicted proteins | sample LL1503_MetaG_FD_177994 | JGI IMG/M metagenome (GOLD analysis project Ga0214919, IMG submission 177994) | Freshwater microbial communities from Lake Lanier, Atlanta, Georgia, United States - LL-1503 | ecosystem: Environmental > Aquatic > Freshwater > Lake | place: USA: Georgia | collected... | reverse complement strand
AGAAACCATGATGATGGGCACTTGGCTCTTTTTGCGAATTTCGCGACACACGTCGGTGCCCGAAATTTTCGGCAGCATCACGTCCAGCAACACAATGTCGGCTTTCACACCTTCAAACATGGCGAGAGCTTCAGCGCCATCGCGAGCAACATGCACGCGGAAACCTTCGCGCTTTAAACCAATTTCAAGGGCCTCAATAAACGTCTCTTCGTCCTCAACAAGGAAGACAACGGGAAGATCGGCCGACATGGGAACTTATGGCCTAGGAATTTCGCCGGTTGCGTCGAGCCGAGCCTGGAAACGAGCAGCGCCTTTAAGTTCTGGCTTCCAACCCGTAACGATGAAACGAGTGCGCTCACCAACGTTTACTGCATGGTCACCAATGCGCTCGTAGAAGCGAGCGACCATTGCCAGTTGAACAGCAACTTGCAAGTCGATTGATTCACGAGCATGGATCTCGAAGATTTCGGCAATGAATCGGCGATGCAGTCCATCAAGGAACGAGTCCATGTCGTCAATTGCTGCAGCTTTTGCTGCGTCATGATCCTTAAATGCTTCCATGGTGGAAATAAAAAGTTGCTGAGCCTGTTCGCTCATTTTTGCGATGAGGTCACTCAGTTCAGGATCAATCTTGTGACCGTAAATGCGTCGTGCTGCTTTGCAAATATTTACTGCAAGATCTGCAGAGCGTTCAAGCTCTCCGGCAATTTTGATCATGGAGACGAGTTCTCGAAGGTCACCAGCTACTGGCGACTGCAGTGCCAATTCCTGGAAGCATTTCTCTTCAACTTCAATTGCGCGGGCATCAATTTCATCATCTGCCTGAATCAAATAGTCGGCAGCCTCTAAATCACCGGTAAGCAATACGGCAGTTGCACGTGGAATGGCTGCAATGACTGAATTGCCCAGCTGCATTACCTCGTTGCGAATTTCTTCAATCTCTTTATGAAACGTACTGCGAAGCTCTTCCACGTGACCAACCTATTCTCTCAGGGTTACGTTCAACCGAACTACAGATTACTACGAGGTAAACGAACTTGATTTATCGCACTTGAGTGGCAACGACCCACTCGTGCAACTTCTTTTGAGCATCACCAGACTCTGCAACGGAGCCAATGCGTTCCCATCGATTGTCGCTTTGTAGGAGGAAATGGGTTGACGCATCATCGAGCAAGAATTCGAGCACCGTATCGAGCCACATTCGGTGTTTTGGATGCGTAAGTGGTGCAAGTGCTTCTACACGTCCGTCCAAGTTGCGCCCCATCATGTCGGCAGAGCCAATGAGGTGCAATGGTTCGTTGTTATCGAGGCCGTGTTCAAAGCGATAAATGCGAGAGTGTTCCAAGTAACGACCAAGAATTGATCGCACCGAGATGTTTTCTGACATTCCCGCAACGCCTGCACGAATGCAACATATTCCGCGCACAACCAAATTGATTTTCACTCCCGCGCCACTTGCGCGATACAGAGCTTCAATTACAGCCGGATCAGAAATTGAGTTGATCTTGATGGTGATTTTCCCAGCGTCACCAAACGTTGATTCCTTATCAATGAGAGCAACAATACGATCCCGCAATTGATGCGGCGCAACGAGCAACACCTCATAGTCAGGTTCTTGTGCGTAACCAGTTAGGAAATTAAACAGTTCTGCGACATCGGAACCGATGGCATCTTCGCTTGTGAAAAAACCAATGTCTTCGTATAGACGCGCAGTGGTGGAGTTGTAGTTGCCGGTACCAATATGCACATAGCGTCGCATTTTGTCGGGGTCGTTGCGCACAACCAGAATGCACTTCGCATGCGTCTTCAAACCAACTAGTCCATATGTCACGTGCACACCGGCATATTCAAGTTCTTTGGCCCACGAAACGTTTCGTGCTTCGTCGAAGCGTGCTTTCAGTTCAAGCACAACCGCAACTTGCTTGCCCATTTCCGCAGCTTTAATTAGGTGCATGGCAATGGACGAATCACCCGACGTGCGATACAACGTCATTTTGATGGACTGCACATTCGGGTCGAGCGCTGCCTGCTTAACAAAGGTTTCAACAGAAGTACTGAAGGATTCGTGTGGGTGATGCACCAGTAGTTGACGCTCGCGAATGACAGCAAATATTGACTTTTCACCCTCTTCTACAGCCTGCAATCGACCCGCAGTAAGCGGCGGCCACGGCGCATGACGAAGCTGTGAAATGTTGAGGTTTGCAAACTGATTGAGAGCAGTGAGATCAATAAACGATGCATGTCGTGAAACATCGTCAGCTTCAATTTCCAATTCGTCAATAAGTAGTGCGACGAGATCGCTTGACATCGCTTCGGGAACTTCCAATCGCACCGCTTTGCCGAAGCGACGACGACGCAATTCCATTTCCACAGCAACCAACAAATCTTCTGCGTCTTCATCATCTACTGAAAGGTCGGCGTTGCGGGTCACGCGAAACGCATGACACTGCACAATTTCCATTCCCGGGAATAAGCGCGGCAAATTTGCGCTGACAATGTCCTCGATGCTCACAAACGTGAACGAATCTGGCAATTGGAAAAAACGTGGGAATGTTTGCGGCAGTTTTACTCGCGCAAAGCGCTCTTCGCCCGACTTTGGGTCGCGCACCACAATGGCAAGGCTGAGTGCCAAGTTGGAAATGTAGGGAAACGGATGCGCTGGGTCTACAGCTAGTGGCGTAAGCACAGGGAAAATTCGTGATTCAAAGACTCCTGTGAGATGTTCGCGATCTACAGCCGACAATTCCATCCATGTTGAAATGCAAATGTTGTGTTCAGCAAGTTGTGGAATCAGTTCATCCATCCACACGCGTTCTTGTTGGGCAACAAGATTCTTGGTAATACTGCGAATGTCGTCTAACTGATGTTGTGGTGTTCGGCCATCTGGAGTTTTGACATGAACATCTCCAGCAATTTGACCTTTGAGTGCTGCAACTCGAATTTGAAAGAACTCGTCAAGGTTGCTGCTGAAAATTGAAACAAACCTGCAACGCTCTAAAAGCGGAACTCCCGTGTCGCTAGCCATTGCCAGTACGCGTGCGTTGAAGTCCAGCCAACTGAGCTCACGATTAATGATTCGAGCGTCGATGCCTGAATCGTAAGAACCGCTTTGTTGGGCGATTCGGGTTTTAAAGAAATTTCGCCAAGATGTCATTGGCTGTTTACCGAGAGTTACTCAGCGTCGTTGTAGCCGAGTTCCCACTCAACGCTGATGCGCTCACGCTCAGCATCCCGGTTCACGCGCTCTTGATTGCGACGGAACTGTGGGTCATTGCGAGGCAACAGCACCAAACGGGCTAGTACGCGGGCGCGGAACTCCTCGAGGAGGTTGGCGTCGCCATGGTCGCTGTAGACCTCCCAATGAGGCGATGCAGGGCCCAAATACACGATTCGGGCATGTCCGCGGGAGGGTTCGATGACTGCTGTTGCTTCTGACACAACCCTTACGATATCGCCAAAAATGGGCTATGTTGAGGCCAACCCCATGAACAATTCAATTCGGTCTACCGAGTGGATGAACGAAGGCAACTGCAGGAATTTCCCTCCTGCGGTGTTCTTCCCGGCTGATGGTGCAGGCGTTGACCGCGCCCGTTTGATTTGCACCACGTGCCCTGTTGCTTCGCAGTGCCTGGAATATGCCCTTGCAGAACACATCGATCACGGCGTGTGGGGCGGATGCTCCGAACGCGAACGACGTCGCATTGCTAAGCGTCGCCGCATCGAGGTGAAGGCAGTCTCTATCTAAAGATTGCCTCAAAGTAGGCTCACCACGTGGCATCAGGGACAAACAGCAACAACATTGCTGCCCTCGACATTGGTACCAACAGTTTTCATATGGTCGTCGCAAAAGTCGTAGACCAAGGATTCGAAGTCATCGCCCGCGAAAAAGAAAGCGTGCGCATTGGTCACGGTGCGGGTGAGATGAAAGAACTCTCACTTGAAGCAATGGATCGCGGCATTGTTTGTTTATCGCGCATGCAGCAAGTGGCCGCATCATTTAATGCCGACATCGTGGCCGTAGCAACGAGTGCAGTACGCGAAGCAAAAAACAAGGGCGAATTCATTCGCCGAGCACGGCGTGAAGCAGCAATTGACATTCAAGTTATTTCCGGTGTGGAGGAAGCTCGTCTTATTCACCTTGGAGCACTGCACGGAATTGGTCGACCAGAAGCAGCAATGTTTTTGTGCGACATTGGCGGCGGCTCCACCGAAGTGGTCATTGGCAGCGATGACGAAGAAATGCTCGCCCGCAGTTTCAAGCTTGGGGCCGTGCGCTTAACCGACAGGTTCTTCGCATCGGAAACGCTGCACCCAAGCGCTGTCGGCAGTTGCAGAGCTTACGTTCGTTCCACGCTGATGGTCATTCAACCCGACATCGCCGAACTGGGTTACGACATTGCTGTTGCATCGTCAGGAACGGCCGAAACCGTTGCCCGAATCATTCATGCACTTTCGGGCGAACCAGCTCCAAAGACTATGAATCGATTCGAATTCACTCGTATTCAAGTGTCAGAAACTGTGAAGGCACTCGCTGCGTGCACCTCTGTCGAAGAACGGCAAAAAAAGTTTGGTATCGATAAGAGCCGTGCGCAGATCATCCTGGCCGGGGCAATCATTCTCGAAGCCATCTGTGATGTATTCGGAGTTGGCACGTTGATGTTTAGCGATTACGCGCTTCGCGAAGGTGTATTGATTGACACGTTACGACGCCGTGGACTTGGTCCTCAGTCGAATGACCACGACCCCGCGCTCCATAGCGTTCGTCAGCTTGCGGAACGTTGTGACGATCGCATTGAGCACTCCGAAAATGTTGCGCGTCTGGCAGTGCAGATTTTTGATCAGATGCAAACTTCCCTCGATCTGGACACCGATTCGCGAAGATTGCTAGAGGCTGCTTCACTGCTGGCAAACGTTGGAGTGGTTATTTCGCACTCCAAACATCACCTGCACTCCTATTACGTCATTCGCAATTCCGAGCTCGTCGGCCTCAGTGACCGCGAAATAGAACTCATTGCTCAAATTGCTCGCTATCACCGCAAAGGCGAACCGAAGTTGGATCACGCACCATTTGCTGCGCTGAACGAAAACGATCGCCATATCGTGCGTTCGCTTGCCGGAATACTGCGAATCTCAGTAGGTCTTGACCGCACTCATGATGGTCGCGTGAAGAAGGTGTCGGTAGAAATTTCGGAAGACGATGTCACTATCGAGTTTTCTTGTACCAAGAAACTGGAAACCGAACTCATTGAATACACGGCGAATGATCGCAAGGCGTTATTGAGCGACGTAATGAATAAGCGTCTGAAAATCGTTAGCTCAAAGAGCTAGAGCGCAACTACGCCTGTGGCGTGTCGTTGCTTGGGGTCTCGTCTTTGGTGCCTTTAGCTCCTGCAGACTGACCCTTCTTGAACTCTTGCTGTGCTTGTCCAAGATTGCGAGCAATCTTTGGGAGGCGCGAGCCAAACAAGGCAACAGCGATAACGATGACGACGATACCTTCCCAACCGGAGAACATGCTTACAGGGTAGCACGGGGTGCTCTCCATGCGATAAGCAAGAGAGATGCTGGAATGCGTCATCAACATCAGTGAGGGAGGTAACCCCTCCCTACTCCAGGCCCTGTCCACCACTCTTGGATCGGACCTCCTCGATCTGCATAGCGATGCAGATCACAACCGCAGCGTGTTCACACTTGCTGGCACCGAATCTGCCCGGGTGCTCGCACGAGAAGCACTCAAAATATTCGACATTTCAAAACATGATGGTGTTCATCCGCGAGTTGGCATTGTTGACGTGGTTCCCTTCGTTGCACTGGAACCGAGCACGTTTGATGACGCCATTGCAGCACGAAATGAATTTGCAAAATTCGCTTCAGAAGAACTTGGAGTGCCGTGCTTTTTGTACGGACCAGAACGCACACTTCCCTACATTCGCAAACACGCATTTATTGATTTGCTCCCCGATTACGGCCCGGCAAATCCGCACCCAACTGCAGGAGCAATGTGTGTTGGCGCACGACCAATTTTGGTGGCGTACAACATTTGGTTGAAAGACTCAACACTGCAAACTGCGAAGGATATTTGCAAGCAATTACGTAGTGATTCGGTGCGCACACTTGGATTACAAGTTGGCCCAAGTGCACAGGTGAGCATGAACCTGATTGCCCCTGAAATCACTGGTCCAATGGCGGTTTACGACGCTGTTGCTGCACTCGCACCAATTGATCGCGCAGAGCTTGTTGGCTTGGTTCCTGCACGAGTACTTGCAGAAATTCCGCGAGCTAGGTGGGCAGAACTCGATCTGTCGAATGAGAAAACGATTGAGTGGAAACTTGCGCAACGCAACAGAGCGTTGAACAGTTAAAACGAACTAGCGCGAAAAATTACGCTGTTGCAGTGTTGCGCGTTGCTTGTGCGCGTTGGCGACGCAAACGACGACGTTCACGCTCGGAGAGTCCGCCCCAGATACCAAACTTTTCGCCGTTAGCCAATGCGTATTCAAGGCATTCGCCACGAACCACACAACCGCGGCACACTTCTTTTGCTTCACGAGTTGAAGCACCACGCTCTGGAAAGAAGAGGTCGGGATCTACACCGAGGCAGTTTGCTTGGTCTTGCCACGCACGGTCTGCGCTCAAAATGATGTGATCTTCTTCCACGAATTTTTCCTCCCTAGTTCCTCGAACAGTCGCGATGACGCGCCTACACCGAGGTAATTACAACGGTGTCATTGTGGCAAAGATATGGGGAAAATGCAAATACACAGGGTTTTGCGACTTCAGCACTCCCTAGCGACGACCCGCCATGGTTCGTTTGTGATCCAAGAAATCGACGAGTACATAGTCGCCCAAATTGTCTGGAGTAGTGAAAAAAGCCTTGCCTTTATTGATCTTTGTGAGCTGTTCAATGAACCTGCGCAGACCATTATCGGCATCAAGCATGAAGGTATTAATGCGAATTTGTTCCTTCGTGCAACGAGTCACTTCTCGCAGTGTTGCCTCCACGGTTTCATGAACAGGAGGATAATTAAAGAAGATTTCGCCACTTGGCATGACATGAGCTGTGGGCTCTCCATCGGTGATCATGATGATTTGTTTGGTGCCTGTTTGTCGCGACAACATTTTTCGCGCAAGAGTGAACGCATGGTGCATGTTCGTGCCGTATGCAAAGTCCCACGAAACTTCAGGAATGCTCTCGGGTTTCAGTTCACGAGCAATTTCACCAAAGCCCACAACGCCCAAATAATCCCTTGGAAATTGGGACGAAATGAGGTGGTGCAGGGCCATCGCCACCTTCTTGGCAGGCAAGAAATTGTCACGCATTGGCATGCTGAGCGACAGGTCTAACAACAACACTGTTGATGAACGAGTGGAATGTTCGGTGCGTTCAATTTCAAAATCTTCTGGCGATAAACCGATCGGCAACCCGGAACCATTTCGTCGCAATGCGTTGCGCAGCGTTCCATGAAGGTCGAGTCGAAACGGATCTCCAAATTCGTATGGCTTCGTGTCGTTTGCGCGTTCGTGACCGATGCCTGTTGCATCTATTTTGTGTTGGCCAACCATGTCCTTGCGCAGCTTGCCAAACAGTTCGCGCAGTGCGTTGGCGCCAAGTTTGCGGATAGCCCTCGGCGTGAGTTGCATACGACCTTCGCGCTGGTCGATGAGTCCGGCGTCCTGCATCATCTTCGACAATTTCGATAGCTGGTCTAGTGATTTCGCGGCATCGTCACCTAGGAGGTCGCGCACCTTGTCCATGTCGGCCTCGGCCAAAGAAGCCGGATTACTGGCGTTTTTCATGAGGTTTTCAAGCTGTTCGAGATCGGATAAATCCTGCATCCATTGCATGGCTTGTTGGAAACCCATCGGCTCTTGACCCGAAAAGTCGTACTCGTTGTTCCACCCGGCTTGAGGAAACATGCCTTGCAAATTTTGTGACAACTGATCCATTTGCCAACGCAAGTCCATGTCTTCTAACAATTGCTCGGAAAGCTGCTGCAACTGTGCTCGTTGCTCTGGCGTCATTGAATTCAACATGGCTTGAGCCATTGCCATGCGTTGTGCCATGTGCTCAAGCAACTCGTCAAGCGATTGCGGATTCTCTGGAAAGAAATCACCGAACTTTTCCATGAACTGTTCGAACTGGGGGTCTTCGCCGTTTTTGCGACGTTCCAGCATTTCGTTTAATGCGGCCATCATGTCCTTCGTGCGCGCCATTTGTTCTGGTGACATGTTCTGCACCGCGCTTGACATTTGGTCCAATTGTTGCTGCATTAATTGCTCTCGCAATTTGTCCATGAGCGATTCAAAACGCTGTTGCGCAGAAGGAGATTCGAAGTCGTAGTGCTGCAGTTCGCGAATTTTTCCCGCTAAATCATCAGGCAACATGTCGAGTGTGAAGTTGTTACCTGCAACCTGTCGCTCTTCGTCCACAATGTCATTCAATTCATCGGCAATTTCGGAATACACACCGCCAAGATCGCCGCGTTCTTGAATTTTCTCGCGCTGTTCACGCAACCGCTTCATCAATTCGCGTAAACCTGGCATCTGGTTGCCGTCAAGATCTCGCATACCGTTTTGCATCATCTTGCGCATCGCGGTGTTGATGTCGCCGTGATAGGTCAAATCGTCCGCAAGTTCATCGAGGAGCGAATCCGCATCGATCTCAAACCCGCGCTGAGTACCGTCCCATCGCGAATAGGTGAACCGAGATGCCATACGCGAACCATACCCCTAGGCTGAGGTCAGATATGCGGTTCAGACGGACGTTCATCTTCGTAGACCTTTCTGGATTTACGGACTACACCGAAAATTTCGGTGATGGCGCCGCCGCGCAATTGCTCGCCAACTTTCGTGGCGTGGCTCGCGCAGTTGGATCGCACCAAGGCGTGCGAATTGACAAGTACTTGGGTGACGGTCTGATGGCTGTTGCTGTGGAGGCCGAGGACGGAATCACGTTTGCCATGATGTTGCAACGGAACGCAGCAGTTGCGTGTGCGCCGCTGTCATTGCGCATTGGTATTGCCACCGGCGACACCATGTTGTTCGAGGGCCAGGACTACATCGGCTCTGCACCAAACATGGCGGCCCGCTTGTGTGACGCTGCCGCTGGACTTGGCACGCTTATTCCGCTTGACCAAGCAATTGATTTGCCCGTTGGCGTGTACTCCGTGCCTCACGAACCTGTAGTTCTGCCTGGTTTTGCCCACCCAATTGAGGTTGCGATTCTTGCTGGAGAGCCACTCATTGATAGTCGTTCCGACATTAATGAAGTGTGGAATCGCTCCCCTTTTGTTGGCTAGTTAAGCCTTACCCGCGCGAGCGATACGTAGCGCGTGAACCTGTTGAATCTTTATTTAGGCGCTTCGAAAGATGCAAGCCCTCAAGCACAAACTCCACGGCGCTTGCAACTACAGCAGGCGTTGCATCTGCACCAACAATCTGTGTCACTAGATCACGCAATGCAGGAATGTCGGTGAACATTGCGCCATAGGCAACAGACTCAACATCTTCGCCAGCGTGCAACACCACTCCACCGTCAAATGCTTCAACCACTTCGCGAATCTTTTCTCCGGTTACGCGTTGTTTGAAAACCTGTAGCACCGCGGTCTTCACAATGTTTTCCAAAATTGCAGACTCTCGACCGTCTTCGGTGGTTTCGAATTCCACTTTTCCTGCAGTAGATGCTGCAAGCGACGCAAGGTCGCTCACACGTGGTGCAACCTGTGTTTCGCCCATGCGCAATGCACGCCGAACAGCATTGGCGGCAAGCGTTTCGTAATTGCTAACCGACAATCGAACACTTACGCCACTTCGTTGATTGACATGGCTGCTTGATCGAGCGATGTGACTGATCGTGGTCACCACTTCTTCCATAAACGATGGCCAAGTAACCACAACATTGCCGATGCTTGAGGTGCGAGCCTCTTGGCGAACAATGTTCATTTCCGTTTCCACTTCCAATGGATAGTGCGTGCGAATTTGACTTCCGAAACGGTCCTTCAGCGGCGTAATCATGCGACCACGATTGGTGTAGTCCTCGGGGTTTGCTGAAGCCACCAACATCACATCGAGTGGCAAACGGATTTTGTAACCGCGAATTTGTACATCACGTTCTTCAAGCACGTTGAGCAAACCCACTTGAATTCGTTCTGCCAAGTCGGGCAATTCGTTGATTGCGAAAATACCGCGATTGGTGCGTGGAACAAGGCCGTAGTGAATGGTGAGTTCGTCGCTGAGGTAACGCCCTTCAGCAACTTTGATGGGGTCAACTTCGCCAATGAGGTCGGCAATTGATGTGTCGGGTGTTGCGAGTTTTTCGCCGTAGCGATCTTCGCGATTCACCCATGAAATTGGTGCGTTGTCGCCCATTTTTTCTACAAATTCGCGCGCATGTCGCGACACTGGGTCGTACGGGTCATCGTTAATTTCGCTGCCTTCAATGATTGGCATCCACTCGTCGAGCAAACCGGTGAGCGAACGAATCATGCGCGTCTTTGCCTGACCGCGTTCTCCGAGAAAAATCACATCGTGTCCTGCCAACAATGCATTTTCAAGTTGTGGCATCACGGTGTCTTCGTAACCCAACACTCCTTCAAACAATTGCTGTCCTGCCGAAATTCGCGCAACAGCATTGCGTCGCAACTCTTCTTTAACCGGAATGGATTGCCAGCCCGAGGCGCGAAGTGCCCCAAGAGTTGCAGGCAGTGAGTGTGCGGAGGTGTGGGCGTTGGCCATGCGCCGACGATACCTGCCGCCTGCACAAGCGGCATAGGCGAGCGTTTATTGTGAGTTCATGACTACTTCCTCACCACAAGTCGCCGTTGTTACTGGAGCCAATTCAGGCATTGGTCGCGCCACAGCATTGCACTTGGCCCAGCTGGGTTACCGCGTCTTTGGCACCGTTCGCTCTCTGGACAAGGCAGGCAAGTTGCAGGCTCGCGCGAACGAGCTGGGCGTATCGGTCGAACTCATCGAATTAGATGTTGCAGACGATGCGTCGGTGCAACGCGGATTCGCCGACATTTTTCGCGCCACGAATCGTGTTGACGTGTTGGTAAACAACGCTGGCATTGGTGGCAACGGTGTGGTCGAAGAAAGCACTGCGCAGATGTATCACGATGCGTTCAACGTGAACGTGGTTGGCGCCATTCGTTGCACTCAACAAGTGTTGCCAAATATGCGTGAACGAAATAGTGGAACCATTGTGAATATCACGTCTGTTGTTGGCAAATTTGCAGCAATTGCACAGGCTCCATACGTGGCATCAAAGTGGGCATTCGAAGGAGTCAGTGAAGAACTCGCTCAAGAATTGGCACCGTTTGGAATTCGTGTGGTGATTATTGAACCAGGTGTCACCAAGTCGTCAATCTTTGCAAAAAACATCGATGCACCAAATCAAAGTGGTGCATACGACGCGCACTATCGACGCATGTTTGCGTTTTACGCCGCAGGAATTTCCAACGCCACTCCTGCAGAAGAAGTTGGAGCACTCATTCATCACGCCATCACCACCGATACTCCACAGTTGCGTTATGCGTGCTCGTGGGCTGGCCCTGAAATCGTTGCTGGCCGTGCCAAGCAATCTGACAATGACTGGGTCGCCATGGCTGCCTCTGAGCACGATTCGGACTACTTTGATGCCTTCAAAACCGCGTACGGAGTGGGTTTAAGCAATAGTTGACGTAATTGGTCGGGATTAGGGTATCGTGACGGCTCCACGTTCTACAAGGAGATCAACATGTCTGTACGTCTTGGCGATGTCGCCCCTGACTTCACTGCACAAACCACCCAAGGTGAAATCAAGTTTCACGAATGGTTGGGCGATTCATGGGGTGTGCTGTTTAGTCATCCGAAAGATTTCACGCCGGTCTGCACCACCGAACTTGGTTATGTAGCAAAGATCAAACCAGAGTTCGACAAGCGCAATGTAAAGGTCATCGGACTGTCAGTGGACAGCGTTGAATCACACGAAAAGTGGGAAGGCGACATTGGCGAAACACAGGGAACACCAGTGAACTTCCCCATGATCGGTGACCCAGATCGCAATGTTTCCAACCTGTACGACATGATTCACCCAAATGCAAACGACACATTAACTGTGCGTAGCGTTTTTGTTATCGGACCTGACAAAAAGGTGAAGCTCACCATCACCTACCCAGCATCAACTGGTCGCAACTTCGATGAAGTGCTTCGCGTTATTGACTCGTTGCAACTCACTGCGAAATTCAAGGTGGCAACACCTGCAAACTGGAAAGACGGCAACGACGTCATCATCGGTGCAGCGGTTTCCGACGATGAAGCCAAGACGCTGTTCCCTGGTGGTTGGAAAACCGTGAAGCCATACCTTCGCGTGTTGCCACAGCCAAAGTAAATAGTAAGTAAAGAAGGCAAATAGGGCATTTCGCCCACATTCATTGGGTCGTAGGCTGGGGGGTATGAACATCCCCTCAGCCGCAATTGCCACTGAAGTTTCCAAAATTTATGGTCACGGAGACGGCGAAGTCCGCGCACTTGACAATGTTTCAGTGCAATTTGAAAAAGGCCGGTTCACGGCAATCATGGGCCCGAGTGGCTCTGGAAAATCCACACTCATGCATTGCATGGCAGGTCTTGACGCTTTAACCATGGGAAGTGTGTCAATTGGCGGAGTCGAGCTCGCTGATCTATCGGACAAACTGCTCACCAATTTGCGCCGTGAACAAGTTGGATTCATTTTCCAGTCATTCAACTTGATTCCAACCCTAAATGCCATGGAGAACATCGTTCTTCCTCTCTCCCTCGGAGGCAAAAAAGGTGACGCAGCATGGATTGATCGTGTTGTTGACACCATCGGTCTGCGTAATCGACTTGATCACAGACCAAGTGAGCTTTCTGGCGGTCAGCAACAACGCGTTGCAGTTGCACGTGCACTGGCAAGTCAACCGGCAATTATTTTCGCTGACGAACCAACGGGAAACCTCGATTCAAAAACCGGAAACGAAGTGCTTACGTTTATGCGCAAAGCTGTAACTGACCTCGGCCAAACCATTGTGATGGTGACCCACGATGCAGTTGCTGCAAGTTTTGCTGATCGCATTGTGTTTTTGAAAGACGGAAAGATTGCTGGCGAAATGACAGAGCCAACTCCTGAGCGTGTGCTCGACTACTTAAAGCACCTCGGAGAATAAACATCATGTTTCGACTGTCACTCAAGATGACCCTTGCTCGAAAGGGTCGGCTTTTCCTTACATCGCTCGCCATCATTTTGGGAACGGGATTTTTGTCGGGAACTTTTATTTTCTCTGACACTATTAATCAAACGTTCAATCGATTATTCACAGATGTGTTCAAAGATGTGGATGCTTACGTAAGGTCTTCCCAATTCATTGAAGTGCAATTCGGAGAACAACGATCCACTGCATCAATGGCCGCTTACGAAACGGTGATGGCAGTTCCAGGAGTAAAAGATGTTGCTCCCGATATACAAGCATTCGCACGAATTGTCGGCAAAGACGGCAAACCACTTGGCGCTGACCAAGGTCCACCAACATTTGGTGGAATCGCGTCGCAGAGTGTTGCCGGCCTATGGACGATTGAACAAGGCAAATTGCCAGTAGGTCCAAGCGAAATGGCAATGGACAAGGCGACTGCGGAATCCGGCAATTTTGTATTGGGTGACCGCGTCAATGTGAATGCACAATCCGGAAGTCGGGCTTTCACACTCGTAGGAATCGCAAGCTACGGCGATGTGTCTTCACCAGGTGGCGCAACTTTCGCGCTCTTTGACCAGCCGACGGCATCTGAGTTCTTGCTTAAACCAGACACGGTTGATGCTTTTCTCATTCAGGGAGACGGCAGCAAATCAGACGAGGAATTGGTTGCTGCAATCAATGCGGCCTTAGACCCTGCTCTCAAATTGGAAACCCTGACCGGAGCGGCAATTACCAAGGAAACCACTGACCAAATTGGAGTCGTCCTTGGTTTCCTCACCACTTTCCTCACTGTGTTTTCACTCATCGCATTAGGCATCGGTTGCTTTGTCATCTACAACGTTTTTTCCATCACCATTGCGCAACGCTTACGCGAAAACGCCTTGTTCAGAGCAATCGGAGCAACGCGTAAACAAGTGACTTCTGCAATGTTGGTTGAGTCATTAATCATTGGAGTAATCGGCTCATTCCTCGGATTCCTTTCTGGAATCGGACTTTCCAAGGGTCTGAGCGAATTGCTCAATGCCGCAGGAATTGATATTCCAACAAAAGGACTCAGTATTCAACCCCGCACCGTGATCATCACCATGGTGGTTGGAACGATCGTCACCGTTTTGTCGGCCATTTTTCCGTCAATACGCGCTGGTCGAGTTCCACCGCTTGCTGCATTGCGTGACACTGCACTTGAAAACGTTGGCAGCAATAAGAAACGATTCACTATCGGCATCACCATGCTCGCACTTGGTGTTATTGCGAGTGTCGCAAGTGCAATCGGAGCACCTGCGTTGTACCTCGGATTTGGAATTGTTTTGGTTTTTGCTGGCGTCCTTGTCTGCGGACCTGGTGTTGCAAAGCCAGTTGCATTGGCTCTCGGCAAGCCGATCGAAAGGTTCCGAGGTGTAACTGGATCAATGGCTCGACAAAATGCTGCGCGCAACCCGAAGCGCACCGCACGTACCGCCGCACCTGTACTCATCGGGGTTGCGCTGGTTACTGCATTCACCGCATTTGCAACGAGTGCCAAACATGAAATCCGCGACACCATCGGATCTTCGTTCCGCGGAGATTTTGCGGTCAGCGCTCCGTCTACTGGCTTTGGTGGTTTGAGCACATCACTTTCCGATCAATTGGGAACGCTTCCCGAAGTAGCTCAAGCAACTGGAATTGGTTTTGCGTCAGTAAACATTGACGGTCAAGGCAAATTTGTGCAGGTCATCAATCCCGCCACGGCAAGTGGACTGATCAATTTCACCATGGTTGAGGGGTCACAAAGTGAGCTGTCAAACACAGGAATGCTTGTGAGCACAGGCCGGGCTGCAGCAAACAACTGGAAAGTTGGCAGCACCGTAAACGTGGGTCTTGTAGATGGAGCCTCAAAACAGATCACTATTGAAGGCATTTATGAGCCAAGCGGATTCGATGTTTCATATGTGCTGAGTCGAGATTTCTTTACTGATACCACGACCAGGTTGTTTGACAACATCATCTATATCAAAACTAAATCTGGCGTTTCAGAGGATGCTGCGCGAATTGCGATTTCGTCTCAAACTCAAGACAAAGGCTTAGGGAAATTGCAGAGTCGCAGTGAATACATTGACGCTCAATCCGGTCAGGTAAACCAAATTCTTGGGCTGATCTACGGATTGCTTTTCTTGTCAATCATCATTGCCATTGTTGGCATCATCATTACCCTGTTGCTTTCGGTGTTTGAGCGCAAACGTGAAATCGGGTTGCTACGTGCAATCGGAATGACCAAAAGTCAAGTGCGCGCCACGGTTCGCTGGGAAAGTGCAATCACCTCAATGCTTGGAGCGGTGGTTGGCGTTGTTCTAGGAGTGGGCATGGGATTGGTTTTGATTGCCGTTCTTGCCGATACCGGTGTGTCTGCATTCAGTCTTCCCGTCAATGAAACCATTGTTATTTTGGTGTTGTCATTCATTGTTGGCGTTGTTGCTGCGGTGTACCCAGCTTGGAAAGCCACCAAGGTGAACATCATGATGTCCATCACCACTTCGTAATGACACCCGCTAATCTCACACCGGAGATGTTGGAGTTCCTCAAGGAACGCCATTTAGCAACCCTCACTACCCTGCGACCTGATGGCTCACCTCACGTAGTGCCTGTTGGGTTTACGTACGACGAAGACAAACACGTTGTACGCGTGATTACATTTGCGCCATCACAAAAAGCAAAACATGCGGCACGCGGTGGTCGTGCAGTGGTGTCGCAAGTTGATGGTGGTCGGTGGCTCACCCTCGAGGGATCGGTGCGTCTTGCAACACGCGATAACGACAATGTAGAAGTGAATGAAGCATGTGCTCGATACGCACAGCGTTACCGTCAGCCGAAGGAACGCGACAACCGCGTGGCAATCATTATTTCCGTCGACCGCATCATGGGTCGTGTTGCGACTTCTAACGAATAGTTAGTTAAACGAATCTTGACCGTCACCGCGCATGGTGGCGAATTCGCTCATCAGTATTTGTGATGCAGGATGACTGTCGCCAAATGCAGGCGTGCGATCAATCGACAGTGGTGTGAAGTTGGGGCTCACCAACGGCTGATGACCTGTTTGGCAACCCGGGCACCAGTACAACACGCGGTTTGCTTCGCCATGATGCGCAACTCGAATGAGGTCACTGCATCGCTGGCATGATTTTCCTTGCCGTCCATAAACGGCCATTTCATTGGGCGAAATGGTATTTTTCGCCTCGTAATGCATATGCGCAAGAAGTGACTCTTGAGCCAAAAGCAGCAATTCGCGGCACTCTGCGCGCTTCATTTCTCCAATGCGTGCCCATGGATGTACTTCGCATGCCCACATAATTTCGCAGCGGAACACATTGCCCACTCCCGAAACTACGCGCTGATCAAGCAGCACTTCTGAAACCGTTGCATCTTTATCTTCATATTGCATCATGCGATCAACGCACTCTTCAATATCAACATCGTGATGACACAAGTCGGGGCCAAGCTTGCCAAGAATTGGATGTCGACGTGGGTCGTAGTCACGGAAAGTTTCCAAACTGACTGCACCAAAGCACACTGCAATCCAATCTGAAACTGCGATCACTACTTGCGCACGTTCACGTGGTTTCGACCACTGCTCGCCACGGCGATACAAATGCCACGAACCGGAAATGCGAAATGTTGAATGCAACACCACGCCGTCATCCCACACCATTTCAATGTTCTTGCCAAACGTGCGCACTTCTTCAATGGTGTGTCCAAGCACGGGGCGAATTCCATCGCAACCAAGTGCATCAAAAGCCAATGTTTGCTTGCCGATGAGAGCGGTGCGAAGAGCAACTGCGGTGCGATAAACCGAGTTGACTTCAAGCATGAGGAAAGATTATTCACCTCACCATGTAGTTTGAGGGATCACCCCATGAATGACACACGCGACGACTCACAAGACCCTCTCGTTCGACGAGCAGCGCAACGTTACGGAACTGTTGGCGCGATGTTGGCGGGTGGAATGGTGGTGTTTGACAAACTGCTTGGACGTAAACCAAAACAAGAAGCTGCTGTTGTTATCGAAGCGTCAAGTGATCCTGTGGATATTGATCACGATGGCATCACAGTTGAACTAAGCGAGCACCTCACCGTGCATTCGCCCGCACCAAGCAAGCGAATCGGTGTTGCAAGGGTGGTCAAAAAGCGCCATAAAACCCAATAAATATAAGGGTTTTACAGTTACGGTAGTTGGCCGACTGAAGCCAAAGCCAGACGCACCAGGCGATCGTGACCGCTGGTCATTTCCTTCACCATTTGTTCCGAAGTTGCCTGAGTAGGTGTAAACCACCCGAGGTCCAACGCTTGTTGCGTTGGTTGGCAATCACCAGAAACAGGAACTACGTAGGCCAAACTCACCGCATGATGTCGCGGGTCATGAAAGCCACTGATGCTCGGGTCTGGAAAGTACTCAACAACGGTGAATGGGGCCGGCTCAAGCGGCACTCGCGGCAATGCAAGTGGTCCTAAGTCTTTTTCCAAGTGACGCAAAATCGCCTCGCGGATGCGTTCGCCCAACAACACCCGACCCGAAACCACGGTGCGGCTAATGGACCCGTCTGGCGCCTGACGCAACAGCATGCCCACATGAGTTACCTCCCCCATGTCATTTACCCGCACGGGCACAGCGTCGACATAGACAAGAGGCACCTGTCCGCGCACATCGTTCAGTGTTTGCGGGTCAAGCCAGTTGGTTTTGACATCAATACTGTCGGTCACAGCGCCTCCTCATTGCGTTGATCCATTGTCCCAGAAACTTCTGCGTAAGCGTGGAATACCTCGCACACAGTGAATTCATATGCGAAGGTATCTCCATGAATCGCTCATCACTGAAAGACAAACTCTGGATTCCACTCGGCGTATTTGTACTGCTTGCCGGATTCACCCATTTTGCAAACCCTGACTTCTTTGACGCCATTGTTCCCCCATGGCTGCCGCCAAGCGAGCGTTTCTGGACCAACATCAGTGGACTCGCCGAAATCGCAATCGGCATTGCCGTATTGCTCCCTAAATATCGCCGTCTCGGAGGATGGGCAGCGTTCGCATTGTTTATCGCCGTGTACCCAGCAAACCTATACATGGTGTGGGACTGGAGAGACCGCTCTACCGCAGAACAAGTGGTGTCGTGGGTACGACTCCCATTTCAATTGCTCTTTTTATGGGCAGCTCAGCAGGTAGCAAAAAACAGTGCAGTTACTTCGTTAACTCAACGCCAGAAATCTGCTTAATACGGTCGCGTAAAAACTCGAAAGCAGTTTTATTCTCGGCGATCAGCACGTCATCGGCTGGGTGCAGAAACAGCGGGGTAGAAATTCGTGCACGTTTTGCTGCTTCACCAACAGGATTATTCACTCGATGCGTCGTGCTGGGGTAATACCCATTCGTTACGTAGTCCAACATGTCACCTGCATTAATTGCCACGCTGCCCGGGTCACAAGGAACATCGTGCCACTTGCCTTCTAGGTCGCGAACTTGCAATCCAGGTTCATTTGAAGCAGGCAACACGGTGATCATGTTGATGTCTTCGTGAGCAGCAGCACGTACCGCATCTGCTGGTTCATCGCCGCGCAATGGTGGGTAATGCAAAATACGAAGCAAGGTACGTCGCGTGCCTTCAATCATTTGCGAAAGCGGCATGGAAAAGTTCTTTGAGATTTCTTCTGGCGTATTGGCCTCAACCCATGTGAGTAGTTCTGCGGCAAGCGACCAACCTGCTTCATACACCGCTGCGGCACTCGCCGACTCATCCTCAGGCTGGCGACCCCACGGATACCAGTGGTAATACTCCTTGATATCTTTCACCTCTGCACCAACAGCAGTTTCCGCTTCTTCAAGTGGTCGGTAACCATCTTGTTCAGTTTCACTTGGCAAATAATTCCATTTGCGTTCTGAACGGAAAAAATCGTGCCACTCATTCTGAAGGCGCACAACAATGTCGTACGGAATGGGGTGATTTATCAGTACCGCAAAGCCCGTTTCACGAAGCGACTTCGTGAATTGCTTCGGTGCATCTGGAGATGTGTAGTCGACTACTGCGACGTCCATACCTTCCACACTACGGCTGTTTAGATGCGGTCGCCACTCATGCCATGCCTTCGTTCAGTAATGTGGCACGGTGCATACGAAGCGATTGATCCTCACGCTTCAAATTGCTATGGGTGTGTTGGCTGCTGGATATGGCGTCATGTTCACCATGCTCGATGACTGGCGCACCGCGTACGGCATTCAAGAAACTGGCCTCAGCATGATTATTGCGGTCGGCTTCTTCACATCTTTCGTTGCCCAGCTCACCATTGCTCCGTACGCCGACAGAGGCCACGCTCGCAAGCTGATGACCGTTGGCATGGCAGCAAACGCAATCGGCGCATTGCTGATGGCTTTCGGGGCAACACTTCCTGCGTTTTTGCTTGGACGCTTCATCATGGGTGTCGGTGCAGGAATCGCGATTCCAGCAATTAAGCGAATTGTCATTGTGAGCGACCCAGAAAACATGGGCGGCAATCTTGGCCGAGGTGTCTCCATTGAAGTTGGCGGTTTCGCAATTGGCCCGGTGATCGCCGCACTCACAGTTGACTCCATCAACCTTGCCGCACCGTTCATTCTTATTGCCGTCCTCATTGCTGTCACCGGCATCATCATTGCCCGACTCAACATCGCCGAGACAGCGATCGAAGATCGCACCGACGAGCGATTCGCAATCGATCTGTTAAAAAATCGCGCAGTGCTGGGTTCCATTCTCGTTGGACTTGCCCTGTTTGTCATGATCGGTGTGTACGACTCGCTGTGGGTCATCATCATGGATGACTTGAAGGCACCGCACTGGGTAGGCAACGCAGGTGTTGCACTGTTCGGATTGCCATGGATTTTCTTTGGTGCACTCGGTGGCAGAATTGCCCAGAAGCACGGAC
>Ga0214919_10004595_pt1 | contig 20114 bp, 18 predicted proteins | sample LL1503_MetaG_FD_177994 | JGI IMG/M metagenome (GOLD analysis project Ga0214919, IMG submission 177994) | Freshwater microbial communities from Lake Lanier, Atlanta, Georgia, United States - LL-1503 | ecosystem: Environmental > Aquatic > Freshwater > Lake | place: USA: Georgia | collected... | reverse complement strand
GATATTTATTAAAGAATGGAGTGTGACGTCCACCTTCTTCTTTTGACAAGATATAAACCTCTGCTTTGAAGTGAGTATGAGGCTTTACAGAACCTGGCTTACAAATAACCATACCACGACGGATATCCGTTTTTTCAACACCACGTAACAATAAACCTACGTTATCTCCAGCTTCTCCACGATCCAAAATCTTACGGAACATCTCAACACCTGTAACAACAGATTTCAAGTTTTCAGCTCCCATACCTAAGATATCAACCGACTCACCTGAGTTAACAATACCCGTCTCAATACGACCCGTTGCAACTGTACCACGACCAGTGATCGAGAATACGTCTTCAACTGGCATCAAGAATGGCTTATCAACATCACGCTTAGGAAGTGGAATCCAGCTATCTACTGCTTCCATCAAAGCATCAATTGTAGCAACCCACTTAGCATCTCCATTCAATCCACCTAACGCAGATCCTTGGATTACTGGAATGTTATCACCATCAAACTCATAGAATGAAAGAAGCTCACGGATCTCCATTTCTACTAATTCTAATAATTCTGGATCATCCACCATATCCACTTTGTTCATGAATACAACCAATTGAGGTACACCAACCTGGCGAGCCAAAAGGATATGCTCACGAGTTTGTGGCATTGGACCATCTGTAGCCGCAACTACCAAGATAGCTCCGTCCATTTGTGCAGCTCCCGTTACCATGTTCTTCACATAATCCGCGTGACCTGGACAGTCAACGTGTGCATAGTGACGGTTCAACGTAGAATACTCAACGTGTGCCGTGTTAATCGTGATACCACGCTCTTTTTCTTCTGGAGCAGAGTCAATGGAAGAGAAATCTTTTTTCTCAGCAAGACCTTTTTCAGAAAGAACTTTAGTGATAGCAGCTGTTAAAGTTGTTTTACCGTGGTCAACGTGGCCAATAGTACCAATGTTAACGTGGGGTTTACTTCGGTCAAAATTCTCTTTTGCCATGATTATTTAGTTCTTAATTAAGTTATAAAAAGTTTCAAATGTGTACTTATCCATTCGGCCATTCGCTATTTCCTTCGCTTTCGTGCTAAGAGCCTTTGAGCAGGATTGAACTGCCGACCTCTTCCTTACCAAGGAAGTGCTCTACCACTGAGCTACAAAGGCATTACCTTGCGGCCTTTTGTGAATCTCTTTCGATTCACTAAATAAAAATTAGATATGAAGCGTTTTTTCTTCATACCCTATTTTATTCGAGCGGGAGACGGGGCTCGAACCCGCCACCTATAGCTTGGAAGGCTATCGCTCTACCAAATGAGCTACTCCCGCTTAATTTGCAATCAATTATAAAACAGGCAGTTACGGCTATTTTATGGTGGGGACAGATGGATTCGAACCACCGTAGGCATTCACCAGCAGATTTACAGTCTGCCCCATTTGGCCGCTCTGGTATATCCCCATTTTCTTGGTTTTCAGCGAAACGTTTTGCTGAAATAGTTTGCAAAAGTACCTCATTTTTTTATTTCTGCAAACACCTGACCGAAAAATTTCTGATAAATTTTTATAACAAGCGAATACCAAAACTAAATCCAGCTAGATTAGGACTTGAATTTTTTTCAAACAAAGGGCTTAGGTCGTAGTTGAAAAATAAATTTGGCAATTTCTTAAATGCGAATTCTGCCCTCAACCCGTATCGGAATTGATTTAAATTAAAATTGGAAGAAACCCTACTCAAATTTTCGGTTTTCTCTTCGATGGATTTAGTCCAACTATCAATTCGATAACCTACATAACCTCCTAAACCAATCATTTGTACCCCCGAATTTTTACTAAATACCACATGTGGCATGATGGGGATATTGATGTACGATACGGTCAACTTATTTTTGCTTAAAGCTATTTCTTTTCCTTGCGCGTCGAACTTAGGTTGGAATATGGCCCCTTGATTTGCTTTTTGAACTAATCGATTATGGTCAAACATGAAATTATACCAATCAAAACTTATTCCCAGGCCCAACCTAAAAGCACCTTTTTTACCCTTCGCAAGGGTCAATGACTCAGAAAATTCAACACTTACGTACCTGGAACTGAATGGCTTTAATTCAGTGTCTGTCTGTAAATAGTTCGGCGGATATATCAGGGTGGTAATCGGTGGAATTTCTCCCGATAATCCATTTAATCCCAAATAAAGATTCATGCCATCCCGACTGAATAAATGGGTATTGTCCTTTTTTTGTTTGGCCTTTAGTGAATCTGGACCCCAATAAACACGCGTCTCCTCTCCATTTGATTCTTTTACCCGAACCCCATTCCAGTCGACATGAACCTCTTCCTTCCCATCTTTTACATGAATGCCATTTAATCCAATATCAATGACCTCTTTTTTATTAGTTCCAATTTCTATGATTCGATCCAGGGGTTTATTACGTGCGGCACTCGATTGTTGGCCCAACCATTCTCTATCTGATCGAATAATAGCTATTTTTACCTGACTATTACCAATTCTTACATTAACGCTGCTATCTAATTCCAAATTCGATTGAATTCCTTTTCGAATATTTTGCCATAAACTATCCGACAAGATCAATCCCTTTTTCTCAAATACCTGGGTCAACTCCTCCTTCAAAGTTTTGGTCTTATCTCCTTGGGTGCCTAACAAGGTTTGGTTACGTTTGTCTATTTTTAATAAAATCGAATCCAGGCCTAAATGTGCCGCTTGCGCCGAAAAACTTAGCCACATACATGTTATTATTGCGATTGCTTTCATATGCTATTGAAAATGAATTTTTTGCTTAATGGTTTCCTCTGTTTGTACATATTTGTTTGCGACCAAATGAAAATTTTCTTTGATCTCACTCCACTCCCCCGGATCGCCCTTGATCACTTGTTTGATTTTTTTCAATAATTGACCAAAATTCCGTTTTTTCTGTATCTGATTCTCAGTCAAAGTTGGCCTTTCCTCATCTACCGGTAATACTGGGTCAATCTTCACTTGGACCCAAATGACCTCTTCCTTTTCCGCCCCTTTTTCTTCGGCTAAATTTGATGGGGAAGGGGAATTTTGTTGAACTACGGCATTTTCTTTTGTTGGCGCCGATAGTGCCTCAATAACAGATTTTTCAATTGTAGGCAGAATGCGAACTCTCTTTTTATCCGACTTTTGAGTGATAATACTCGTGACCTCATTTTTCTCAGCGGGAATGGCTTTCGATATACGCACTTTTTGAATAGTTAACGTTGACACACTAGGGGCTTTTATAGCGGACTTCGCTCTCAGCGCCACTTCTTCTTTCCTCGGCAAAAACCATTGCCAGCCTAGCCCAATGACCATGGCCAATATCGCCACCCATTGCCACGTTTTAATAAAAAACACCTTTGGCTTTTCCTCGGTATCTAATCGTGCCGATAGCTTTTCCCAAAGCCCCTCCGAAACGGGGGAAGTCTCCTCTTGCATCCTTGCTCGCCATTCCGATTCAAAGGATTCCCAGCCCTTATTTGATGGATTTTTCATAATCTAATTTGTTTAATTTTTGTTGAAGTAAGCCACGGGCCCTCGATAACTGGGATTTCGACGTCCCCTCTTGAATCCCTAACATCTCCGCGATCTCTTGATGACTATACCCTTCAATCGCATATAAATTAAATACTGTTTTGTACCCTATTGGAAGATTTTCGATTAATTTATTCAACTCTTCCACGTGTAAATTCACAAAAACATCCTCCGACTGGCCTATCTCAAATCCAAAATCCGTATCCTGGAATTTCATTTTCCCCTCCTTGCGCAAGGCCATTAAGGCCTCATTAACCATAATTCTTCGTACCCATCCTTCAAAACTTCCTTGCTCTTGAAACAGGTCAATCTTCGTAAAGACTTTCATGAATCCCTCCATCAATACATCTTCAGCCAGAGGACCTACTCCCACATACCGCTTGCAAATGGCTTTCATTTTCCCAGCCAAGCGTTTAAATACCGCCTCTTGAGCCTTTCGATCCCGCCTTTTGCAGGCTTGGACTAATTCGCACTCGATGGTTTGGGAAGATAAAATTGGTGTCAATGGGCTAATTTTGGAATACGAATACAAAGATGGGCATTTTGTAGAAATGGTTGCGCGGGTTTGAAAACAATTCCAAATTCACGTTCTTTGTAAGTAATACATTATCTATGCCAAACAGCTCGCCCATCGGAATTTTTGACAGCGGAATCGGGGGACTTACCCTCGCTCATGCCATCACTGAGTTAATGCCTAATGAACCCATTTTATATTTTGGGGATACTGCGCACCTGCCATACGGCGATAAATCAGCGACAGCGATTCAAGCCTATTCGGTGAAAATCTGTAACCTTTTGTTGGAGAAAAACTGCAAACTAATTCTAATCGCATGTAATTCTGCTTCCGCGGCCGCATACGATTTAGTCAAAGCCTATGTAGGTACTAAGGCGATTGTTGTCAATGTAATCGATCCCGTGATTCATTTTTTAGATCAACAATGGTCAGGCAAAACGCTGGGTTTAATCGGGACAAAGCAAACCGTTAACTCTGGCATTTATTCTAATAAAGCGGAGGCCTTGGGAAAGGATATACATATTAAATCATTAGCTACGCCTTTATTAGCTCCGATGATCGAGGAGGGTTTTTTCAATCATACGATTTCAGAGCAAATTATTAAGGAATATTTACTGCAGCCTGTTTTACAAAATATTGATGGTTTGATCTTAGGTTGCACACATTATCCATTGATAAAAAAACAGATTGATCAATTTTATCAAGGTTCTGTAGAGGTTATTGATACTTCTCTGATTGTGGCCAATGAAATTAAAAGAATCTTACATGATGAGGACTTGATGAATGAAGGGGAAGCCGTAGGCCGACAGTTTTTTGTGTCTGACTATACGGATTCTTTTGAAAAATCAACTCAAATTTTCTTTGGCGAAACAATCAAATTAACTCAATTTCCGATCTGGGATTGATCTGATTTTCCTAATAATTGGGCCACTTTTTGGCGCAATTGCCATTTTGAAATGCGCTCTTGTTGAACTTTTTTACTTTGACGAAACCATAAAAAAGCTACGGCTGCAACGGCTAAATAGGGCGCACTCAATAAATATAAAATACCCGTATTTAATCCAGTGGCTATATTTGAGCGTCCATTTGATATAGTGCTCTCAATCGTTGTTCGGCACATAGCACATTGAGCATTCGCATCGATGCCAACCATCACTAGGCCAATAATCAATAAGATGACCATTGATTTATACATAATAAGGGGATATTAAAAAATAAACAGCTACTCCAGAAAGTGACACATAAAGCCAAATAGGAAATGCCCAGCGAACCGCTTTTTTGTGAGATGCAATATCTCCACTAAGCGCATGATATATCGCGAACAATACAAGTCGAACTACGCCAATGGACAAACCGATATGGCTAAAAAGTAAAGTATAATAAATGGGTCTTATTAATCCTTGGCCTCCAAATGCAGTCGAAGGGTTAGAAATATGGTACAAAATATACAAAATCAAAAATAGGCCACCCTGTGCAAATGCGATTCCCATAGCCTTTCTATGGCCAGCAATGTTTTTGTTTTTGATGGCAATAAAGCCAATGATTAAACTTAAGGCTGTTGTGCTATTGATCAATCCAATCACATGTGGAAGTATTTTAGTCCACGCTCCTAAGGGTAATTTTGTTTGAATTCCAATTAATAAAGCTACGGCGATCGGAATAACCAATGATATCAAATTGATTAATTTGTCATTTTTCGCGTTTTTTTCGATGGCAAATTGGCTCATAATGTTTTTTCGCTTGAATAAATTGTTTTTAATACTTTAATCTCAACTAATAATCGGTCTACCTCTTTTTTGTCCGTACCCACGTAAAATCCTCGGATAACTCCTTCCTTATCTACCAATACTAACCGTTCAGAGTGGATAAATGTTTCGTCGGGATTTTTTATGGCCGCATCATATTCAGATGCATCGGCTAATGGAACATGAAATCCTTTTAAAATTAGGGGATAAATTACCTTTTTCTCCCCTGTTAAAAAGGTCCATTGGCCCTCATTGGCATCAAATCTTTTGGAATAGGCCTGAAGCTTTTCAGGATGATCATAAGCCGGATCTACCGATATGGAGATTAATTTCACATCAGGATCTTGGTTGAACGTATCTTGTACACGTGATAATTGGCCTGTAATTTTAGGGCAAATGGCTCCACATCTGGTAAAGAAAAAGCTAGCCACATAAATTTTCCCCTTTAAACTTGAGGAAGAAAAGCTTTGACCTTTTTCATTCACTAAATTGAAGGCAGGAATGGTTTGGAAAATGGTGTCTAGTTCTGATTCATCCCAACGAGGATTTAGGCGTTTGCCCATTTTAATTTCTCCTGTGGTGGAATCGATAGCTGGAATGTAGCGAGGAAGAGTAAAATGATTCGTTCCCCAGGTCTTAAGGCCTAAATAAATAAAGACAGGCAGTATTAATACAATAAATAATATGCCTGTCTTTTTATTCATAACCCAATAAAGAATTGAAATCTAAACTCAATAAAGGTGTCCACCTTCGTACATCAGGGCTGTTAAAAGCCACACGACAAATAATGTTGGAATTAATACCATCCAAATCAATGTCTTAACTTCATGCTTAAGGTGCATGAATTCTCCCACGATATAAAATGCCTTAACGATAGTCATGCCAGAGAAAATAGCCACACGAAGGGTGCTAGCTGGCAAGGTAAATGCAATGACGAACTCTATGGCTGTTAAGACCAAAAGAATCCAAAAAGTTTTCCAAATAGCCGCCGTTTGTGGAGCTGGAATTTCTTTTTCCGAGGTTTCGTGTGCTACGTGCGAAGCCATAATATGATCAATTTAAAAATTAAACTAAATAGAAAAATGTAAATACGAATACCCAAACCAAGTCAACAAAGTGCCAATAAAGACCTACTTTTTCGACCATTTCATAATGACCACGTCTCTGATAAACGCCAGTCGCAGCATTAAAAAATATAAGTACGTTTAATAAAACACCCGAAAAAACGTGTGTTCCATGAAATCCAGTGATAAAGAAAAACAAATCCGCAAAAGCTGGTGGGCCATAAGGGTTACGAACTAGATTCGCTCCTTCAATAGGTGTCATGACCCCATCCACTAATTGCTTCGCTGCAAATGATAAATCTTCTGGTCCATGTATGAAGTGACCCCATTCCCATGCTTGTGAACCCAAGAATGTAAATCCTCCTACGATTGTCCATAACATCCATTTTTCTACATCTTTTTTATCACCACGGTGACCAGCTTCTACGGCTAATACCATCGTAACTGAAGAAGCAATCAAAATGAAAGTCATGATACCAACGAATACAAGTGGCAACGATATTCCATGTAAAAATGGAACCGCCTCAAATACCTTCTCTGGAATAGGCCAATGCGTGGTGGAAAAATAAAAATCATGTGGCGTTCCCTTCCATGCAGGTTGGCTGAAACGAATCATTCCATAAGTAACCAAAAGGGCCGAAAATGTAAATGTATCTGATAGTAAGAAAAACCACATCATTAGTTTTCCATAACTAGCTTTAAGTGGTTCAGAACCACCTAACCATGATAATTTTTCCGGAACGGCAGGGGCAGCGTTAGCAACTGACATAGATAATAGCTTAATTGTTAATCAATAAAAATACAAATAAATAAAGCCACAAAGCATCTAAAAAATGCCAATATGTGGAACAAATTTTAATTTGGGTCAACGACTTTGCATTTATTTTAAATCGAAATGCTGCAACTAGCGCAAAGGTCAAAACGATCAATCCAGAAACAAGGTGTAAACCATGCAACCCAGAAAATACATACACGAAAGATCCCGACGGATTGCCAACAAAAAATACGTTCATTTCCACTAATTGGATCCAACCGTAAAATTGCATAATTAAAAATAACAATCCGAGTGCAAAAGTAATAGAAATACTTATTCGAAGGGCATTAAATTGGTCTTTTTTTGCTGAAATTAATGCAAAATGCATACTTATGCTACTTAATAGTAAAACAACCGTACTGTAACTAAATAGAGCAGGTAATTTGAATTCTACCCAATTCCCTTCTGCCTTACGGACGAGGTAAGCGCTGGTGAATGCGGCAAATAACATTAGGATTGAAACAATGAATAACCACATGGTAAATACCTTGGGATTAATCGACCTGGTTTCAGCAGGTTCAAGGGTCATTTTTTCAGTGTTCATGTGTTAAATTTTATCAAGAATTAAGGCAATTTGTATAATAATTAAATATAAAAAAGAACCAAACATCATCCACCTGGCAGCTTTGTCCGTTGGTCGCATCATTAAATAAAAGGTTTGGCATAAAAATAAAGTTCCTGCTATGACGGTAATAATCGCAGAGGTGATTCCCGCCATTTGGAGTAAATAAGGAATAAAACCTAGAGGCACCAAAAACAAGGTATAAATCATGATGGTAAAAGCTGTTTTTATATCTTTCTTCCCATCATTGGGTAACATTTTAAATCCAGCTCTTTGATAATCTTCATCGGCTACCCAAGCGATCGCCCAAAAATGAGGAAATTGCCAGAAAAATTGAATGGCAAATAATATGCCTGGCTCCCAGCCGAAATGTCCCGTGGCGGCGACCCAACCGATCATCGGAGGAAATGCGCCTGGGAATGCGCCCACAAATACGGAGATTGGTCCAACTCGCTTTAATGGGGTGTACACATATCCATACAATAGGTAGGAAATGAATCCTAATGCAGCTGATTTCCACGAAAAATAAAAGAGGAGCGCCAAGGCTGCCACGACTAAAATATAGCCAAAAATGGAAGCTTGTTTCGAATTTAAAGTTTCAGTGGGCAAAGGTCGATTAGCCGTACGTTTCATCAATTTATCGTAGGGAATCTCCTTTAACTGATTGACGATATTGGCCGCGCCCGTTAATAAAAAGCCTGCTAATGAAATTAAAATTAGTCCCAGTGGCTCATGTTTAATAGGAGCTAGTATATACCCAAAAGTACCCGAGAAGGCCACGGTTATCGAAAGCCTTGATTTTAATATGGCAATATAGGGTTTGATGTTAGACATGAATGGACTTGGTTCTGATGTAATTGTTCATATGAAGGCCAATTAACACCAGTGAAATAAATAAATGAATGGCTTGACTTCCTAATGGGAATGCAAAATAGGCCATCAGAATTCCCGTTAAAAATGAAATGCCAATTAATGCCATCATTCCGTGCCGATAGCGTTGTAAAATCGAGTCTTTAAGTTTATTCCAAAGTATGAAGTGACTAACGATTAATACCCATGAGAATGTTCTATGCGATATAAAAATAATACCCAATTGGCCTATCCACTGCGATTTAGCCGATTCCCCCAACTCCACAATTACATGATCCACGTTTTCCCTCACTTGAGTCCCTAATAATATTTGAAGAAACACAATGCATAAATTGATCATTATCCAATGGCGATTTTCTAGGGTATTAACTTCTGAAATGGAATGAATGTTTAAGGCTTTAATTAAAAAATAAATGACACCTATCGACAACAGCATGTGGGTTGTAACCACGCCAGGTAAGAGAAATGAATCAACAACATATTTTCCCAGGAGGGCATTTAGGATGACTAAAATCAGCGCGGCCAACGTGTGTAAGAATATTTTTCTATTCTGTTTGAAAGCTAAGAACGTTGTGATGACCACGAATATACCTGTTAATGCACCTAAAAGTCTATTCAAGTATTCGATCCATGTTTTGGTTGGATTAAAAAGTACTTGACCATGCAATTTCTCTTTGTATATTTCTTGGTAATTAAAGGGCAATTCAGATACTTGAGTTGGGGGAATCATTCTACCAAAGCATTTTGGCCAGTCGGGGCAACCCATTCCTGATCCTGTACTGCGTACGATTCCACCCGCTAAAATAAGCAAGTAAATACTAACTAAGGAAATTATTCCAAATGTTCTAAACACGTCGACAAGGATAAAAAAAAAGATGCATCCAAATGATAATCATTTCGATGCATCTTGTATGAATGAGATTTTATTAATGGGTATAACTCTCGTTCTGAGCACCTAATAAACCTTCAATATCTTTTTCACGAGCTATTTCAGCATTTTCCTCAGGTAAGTTGGATTCAAGCGTAGCTGAATGCGGTACGTTTTGAGGAATAAAATCTTCTGGAGCACCTGGTTTGCTATAATCATAAGGCCAACGATACACCGCTGGAATCTCTCCTGGCCAGTTGCCATGCTCAGGATTAATAGGCGTCGTCCACTCCAATGTATTTGAATTCCATGGATTAGCCGGAGCAATTTTACCTTTGAATATTGAATAAAAGAAATTCCAAGCAAAGATTGCTTGAGCACTGAATGTAATGATCGCAGCAATCGAGATGAACATATTCATGTCGGTGAATGCGGCCATACTATCATTTCCTAAAGCAGTAAATGTATAATATCTACGTGGGAAACCGGCGATTCCAATGTAATGCATTGGAAAAAATACCATATAAACACCTACAAATGTGAACCAGAAGTGAATATATCCTAATGACTTATTCATCATACGGCCAAACATTTTTGGGAACCAATGATAAACTCCAGCCATCAATCCAAAGAATGATGCCGCTCCCATTACTAGGTGGAAGTGAGCTACGACGAAATAAGTATCATGTAAATTTATGTCCAAAGCAGAGTTCCCTAGAATGATACCTGTTACTCCTCCCGAAATGAATAAGGACACAAGACCTATGGAAAATAACATCGCTGGGGTAAATACTAAATTACCTTTCCATAATGTGGTGATGTAATTAAATGCCTTTACAGCAGAAGGGACCGCAATAATTAAGGTTAGGAACATAAATACAGATCCAAGGAAAGGGTTCATACCTGTCACGAACATGTGATGCGCCCAAACAATAAAGGCTAATGCAGTAATCCCCATCATGGAGCCAATCATCGCTCGGTATCCAAAAATTGGCTTACGTGAATTAGTCGCGATAATCTCAGAAGTCATTCCTAAGGCAGGAAGTAAAACGATGTACACCTCTGGGTGTCCTAAGAACCAAAATAGATGTTGGTATAAGATAGCTGAACCACCTACGTTTGGCAATGCCTGACCTTGAATATAAATTTCAGATAAGTAGAATGAGGTTCCAAATGAACGGTCAAAAATCAATAATAAAGCGGCTGACAATAATACTGGGAACGATAATAATCCCAACACAGCTGTAAAGAAGAAAGACCAAATGGTTAATGGCATACGTGTAAACGTCATACCTCTAGTACGCAAATTAATGATCGTACAGATATAATTGATACCTCCCATTAACGAGGAAACAATAAAGAAGGTCATACTGGTTAACCAGAGCGTCATTCCTAATCCTGAACCTGGCATCGCTTGGGGTAATGCACTTAAAGGTGGATAAATCACCCAACCCCCGGAAGCAGGTCCCGTTTCAATGAATAGAGATGAAAACATAATGACCGAAGACAAGAAGAAGAACCAATAAGATAACATATTGATAAATCCTGAGGCCATGTCGCGCGCTCCTACTTGCAATGGGATTAAAAAATTAGAAAAGGTTCCTGATAAACCAGCTGTCAATACAAAGAACACCATAATGGTTCCGTGCATGGTAACCATGGCTAAATAAAATTCCTTATCTAATTTTCCACTTTCATCAATCCAGCCACCTAATAATGGTCGTAGCCATTCCATGGACATTTCAGGAAATCCTAATTGAAGTCTAAATAAAATGGAAAGAGATCCGCCAAGAAATGCCCATAAAATACCGGAAATCAGGTATTGCTTGGCAATAGTCTTGTGATCTTCTGAAAAGATGTACGTACGAATAAATCCTAATTCATGATGCTCGTGCTCATGATCGTGATCGTGGTCATGTGTGTGAACTTCTTCGGCTGAGGATATGGCTGTTGACATATGTATTTTATTTTCTTATTTCTTTAATGATTAATTTACACTTACTGCTTCTGTACTATCTGTTGCGATCGGTTCTGTTGGAATATATTTACTAGCTTTTGACTTTAAATTAGTCGGCACTTTATCTAAATAAGCTGGATTTGTTGCAAGGAATGGTTTTTGTTCAGCCACCCATTTTTTGTAATCTTCTGGCTCGTCAACAAACACAGTGATTGACATACCAAAATGCCCACGTCCACAAACCTCTGTGCAGTTTACTTTGAAATTAAAATCAGGCTTACCTAATTTAGCACGCATTTCGTCTGTGGATATAGTAGGAATAAACCAGAATTTTGTTGGCATACCCGGTACCGCATCCATTTTCACACGGTGAAAAGGCAAATAAACAGAATGCAAAACGTCTTGTGCTCTGATTTTCAATAGAACGGGTTGTCCTTTTGGCAAGTGTAATTCAGTTGCAGTAAAATCGTCAAATGAACTTTTATCCGTGAAATCAATTCCTAGACTATTTGTTTCGTCAATTAACTTATAGTTCACATTGCCTAATTGACCATCATCTACTCCGGCATATCTTACATACCAACCAAATTGATGGCCAGTTAACTCAATGACAGCTGCATTGCTAGGTGCTTGAGATGTGATATCTCTCCAAGTTCTCCAGCCAGTAAACACTAATACTGCCATGACAATCGCAGGAATAACTGTCCATATCAACTCCAATTTATGATTGACCGGATAAAATGTTGCCTTTCTATTTTTGTTAAAACGGTATTTATAAGCAAAATAAAATAATAAGGTATTGCTAATAAAGAAAGCAAATGTAACAACGGCCATAGACGACCAAAACATGTTATCTGTTTTTACTCCGTGCTCTGATGCAGCGATAGGTAAAAAATCTGGTCTAGCATTTAGAAATGACCAAGATCCCAAAATAACAAACAAAAGCCAAAAAATGAGCATTCCTATCCCATTTGCATTGTTGAAATTGTCAACAGTAGAATCATCATCCTCCGTGCCACTCAACTTATTATTTAATTTGACACTCTTAGCAATAACGGATACCGCTAAGAAGAAGAATACTATGGCTAAAAGACCTATTAGGTAATTCATAAATGATAAATTTAAATCTTTAAAATTAAATATCGTGATGTAATGCTTCTAGTAAGAATGGGTGGTTTTTAGCAACCAAACTTGCCTTCGTTAATTCATCCGAAATAACATAAATAAATGCACATGAAAATGCAGTTAACATTCCAAATTCAACTAAACCGTATCCTCCATGTGGTCCTAAAACTCCTGGCATAATCATTTGATAAAAATCAATATAATGTCCACTAATAATGAAGAAACAGGCAATCTTTAAGAAGATTCGCGTACGTTTCGCATCTCTTGTCATTAAAACTAAGAAAGGGAAGAAAAAGTTAAAGAAAATGTTTAAAATTTCTGAAGTTTTGTATATTTTATTGTGGCCTTCCCATCTTTCTAAGAAGTAAATAGTCTCTTCAGGGAAATTCGCATAGTAAATCAATAAAAATTGAGAGAACCATACATAAGACCAAAAGATCGAAAAGGCAAACATGAATTTACCTAAATCATGCAAGTGATTTTCATTTACATAGGACATATACCCTTTATCCTTTAACAATAATACAGTCAAGGTAATGATGGCTAAACCTGTTACATGCCATGAAGAAAACATGTACCAACCGAACATCGTGGAAAACCAGTGTGTGTCAATGGACATCACCCAATCCCAAGCAAACATAGAACTTGATAATCCGAAGACGACAATAAATGCAACTCCAATACGAACTAATTTGGTGAATATTTCAGTGCCTCCTACTAAATCTTCTTCTAGAGATTTCTTGCGTAACATGTTCCAAAGAATCAACCAAATAGCTCCAAAACCAATTAGACGTGCGATAAAAAATGTTTTATTTAAATAGCCCGATTTTCCAGCGATGATTTTATCGTAGTTTTCACTGCCCACTTCAGTAACGCCATGGTGCATCCAATGAAAAATCACATCTCCTTTGAAGAAAAATACAGCTAATAATATAGGCAGTGTAACATATAAAAACTTAGGAAATGCTTCAGGTACACGCTTTAAAACAGAAGACCAACCAGCCTTAGCTAAATATTGCAACGAAACAAAGAACATACCAACGATTGAAATACCAGTAAAAAAGACTGCATTCAACCAAACGTTAGCCCAGATACGATTAGTCCAATCGTAATGCTCCTCGGCAGCAGGTTGGTGTGATGCGGCGCCTCCGGATAAATGTCCAGCAGCCTCATGTCCTGCATTTGCAGCTTCGTGTCCAGCAGCAGCTACTTCATGTCCTCCTGACTCCCCTTTTGAAAGTAAGTAGATACCGATAATTAAAGCTACTATTCCTGCAATGAAACCATAAATGATTCTTTTCTTTCCTTCCGAGCTGAATTCAAAATGCTCTTCTACGTTTGCTGGGGAAAAATGTGAATGTCCCGCCATTTTGTTCTCTATTTTAATTTAAATGAATGAGTTCTTATTGTTTTTGCAATTCGTGTACATAAAGCACAATTTTCCATCTGTTTTGAGATGAAATTTGTGATCCATGTGGCCACATACGTCCTTTTCCATGCGTAATCACATGGTAAATATGTCCATCATTAACTGCTTTTAATGCGTCACTTGAGTACACAGGTACTCCTTTATATGCTTTAGCTACGAGTCCATCTCCTTTTCCTGTTTCGCCATGACAATGTTGACAAAAGCGCTCATACTGTAACTTCCCTGCTTCGATATTTTCAGGTGTAGCCGCTAAAGGGTTGCTTAATAAAGCTTCTGAATAGGAAATACTATCATTTGGAATCGTTTTTGAAACCAATTCCTGAGATAAAAATGACTTCTTCAAACTGTCAACGCCTGAATACATTTTTCTTGAAACAGTTCCAGCTACTGGCAAACGCATATTCATTCCTAATGGATTGATTTTGTTGGTATCACCTTTTAATTGGGTCATAGGCTCATAGCCTACGGAATTATACATATTAGGAGCGAATTCAGTTCCAGTATCATTTGGGTCTTTGCCACATGATAATAATCCAAGGACCATTCCTGCTAGTAAAATAATTGATTTGCTTGGGTTCAACATATTTTTATGCTTCTTCTTGAACAATGTTCGTATTAAATTATTTAACATTTACTTCTACAGCTCCAGAATCCTTCAAGGCCTTCTTAATATCCGCTGCACTCTTTTTGTTTTTGTCTACATTGATAGCCATCACAAAACGATCATCTGTAATTCTGATATCTAAAATTTCAGGTTTCTTGCCTGGATATAAATCATTTGAAATACAGAACGTGGTGACTAAACCAAAAGCTGTAAACAAAACAGTTCCTTCAAATGTAATTGGAATCCAATCAGGTAATGCAAAGAAATCTTTACCACCAATGATCATAGGCCAATCAAAAACCATCGTGTAATTAATTAATGCCTGTGCACAAACTAATCCCAAACAACCAAACATAAAAGCTGCTATAGGTAAACGTGTGCGTGCATGACCCAATGCTGTGTCAAGCCCGTGAATTGGGAATGGGGTATATACTTCTTCAATTTTGATGCCTTTTGATTTTACTTCGCTTACTGCATGTAAAACCTCATCCTCATCATCATATACTCCCAGAATGTAATTATTAGTCGAACTCATAGTTTTAATATTTCCTATTTCAATTATTCATCTGTCTTTGTAGAAGCTTTCGCTTTTTTCGCAGGATAGTTTGTAGATACCCCTTTCATGACTGCTTTTACTTCCGCCATGTTCACAACAGGCAAGAACTTCGCAAACAAAAAGAAAAGGGTAAAGAACAATCCAAACGAGAATATATAGTCACCAATGTCGTACCTAGTTGGCGAGAACATAGCCCATGAAGATGGGATATAATCACGGTGCAACGAAGTAACAATAATTACAAATCGCTCAAACCACATTCCCACATTTACCACGATCGATAAAAAGAAACTAACCATTAAATTAGTACGAATGCTTTTTGCCCAGAACAACTGTGGTGAGATTACATTACAAGTCATCATCATCCAATATGCCCACCAATACGGACCCGTGGCACGGTTGATAAACGCATAACTTTCATATTCAACTCCTGAATACCAAGCAATGAAAAACTCAGTCAGGTACGCGATACCTACAATTGAACCTGTGATGGTGATGACGATATTCATCATTTCAATATGCTCGATCGTGATATAATCTTCTAATTTAAATACCACACGTGTGATTAATAATAAAGTTTGAACCATCGCAAACCCAGAGAAAATTGCTCCTGCCACAAAGTATGGAGGGAAGATGGTCGTGTGCCAGCCCGGAATAACGGAAGTGGCAAAGTCCATGGATACAATCGTATGTACTGAAAGTACCAAGGGTGTAGAAATACCAGCCAAAATCAATGACATGTACTCATAACGAGCCCAAGTTTTTGCTGAACCAGTCCAACCTAAACTAAATAAGCCATACCAGAATTTACTTGCTTTTGTCGTTGCACGATCGCGGATGGTAGCCAAATCTGGTACTAAACCCATGTACCAAAACAATAAGGATACAGATAAATAAGTTGAAATCGCAAATACGTCCCAAACCAAAGGGGAGTTAAAGTTAACCCATAGCGAACCAAAAGCGTTAGGTAAAGGCAAAGCCCAGTGAGCTAACCAAGGACGTCCCATGTGCGCTAAAATAAAGGAAGCTGCACATAAAACGGCAAAAATAGTCATCGCTTCCGCTGAACGGTTGATCGAAGTTCTCCACTTTTGACGGAATAATAATAACACCGCTGAAATCAATGTCCCCGCGTGACCAATACCAACCCACCATACAAAGTTTGTGATATCCCAAGCCCAACCAACGGTTTTATTCAGTCCCCAAACTCCGATTCCTTGCCACCAAGTGTAAAATAAGCAGTATGCTCCGTATGCGAAAATGATACATGAGATACCAAAGGCCCATTTCCATTCTTTTGTGGGTTCCCCTTCTACTTGTTTGCAGATATCGTGGGTAACATCGTGATAAGATTTTCCACCAGTAACTAGTTTCTCTCTTATGGGTGATACAACGTGCGACATATTTTATTTAATTTTTATTTTATTTAATATTAAGCTTCTTTTTTTGAGTCCTTGTTACGCACTTTCATCAAATAAGAAACATTTGGCTTCACATTAATCTCTTCAATTACGTGGTATGCACGTCCTTCTTTTTCAACTTCTAATAACTTAGAAATTTCAGAGCTAGGATCATTCATATCCCCAAAAGTGATGGCATTAGTCGGGCAAGATTGCGCACAAGCCATTTGGATTTCTCCATCGATTGGACGACGTTTCTCTTTCTTTGCTTCTAATTTACCTGCTTGAATTCTTTGAACACACATCGAGCATTTTTCCATTACTCCACGTGAACGAACAGTTACGTCAGGATTGATGACCATACGTCCCAAATCATTATTGAAATGGAAATCAAAATCATCTGTTTGGAAATAACGGAACCAGTTGAAACGACGTACTTTATATGGGCAGTTGTTGGCACAATAACGAGTTCCAATACAACGGTTATAAGTCATTTGGTTTAATCCTTCTGAAGAGTGTGTGGTTGCTAATACTGGGCAAACCGTTTCACAAGGAGCATTATTACAATGCTGACATAACATCGGTTGGAATACCACCTCTGGATTATCAGAAGCTATTTCCAATCCTTTTAAATCTTCTACCTCCGCATCTGATGAATAATATCTGTCAATTCTCATCCAGTGCATTTCGCGGCGATTAATTACTTCTTGGCGACCGACAACGGGCACATTGTTTTCAGCCGAACATGAAATAACACAGGCAGAACAACCCGTACATGTATTTAGGTCGATGACCATTCCCCATGCGTGGTTATTGTATTTATGTCCGTTCCATAATGAAATGTCTGTCGCATCTTTCTTTCCTTCAGCCGTTGATATTTGTGGATTATAACGTCCCGAAAGTGGATCTTTAACAAAACTTCCCAAAACAGTTTCCTGAACAACTGCTTGGCGTGCCATCACGGTATGATGTGTTTGTGTCTGCGCAATGTCTTTTGTCTCGCCAGTTGGCGTAATCGTTACACCCTGCGTATTGATTCCTACACATGCTCCATTAATTTCAGAAATGAATGGGTATGCATTTACTCCAACTCCATCCGCTGATTTACCAGCTTTAGTCCGGCCGTATCCAATCGCAATCGCAATCGTATCTTGAGCTTGACCGGGTTGAACTAACACAGGAAGCGTTACTTTATATCCTTTAGCACTTACTTCAACTAAATCGCCTTGCGCTAATTTTAATTTAGTCGCAGTAGGTTGTGAAATGGCAGCATAATTATCCCAACAAGCCTTTGAAACTGGCTCAGGGAATTCTTGCAACCACGGGTTATTTGCTTGGGAACCTGTTCCCAAACCTACTTTTTCATAAACTGCTATTTCTAAATTGGTAGAAGTTGCGGTATATGATTTATTGATGGCAGCTGCTGAAGCGGCTACATCTATGGAAGGAGACGTTGCAGAAATAGTGACTGCATTGGGTTCAAATACGCCATCATGCAATGCGTTTTTCCACGCTACGGCACCACCTTTTAAAATATTTTTCTCCCAATTGCTTTCTAAGTAAGAAGCAAAATCAGACGCTAAGCCAGCCCAAGTCAAGAAACTTGATTGTGCTTGACGCGTTTTGAAAATGGTTGAGATCGTCGGTTGGGTCAATGAATAAAAACCAGCTTTAGGTTCTGCATCATTCCATGATTCTAAATAATGAGAATCTGGAGCAATGAATTGACATAAAGATGCAGTTTCATCTGCACGGTCATTCGTCGCTAAACTTAATCCTATTTTGGGTAGAGCCGCAGCAAGCGCTGCTCCCATCGGATGGTTATAAACTGGATTTGCATTGTAGAAAATCACAGCAGCAATACTTCCCGCTGAAACTTCCTTAATGAAATTAGCCATCGCCATGTCATTTCCTTGACGGTAATGAACAGCTAAGCCAGTGTTGATGGTGGTTCCGTATGCGCCAACTAAACTATTGGTCGCGGCAATAATCTTTTGTACTTCTGGGTCATTTGATCCAGATACGATAATCGATGCACCTTTAGAAGCAACAAGATCTTTGGCAGCTTTGTCTAAGTGATCTAATTTAATACTTGCACCGGAAAGCGCAGCTGCTCCTGATAAATTAGCCACTGCATTATATAAGGATAGCGCAACCAAACCCTCTTGCGATGGCTTGTAAGTTGAGCGATAATCTGCATTAGCACCCGTATTAGATAAAATTGACTCAAACTGGAAATGACGAGACATCGTCTTTTTGCCATCTTTAGCTGAACCCACTTTACGTGTCACGGCCCATTGTGCCGCAAATTCTGCTGGAGCAATCCATGATCCTAAGAAATCTGCGCCTATAGAAACAATAGTTTTTGCTTGGCTAAAATCGATATTAGGCAGAATGCCACCATGTGCCTGTGTCAAACCATAAGCAGGGTTTGCATCGTAAACAACATGCTGTGTGGTTGGATATTTAGCTGTAAATTCTGCAATCACTTTTTTAGTAGTAGGAGAGAGAATCGAATTAGATACAATTCTAATTTGTCCTCCTTTAGCAGCAGTTGCAGCTAATTTAGCTGTAAATTCTTTGTCTAGTTGGGCCCAGTCTGCAGATTTTCCACCTACTTGAGGTCCTTTTAATTTCTCGTTATCATATAGACTTAATACGGATGCATGTGCACGTCCAGATAAAACCCCTTTAGAAACAGATGATGATTTATTTCCTTCAATTTTAATCGGCCTTCCTTCTCTGGTTTTAACCAAGATAGAAGCATATTCTCCTCCATCAGAATACGTTGACGCATACCAATTCGCGATAGTCGGCTCTACATCTTCTGGCTTATTTAAATAGGGTATTGTGTTTTTCACTGGGGATTCGCATGCAGCTAAAGACACTGCAGCCACTCCAAAACCTAACATTTTCAGAAAATCGCGGCGATGAGTTGCTGAACCATCTACAAGGGATTCTCCCTTTGAATCATTTTCAGTTGGCATATTGCCAAACTCATTGTGAATGTTTTTTACAAACGATGGTTCATTGGTTAACTCCTCAATCCCTTTCCAATACCTCTTGTTCGAATTTT
>Ga0214919_10004594_pt1 | contig 20115 bp, 15 predicted proteins | sample LL1503_MetaG_FD_177994 | JGI IMG/M metagenome (GOLD analysis project Ga0214919, IMG submission 177994) | Freshwater microbial communities from Lake Lanier, Atlanta, Georgia, United States - LL-1503 | ecosystem: Environmental > Aquatic > Freshwater > Lake | place: USA: Georgia | collected... | reverse complement strand
AGTAATTACACCTACTAAATTTCCTTTAGCCGTATACTTAAATACATCGGATGGATTATTTTTTATCTCTGTACATGGAATAGCTACCCCTGGGCTATAGGCAAGGGATAAGTCTTTTTGCGTTTTCGCTTCCTTAGTAGGAACCACTTCAATTTTACCTGGTCTGCCACCTGCATGGTATTCTAAAGCCTGTTCTTTTCTTAGATTTTCTTTATTCGACATGTAATAAATTTATAACGAATGTTAGTTTTCGAGTTTTACAAAGCTACTGAATATATACAAAACGAGATTTTTGTACTATATATTGTTGAAATATAGTGCTTTATGCAAATAATTGAGTGCCTAACCAGGCCATCATACCCACTCCATTTTCAATGGCTTCTTCTTCTATATTAAAGTGTGGGGTATGTACATTATGTATAATGCCTTTTGATTCATTACGAACACCTAATCTAAAAAAGCAACCAGGAATTACTTGAGAATAATAACCAAAATCTTCGGCGCCCATTCGTTTTTCTGTTTCTTCTACGTTGCTTGCTCCCATATAAGCATCCGCTAATTTCCAAGCAGCTTCTGTAATGACTGGTTCGTTATCGACAGTAGGGTAACCTACATCTACTTTAAAATCTATTTCAGCACCGGTAGCCAATGATAAACCTTTTGCTTGTTGTATCATTAATTCATGCGCTTTAAAACGCCATACTTCATCCATGGCTCTGAAAGTTCCCATTAGTTTTACTTCACTCGGAATAACATTAGTAGTATTACCTCCATGAACAGAACAAATAGAAAGTACAGATGGATTTTGTGGATCGCGATTACGAGATATAATAGATTGTAAACTAGTAATTAATTGAGCCGCTACTAAAACAGTATCTACTGTTTGATGCGGTGTAGCCGCATGTCCTCCTGGACCTTTGATAGAAACATATAATTCATCGGCGCTAGCCATGACGCGCCCTTTTCTAAAACTTAATTTTCCATGATTCAATCCTGGGTGCACATGCAAACCTATAATACCTGCTGGTACTGGGTTTTTCAGAGCTCCATCACGAATCATATAACTTGCTCCACCCGGATTTTTTTCTTCTCCTGGTTGAAATAATAATTTTATTGTGCCTTCAAATTCTTCACGTAAGCTCCATAAAATTTTTGCAGCGCCTAATAAAATAGTGGTATGCACATCATGTCCGCAGGCATGCATCACTCCTTCTTTAGTTGAAATATAATCGACTTTATTTTCTTCAATAATAGGAAGTGCATCCATATCGGCACGAAGTGCGATAATTCTTTTGCTTGGATTTTTTCCTTCAATAATACCTAAAACACCTGTGGTTGCAATAACAGTAAATGGAATGCCAATAGCTTTTAATTGCGCTTGTACATATTTACTAGTTTCAAATTCTTGATAACTTAATTCAGGATTTGCATGCAGATGTCTACGTATAGTAACATTCTCTGCTTGATACTGCTTAGCCAATGATTTTATTTTCTCTAGTAACATGATAATGGTAAAGTTAATAATTTGATTTTACATTATCTGTATTTGCACCCGATACAATGGCCACCCCTGCACTACAACCTATGCGTGTGGCACCTGCATCTATCATTGATTGCGCCGTTGCATAATCTCTAATTCCACCTGAAGCTTTTATTTGTACTTGATCGGGCAAATGTTTTCTAAATAGTTTAACTGCTTCAACACTAGCACCTTTTTCTGCATAACCAGTAGAAGTTTTTAAATAATCAATTCCTGCTATTCCATAAATATCGCAACACTTAATGATTTCATCGTCGGTTAAAACACCCGACTCTATAATTATTTTCACCACTTTATTCTTAGAACGAATAATGGGCATTATATGATTGATTTCATCTGCAATAGCTGTCCAATCTGCATTTTTAATAGCAGCAATATTTGCCACCACATCTAATTCATCGGCGCCATCTACCATGGCTAAAATAATTTCAGCAATTTTAGCTTCAGTTGCACTGTATCCAAAAGGAAAACCAATAACGGTAGCTACTTTTACATTAGAGCCTGCTATTTTTTCTTTAGCTAATTTCACAAAATTAGGAGGCACACAAACTGCTGCAAAATCATACATCTTTGCTTCAGAACATAACTTTTCAATGTCCGACACTAAACAAGTGGGCTTCAAAATAGTATGATCGATGTATTTATTAATTGGCATCTTTTCCATGACAAGCTTTGAATTTTTTGCCGCTACCACAAGGACAAGGATCGTTGCGTCCCGTTTTAGGACCAACTTGTATAGGCGTTTGCTTAATATCGCTTGGGTCGTTGTATGCATTATTACTTGTATCCTCTGTCCTATTCGCACTTAATTTACTTAAGTCAGTTTTTTGTTGACGACCTTCTTTCACAGAATCCTCTAAAGGCAAATGTGCATGACATAAAAATTGAACTAGCTTTTGGTTAATTTCTAAATCCATTTTTCTAAATAATTCAAATGCTTCCATTTTATAAATTACGAGCGGGTCCTTTTGTTCATAAGTAGCTGTTTGAACCGATTGCTTTAAATCGTCCATAGCTCTTAAATGTTCTTTCCATGCATCATCAATAAGGCTTAAAGCAATATTTTTTTCTGCTTGAGCAGCTAGTGTTGCCCCTTCAGTACTAATATTTTTATCTAAGTTTACAAGTACATTGTAAGCAATTTTCCCATCGCCTACAGGAACAATTACATTTTCAATATGCGCTCCTTGATTTTTTCTAATGTTTTTGAAAACAGGAATGCTTTGTTTCATCATATCCTTTTTCTTATACTCATAATGTGCAATGGCTTCTTGATAAACTAACTCCACCAAACTAGCATCATTAGCGGACTTAAATTCTTCTTGTGTTATTTTAGTATCAAAACCGGTTTGAACAATTAAGGATAATTTTAAACCTTCATAATCGTTGTTCAATTTATAATTCGTTACCATGCCTTCAATCACTTGATAAAATGCATTGTCTAAGTCCAAGGCCAGTCTCTCTCCAAATAAAGCATGATTTCTTTTTTTATAAATCACAGTTCTTTGTTTGTTCATCACATCATCATATTCCAATAAACGCTTTCTCACACCAAAGTTATTTTCCTCCACTTTTTTCTGTGCACGCTCAATAGATTTTGTAATCATGCTATGCTGAATAACTTCCCCTTCTTTGTAACCGGCAAAGTCCATCACTTTAGCAATACGCTCACTTCCAAACATGCGCATTAAATCATCTTCCAAAGAAATAAAGAATTGAGAAGAACCTGGATCACCTTGTCTTCCAGCACGTCCACGTAATTGTCTGTCTACACGACGAGACTCGTGACGCTCTGTACCAAGTATAGCTAAACCACCAGCTGCTTTTACTTCAGGACTTAATTTAATATCGGTTCCACGACCTGCCATATTGGTGGCAATGGTAACCGCTCCAGTTAAACCAGCTTCCGCAACTACCTGTGCTTCACGTGCATGTTGTTTGGCGTTGAGTACATTGTGTGGAATATTTTGCTGACGCAACATTCTACTTAATAATTCACTTACCTCTACAGAAGTAGTACCGCATAAAACTGGTCGGCCTTGATCTCTTAAAGTAACAATGGCTTCAATAACTGCCCCTAATTTTTCACGCTTAGTTTTATACACTAAATCTTGTTCGTCTTTTCTAATAGCTGGAATATTGGTAGGAATAGAAACCACATCTAATTTATAAATACTCCAAAACTCTGCTGCTTCTGTTTCAGCAGTACCTGTCATACCTGCTAATTTATGGTACATTCTGAAAAAGTTCTGCAAAGTAATAGTTGCATAAGTTTGTGTAGCTGCTTCAATTTTTACATTTTCTTTGGCTTCAATGGCTTGGTGTAATCCGTCTGAATAACGACGGCCTTCCATGATACGACCCGTTTGCTCATCTACAATTTTTACTTGCCCATCAATGACTACATACTCCACATCGTTATCAAATAAAGTATAGGCTTTTAATAATTGATTCACGGTGTGAATACGATCGGCCTTAATACTATATTCTGTAATAATACTTTCTTTTTGTTGAAATTTTTCTTCCGCATTTAAGTTTGCATTTTGATCAATAGCATTTAATGCCACACTTATATCAGGTAATAAAAAGAAATTAGGATCTTCTCCTTGCTTCGTAATTAATTGCAAACCTTTATCGGTTAATTCAACTGAATTATTTTTTTCATCAATATGGAAAAATAAATCAACGTCTACATTGTGCATTTCTCTTTGCTGATCAGCTAAATAAAAGTTTTCTGCTTTTTGCAATTTCACTCTTACTCCTGGCTCACTTAAATATTTAATAATTGCACTATTTTTAGGCAAGCCTCTAAATGCAGTATACAAAGCCTTTCCACCATCCTTAGGATCGTCGTTACCTTCTGCTATTTTCTTTTTTGCTTCAATTAAAAACTGATTCACTGTTTTCTTTTGCATCTCCACCAATTTTTCAATTCTTGGTTTCAATTCAAAAAATTGTTGCTCTCCTGTTTGATAACCAATAGGACCAGATATGATTAAAGGCGTACGCGCATCATCAATTAAAACACTATCCACCTCATCCACCATCGCATAATGATGTTTGCGTTGCACCATTTCTTCTGGCGTATGCACCATATTGTCTCTTAGATAATCAAATCCAAATTCATTATTGGTTCCATAAGTAATACCTGCACGATAAGCATTTCTACGTTCTTCAGAATTCGGCTGATGCTTATCTATACAATCTACAGTAATACCTAACCACTCAAATAAAGTACCATTCCACTCACTATCTCTTTTAGCTAAGTAATCGTTAACTGTTACAATGTGCACCCCTTCTTCTGCAAGAGCATTTAAATAAGCTGGTAAAGTAGACACTAATGTCTTACCCTCGCCTGTCGACATTTCTGCAATCTTACCTTGGTGTAAAACAATACCTCCTAATAGCTGTACATCATAGTGCACCATATTCCAAGTAATGGGTGTACCTGCTGCCTTCCATGTTGTTTGGAATACCGACTGGTCGCCCTTAATATTTATATATTCTTTTTTGACAGATAAATCTCGGTCCAATTGGGTAGCTGTTGATACCAACTCCTCTTCTTCAGTAAATCGGCGAGCCGCCTCCTTTACCACTGCAAAGGCTTCTGGCAAAATATCCCAAAGCACCTTTTCCAAACTAGTATCTCTTTCCTTTTTAAGTAAATCAATACGTTCATACAAGCCATCTCTACCCATAAAGTCGCTAGTAGGAAGCGCTTCCGCCTCGGACTGAAGGGCCTCAATTTGAATATCGGTTTCGGCTAAATAAGCCTTAATGCGAGCCTTAAATTCTGTAGTTTTTGACCTTAACTCGTCGTTGGTAAGGCTTTTATAACTATTAAAATGGCCATTAATTACGGCCACTAAATGGTCTATTTTTTTGACGTCTTTTTCACTTTTAGAACCTCCAAAAAGTTTACTTATAATTTGCAACATATTCCTGCTTGATAATTGTGTTATTTCCTATACTCAATAGGCGTGCCAAAGTTAAGTAATTGGGGTGAGTTTGAGGGTTTTAAGGGGGGTCCAATATAAAAAATAACATGAATGGCCTTAAAATTGAAAAATGGATGAAAAAATGATACCTTTGCTCGCCTTTGGAGCCCTACTATTTTAGCAGGCCCACTTGAACATCAGAAACTAAAAAATGCTATGGCTGGTCAATTAAACGAAGTAAGAAATAGAATAAAAAGTACCCAAAGTACGCAGCAGTTAACTAAGGCCATGAAAATGGTAAGTGCTGCCAAATTACGCCGTGCGCAAGAAGCAATCACTCAAATGAGACCCTACACGCGTAAGTTGCAAGAAATGTTAAGCAATATTATGGGAAGCTTAGATGGTGATATGAATTTAGCATTAGCCGAAACGCGTCCTGTGAATAATGTTTTAATAATTGTAATTACTTCTGATAGAGGTTTATGTGGTGGATACAATGCTAACTTAGTAAAATTAGCTAAGACAACGATAGCTGAAAAATACGCTAATAAAAATATTACTATTTGGAATATTGGAAAGAAAGGATATGAGAGCTTAACCAAAATAGGTTATAAAACCAATGCCGAATTTAAAGATATTTTCTTGAATTTAAAATTCGAAAATGTTCAAACTGCAGCAAAAGCTGCAATGACTGCATTTTCAAATAAAGAATTTGATGCGATAGAAATTATTTATAGTGAGTTTAAAAATGCAGCCACTCAGTTACCAACTGCAGAAGCCTTCTTACCTATACCCACTTTCACTAAAAAAGGAAACAAGAAAAAAACTGATTTCATTTTTGAACCACAGAAAGAAGTGTTGGTAGCAGAGTTAATGCCTAAGATTTTAAACACACAATTATTTAAGGCAGTATTAGACGCCAATGCAAGTGAGCATGGCGCAAGAATGACTGCAATGGACAAAGCAAGTGAAAACGCAAACGAATTATTAAAATCATTGAAATTATCATATAACCGTGCGCGTCAAGCTGCTATTACAACCGAATTAACGGAAATTGTAAGTGGTGCTGCTGCATTAAACGGTTAAGACCCAACTATTATGGAAATTAGTCAAATCATACCTCATATTGAAGCGCTTATTTTTGCAAGTGAAAAAGCATTGAACGCAAATGATATCACAGAGCTTATTAATAATGCTTTTGGATTTTTAGAAGAGCGTATTAGTTTAGACCAAGTTGAAAGTGCCCTAAAAGGTATACAAGAAAAATACAGCACTGAATTTTATCCTTTTGAATTAAAACAAAGTGGCGGTGGTTGGCAATTTTTAACCAAGCCCGATTTTCATAAAACTATTGCTCAATTAAATGGAGATAAATTTTTAAAGCGACTTTCAAATGCTGCTTTAGAATCTTTAGCAATAGTAGCTTACAAACAACCTATCACAAAAGGTGAAGTGGAAGCTATTAGAGGTGTTAACAGCGATTACTCTATTCAAAAATTATTAGAGAAGGAATTAATTACTATAAGTGGTCGCAACGAACATTTACCAGGTAAGCCATTAGTATATTCAACTTCCAAAAACTTCATGGATTATTTTGGCATAAATTCTACCGACGATTTACCAAAAATTAGAGAAGTTTTAGCCGATCAATTGGTAGAAGCGACTGTGATTAAGCCTGAAGACTTCACAGACAATAGTGTTTTAGAACAAACCGAAGAGGAAGAAACACCTAACTTACCTGCAGAAACAGACGGCAATAATGAATCCTAGTTTAACTTATGAAGAACTAAATAAAGCTGCCAATACCTATGGCACGCCACTGTATGTTTACCATGGCGAAAAAATTGAAGCGCAGTACCAAAACTTATTAACTCATTTTTCAAATAAGTCTACAAGATTTTTTTACGCTTCTAAAGCACTTACCAATATCCATATATTAAACCTTGTTAAAAAGGTGGGCTGTAATATTGACTGCAGTTCTATTAACGAAGTTAAATTAGCTATGCATGTTGGATTTCATGTTGAAAATATTTTATACACCAGCAATAGTGTTGCATTCGAAGAAATAAAAGAAGTGGTAAGCTTGGGTGTGCATGTAAATATTGACAGCCTTTCAAATTTAGAAAAATTTGGTGCAGCATTCGGTAACAGATACCCGGTAGGTATAAGAATTAGACCTGATATTATGGCTGGAGGGAATTTAAAAATTTCGACTGGTCATAATAAAAGCAAGTTTGGTATTCCTTTCACAGAAAAAGAAACTTTAAAAAATATTCAAAAAAAGTACGGCATTAATATTAGTGCTTTACATATTCATACGGGCAGTGAAATTAAAGATGTAGCCGTTTTTTTAGAATCAGCTAAAGTGTTTGAAGAATTATTACCCGATTTTCCTACAGTCAATATTTTAGATTTTGGAGGTGGTTTCAAAGTTCCTTATATGCCAGAAGAAAAAGGAACAGATATTGCTTTACTTGGTGCAGAGGTAAATAAAATTATGGAAAAACTGTCTGCTAAAATGGGGCGCAACCTTACCGCTTGGTTTGAACCCGGAAAATATTTAGTGAGTGAGTCAGGTTATTTTATTACACAGGTAAATGTTTTAAAAAAATCGGGCGATATTGAATTTGCAGGCATAAATAGTGGCTTAAACCATTTAATAAGACCAATGTTTTATGATGCTTATCATCATATTATAAACATTTCTGCACCTCACAAGAATTTAAAAAACTATGCAGTGGTGGGTAATATATGCGAGACCGACACCTTTGCCTGGGACCGCCCTATAGCAAGTATTGAAGAAGGAGATTACTTAGTATTTTTTAATGCAGGCGCATATGGTTATGAAATGTCAAGTAATTATAATGCTAGGTATAAGCCTGCTCAAGTTTTATATAAAAACGGAAAGGCTACCTTAATTAGCAGGGCCGATACTTTCGAGGACTTACTTCGACTACAAACACCTTTAAGCTAATTATTATGATTGAAATACAAAATATTAGCAAAAAGTTTGGCGACAAAGTTGTCATAGATGATATCAGCGCCCAATTTAAACCTGGTATTTGTAATTTAATCATTGGCACAAGCGGAAGCGGTAAGACCGTTTTAGTAAAATGTATTGTCGATTTACTTAAAGCCGACAATGGTGAAATACTATTTGATAAAATGTCTTTTTCTGCAATGGGCAAGGAAGAGCGAAAGGAATTAAGACAAAATCTAGGTATGCTTTTTCAAGGTAACGCCTTATTCGATTCTTTAACGGTAGAAGATAATGTAAAATTTCCTTTAGATATGTTTTCTACTTTATCTATTGCTGAAAAGAAAATAAAAGTAAATGAAATCTTAGCCCGTGTTCAGTTAGAAGGCGTAAATAATAAATTTCCTGCCGAATTAAGTGGAGGGATGAAAAAAAGAGTAGGACTAGCTCGAGCCTTGGTGATGAAACCCAAATATTTATTTTGCGATGAACCCAATTCAGGCTTAGACCCACAAACCTCTATGGTTATTGATAAACTAATTGAAGAGTTAACCATTGAATTCAATATCACTACCATTGTAGTTACCCATGACATGAATAGTGTAATGGAAATAGGCAATCATATTATTTATTTACACCAAGGTAAAAAAGAATGGGAAGGCTCTAAGAAAGACATTATATATAGTGAAAATAAACTACTCAATGATTTTATTTTTGCCTCTGAGTTTTTACAAGATGCCAAAGCAATGAGAATGCAATCCACTGAAAAGAAATAATCCTATAAAAAAATTTTACATTTTAAAAAAATATATAACACTTAAAGTCAAAATATGAAATATCTATTTGCTGCCTTACTAAGTTTTTTATTTATTGCACCAATAAATGCGCAAACAACAGGAGATCCTAGTGCTCCTTATTTAAAAGATAATAAAATACCCCCGTTTTCTATTACCTCAGTGGATGGTAAAGAAATTACCAATAAACAAATGCCTAAATATGCTTTTACTTGTATTATTATATTTAGTCCCGACTGCCCACATTGCGAGAAAGAGGCAAGCGACATCAATAAGTATGCAGAAAAGTTTAAAAATGTATTATTTATTTGGGATAGCTACCGTGATATGGAGTCTATCAAGAAATTCGCAGTTAAGTATAATTTAGTAGATAAGCCCAATGTAATCATTGGCCGTGACCCTAATTTTACCCTACCTACTTTTTACCGTCCAAGAATGACCCCTTTTGTGGCACTATACCAAAAAGGGGTTTTGTTAAAAGTGTATGAACAAGGCGCAGATGTTTTTGAATTGATTAAAATAATAGAAGGTAAATAACTAACTTTGTCCCGTAAAAAATAAAACAAAAAAATAAAAAATACATACTATGAAAGTTACAGTAGTGGGTGCAGGAGCAGTTGGTGCAACATGTGCAGACAATATTGCTCGCAAAGAATTAGCAAATGAATTAGTATTATTAGATATTAAAGAAGGATTTGCAGAAGGAAAAGCACAGGATATGATGCAGACTGCTGCTTTATTAGGTTTTGATACAAAAATTAGTGGTTGCACCAATGATTATAGCAAAACGGCTAATTCAGATGTGGTTGTTATAACTTCAGGCTTACCTCGTAAACCAGGAATGACACGTGAAGAATTAATTGGTACCAATGCAGGTATTGTAAAAGGGGTTTGTGAGAATATTTTAAAATTCTCCCCTAATGCAATTATAATTGTTATTAGTAATCCAATGGATACGATGACTTATTTAGCTTTACAGTCTACTGGTTTACCTAAACATAGAATTATTGGAATGGGTGGTACTTTAGACAGCGCTCGTTTCAAATATCAATTAAGCACTGCCTTAGATTGCAGCCCTGCTGACTTAAACGCCATTGTAGTTGGTGGTCATGGCGATACCACAATGATTCCTTTAATTAAGCATGCTACTTGGAATAGTATACCAGTCACTCAATTTTTAGATACAGCTGCACAAGAGAAAATTGTAAATGATACCATGGTGGGTGGTGCAACACTTACCAAATTGTTAGGTACCTCTGCCTGGTATGCACCGGGTGCAGCAGGAGCAGCTCTTGTAGAAAGTATTCTGAGAGATGAGAAAAAATTATTTACTTGTTGCGTAAGCTTAAATGGAGAATATGGTCAAAAAGATATTTGCTTAGGCGTTCCAGTAGTCATTGGTAAGAACGGCTGGGAGAAAATTGTTGCCATGGATTTATCTGCTGATGAGCAAGCTGCCTTTAACAAAAGCGCCGACGCTGTTAGAAGCATGAACGATGTATTAAAAACATTGTAAGTCTCATAATCAATAGTCTCATAAGGAATATTTAATACTTATTTATTAAAAAAGCCTTCTACTAAAATGTAGGAGGCTTTTTTATATGGCTTTATAATACTCATTTACCTTTGTAGTAAGTGTATTTATATTTTGCAAGCGCATACAAGCAAAATGACCTTGAGGACATTTATTTTCTCCCTGCTTTGAACAAGGTTGGCAATTTAAGTTAGGTACAATAGAATTAAAATGAGGGGATTTAGCATCAACTGAATAATAGGCTTCAAACTGCAAGACAGGGCTCGTCGCCCCCCAAATAGTAATAGTGGGTTTATGAAAAGCTGCTGCTACATGTAAAAAGCCAGTATCATGCGAAACAACAACTTGTGACATTTGAATAATACTGGCCGATTCTTTTAAGTCATATTTACCAGCAGCATTGTATATAAAATCGGGAGCCGCAGCTGTTAATGCAGAAGCGAAGGCAATATCTTCTTTTCCTCCAATAAGTATAATGGGCTTTTTTATTTGCTTTGCTAGTTCAATCCATTTTTGAACAGGCATTTTTTTATTCAAATAAGAAGCCCCGATAACAAAAGCTACAAAACCAGCCAAATGACTAGTGGGTAAGTTAGAGGCTTGAAAATGAAAGTCCTTAGGAAAAAAATAATCTAAACCTTTTTCATCATTGATTACGTTAAAATGTTGAAGGGTGTCGATATACCTATCACATACATGGGTCTTGGGCAAAAGGTTTATTTGCAGCTTGGCAAGTAACCATTTTTGAAGACTCAATTTCTTATAAGAAAAAGCAGGAACCCCTAAAGCTTTTTTTATTTTCCAAGTTCGAATGTTGTGATGCAAGTCTATAATGTAGTCAAAGGGTATTTGTTGTAAAGATTCAATAGTATTGTCTAAATTATTATCCAAAAAATGAAAATGATCAATATTCGGATTTCCTATCACCAAATCTTTCATAGAAAGCTTGGTTAAAAAATGTATTTCAACACCTGGTATTTGATTTTTTGCACAGCGAACCGCCGGAGTGGTTAAAACAATATCGCCAATAGAAGAAAAACGTATAAATAATAAACGCATACTTTTGAATAACTAAGGAAGTGTAGTGTCATGTTCTAGATAATCTAAATCCTTGTGGTAAGTTTCTTCTGTAAATACAAAAGCAATAAGTGTTATAGTCATAACAGTAGCACCCGTAAAAATACCACTTTGAACAATGTTCCAACCCATTTTCTTTTGTAGAATATCTAAGAATAAAAAATTAATTAAAGGAAGTGCTCCTCTTACCATATTGGGTATGGTAGTGGCTGCAGTGGCTCTTAAATTCGTACCAAACTGTTCTGCAGCCATAGTATTAAAGATGGCCCAATAGCCCGTACTAAAACCTAAGAAAGTACAAATGGCATACATTCTATCGTCGGTATTATTAAAATTGCTAAAAAATAAAACCATTCCAATAATACTAAATGAGTAAAATAATAATAAGGCTTTTTTTCTACTTTTAAAATATTGACTCACATATCCAATAAGTAAATCACCAGTAGCAATACCAATATAGGCGAACATTACCGACTTTCCTGAATCAATTAAATTCTCACCATATAAAGTAGAGGCAAATTTATTACTATAGTTTACCATCACTCCAATGACAAACCAAGTGGGTAGACCAATTAAGATAGCCTTGATGTATTTAGAAAAGCGTTTATAGGAACTGAAAAATAGTAAAAAATTTCCCTTTGATATATTTGCCAGCTTTGCCGACTCAAACATAAAGGATTCAGCTACTTTAACACGTAGTATTAAAAGAAAGAAACCAAGTACTCCTCCTATTTGATAACATAATCTCCAGTTGGCAGTTGCTTTAAAAGTAAAATAGGCAAATACAGCACCAAACAAACCAATGCCTGCTACTAATGAAGTGCCAATGCCTCTTTTATTTTTAGGTAGCATTTCAGATACAAGTGTTATACCTGCACCTAATTCCCCCGCTAAACCTATACCTCCTAAAAAGCGACAATAAGCATATTGATCGACAGTTTGAACAAAGGAAGTTAAAAAATTGGCAGTTGAATAAAGTATAATAGACCCAAACAAAACCTTAAGCCTTCCTTTTTTATCACCTAACACCCCCCATAAAATACCTCCAATTAATAATCCTGACATTTGCCAGTTAATAATATGCGCACTATCTACAATAATGCTTTCCGCATTAGATCCTAAACTCATTACACTTGGTTGCCTTACAATAGTAAATAAAAGTAAGTCGTATACGTCTACAAAATAACCTAAGGCCGCCACTAAAACGGGCAGGGACAAAATTCCTATTTGCTTATGCGTGTTGGTCATCTTTTAATAAAATTTATTTAAAATGAATATTTTTTACTTTTTAGTTCTATGCTTTATGACTTGAAAAATGACTGGGGCGGTAGTTACAAAAACAATAACAAGTACAATAATTTCTAAATGTTTTTTTAAATCAAATTGAAAATGATTGTATATATAAGATTGTAAAAAATGACCTGCACATAACATAGAGGCTACCCAAGCCAAACAACCCACTATATTAAAGTAAGTAAACTTGGACTTATCCATTTTTACAATACCAGCTACAATGGGTGCAAATGTTCTAACTATTGGAATAAACCTAGCTATTACAATAGCTCTTCCTCCATGTTTTTCATAAAAGTCTTGAGCCTGTGATAAATATTTTTTCTTAAAAAATAAATTTTCCTTCCAATCATACATAGCAGGCCCTACTTTATTGCCAATTTGATAGCCCACATAATTTCCTAATATACCTGCTACTGAAATGAAAGAGAATATGATAAATAAATTAAGCCATTCATTTTCACTTGCAAAAATTTGCGCAGCCAAAGGCGCACTATAAATTCCTGCTACAAAAAGTAAACTATCTCCAGGTAAGAAAAAACCAAAAAATAAACCCGTCTCTGCAAATACTACAAATAATAATAACCAAAGCCCCCCATTTTCAATATAATATTGTGGTTGTAATAATTGGCTCCAATGAAAAGCATCTAATAATGTAATCATTAATAAAATATTTAAGCTTGCGCCGAATTATCAAGTGCTCCCTCCCATTTACTTACCACAGAAGTGGCTAAGCTATTACCAAGTACATTGGTGGTAGACCTAAACATATCGCAAAAATGATCGATAGGTAAAATTAAAGCAATGCCTTCTGGAGGAATATTAAACATGGCGCAAGTTGCAGTCACAACAATTAAAGAGGCTCGCGGCACACCAGCAATTCCTTTGCTTGTCAACATTAATACCACTAGCATGGTTAATTGAGTGGCGATATCTATGTGAACGCCATAGGCTTGTGCAATAGCCATACTTGCAAAAGTCATATACATCATACTTCCATCTAAATTAAAAGAATAGCCTAATGGAAGAATAAAGGAAACAATTTTGTCTTTACAACCAAAGCGCACTAACTCTTCAGATAATTTAGGAAATACCGCCTCACTACTAGTGGTACTGAATGCAATAACGAGAGGAGAAGTGATATGTTTTAATAAAGAAGGAATTCTTTTTCCTAAAACTAAAAATCCAACACCTAGTAAAAAAATCCATAGTACGCCAATACCCATTAAAAAGTAAATTAAATATTTACCATAGAATGCAAAAATAGCTAAGCCTTTGCTTGCAATAACTGCAGCAATAGCACCAAAAACACCTAGTGGTGCAAAGTTCATCACGTAGCCCACCATTTTTAAAATAATATGTGAAATAGTTTCTAAAGCTTTAATAAAACCTTTAGCTGCATCTCCAATAGCCGCAGCAGCAACCCCAAAGAAAATACTAAAAATAACAATTTGTAATATTTCATTATTGGACATTGCTTCAAACATACTTTTTGGAAAAACATGTTCGACAAAGTTGGCTAAGCTAAAGGACTTCGTATTCCCCAATAAATCTTTTGCACCGTTTGTATCGGCATTACTTAAAGCAATTCCTTCTCCAGGTTTAAAGATATTTACAAGCACCAGTCCAATTAACAAACTCACAAGTGATGCAGTAATAAACCATAGCATTGCCTTACCTCCCACACGACCCACTGTTTTTAAGTCGCCTAATTTGGCTATGCCTACCACCAAAGTACTAAACACAAGTGGCGCAATAATCATTTGCACCAAGCGCAGGAAAATGGTAGTTAATAATTTGCTGTTTTTAGAAAAAGCGGCAATCGTTTGTTCATTATAATTTTCATGTATATAATAGCCAAGAATAGCCCCGGCAATCATAGCAATGACAATGTAAATAGTAAGTTTATTTGATTTTTTCATGCAAAAGTAATTACTGCAATATAAGACTTAAGTACTAAAAAAATAAGCAAAAAAAAGGGTCATTTTCCAAAAAATTATAGCCAGGTTTTGCAAAAAAAGTGCTATTTTCCAAGATAAATTGAAACCACAACAAACTAATAATTATGAGTTTATTTAGAAAAAAAGATTTGACAGCTATGCTTGCTCAATCTGAAGACGGAGGTAAGGGCTTAAAACGCACTTTAGGCGCTGGCAATTTAGTGGCTTTAGGTGTTGGTGCCATCATAGGAGCTGGTTTATTTGTTAGAACTGCTGCTGCCGCTGGACAAGCTGCAGGGCCAGGTGTAACATTATCTTTTATAGTAGCAGCCGTAGGTTGCGCTTTTGCAGGTTTATGCTATGCAGAATTTGCTGCCATGATTCCCATCTCTGGAAGTGCTTATGCATACTCTTATGTAACAATGGGCGAAACAGTAGCATGGATTATTGGATGGGCATTAATTATGGAATATGCATTAGGTGCTGCCACCGTTTCTATTGCTTGGAGTGAATATTTAAACAAGTTACTAGGAGGATCCATACCTTATGAATGGAGCCACTCGCCACTTGAAAGTATAACCGATTCTGCTGGCGTTCTTCATCATGGTTTTATGAATGCCCCCGCATTGATAATATTATTATTGTTAACCTTATTATTAATTAAAGGCACGCAAGAGTCTGCAGTAGTGAATGCAATTATTGTATTTGTTAAAGTAGCCATTGTTATTTTATTTATTATTTTAGGATGGCAGTTTATTCGCCCAGAAAATCATACTCCTTATTTAATTCCTGCAGATCAACCGCCAGTAATTGATGCTTCTGGTAAAGTTATTGCAGACTACTCTAGCGTATTCAAACATGGCTGGGGTGGTGTATTAGGTGGTGCGGCTATTGTGTTTTTTGCATTCATTGGTTTTGATGCGGTATCTACAGCAGCTCAAGAAGCAAAAAATCCTAAAAGAGATATGCCAATTGGTATTTTAGGATCATTAGTGGTATGTACAATTTTATACATCTTATTTGGTCACGTATTAACAGGGGTTGCTAACTGGAAAGATTTCGTCGATCCTTTAAAAGGTCGTGAAGCTTCTGTTGCTTATGCAATTTCAACTTATATGACAGGATATGGTTGGCTAGCAACTGCTGTAACAGTTGCTATTTTAGCAGGATTTAGTTCTGTTATTTTAGTAATGTTAATGGGTCAGTCACGTGTATTCTATTCAATGGCCAATGACGGATTATTACCAAAAGTATTTTCTGAATTACATCCAAAGTTTAGAACACCCTATAAATCAAACTGGATTTTATTCATATTTGTAGGAGGGTTTGCAGCATTCGTTCCTGGTAATGTAGCAGGTGATTTAACATCATTTGGTACGCTATTTGCCTTTGTACTAGTAAGTGCAGGTATTTGGATTTTAAGACGCAAATCACCAGAAATGGTGCGTCCATTTAAAACGCCATTAGTACCATTGGTGCCTATTTTAGGAGCGGTTATCTGTTTAGCGATGATCTTTGCCTTAGATTCACAAACTTTGAAAGTAGCCTTCGCATGGATGGCTTTAGGTTTGGTAGTTTACTTCCTATATGGCCGTAAAAATAGCAAATTGAATAATTAATTCTAATTCAATGATACATTAGAAAAGTCCTCTCGATTACTCGGGGGGACTTTTTTTTCTTATTTTTGCAACTCTTAATACATACAACTATGGGAAGAATATTTGAAGTTAGAAAAGCCACGATGTTCAAAAGATATGATCGTATGGCAAAACAGTTTACCCGCATTGGTAAAGAAATTGTTATTGCAGTAAAAGCAAGCGGACCTAACCCAGATGATAATCCTGCTTTAAGAAGATGTTACCAAAATGCAAGAAGCGTGGGCATGCCCAAAGACCGAGTAGAAGCGGCTATAAAAAGAGCCATGGGTAAGGATACCAGTAACTATGAAGAAATATTATACGAAGGTTATGCCCCACATGGTGTGGCATTATTAGTTGAAACTGCTACCGACAATCATGTAAGAACAGTGGCCAATGTAAAAAGTCATTTCAATAAAGGGAATGGAACTTTAGGAAATTCTGGAAGTGTAAGTTTTCAATTTAAAAAAATGGGTGTTTTTAATTTGAAACCAGAAGGTTTAAATATGGATGAGCTTGAATTAGATTTAATTGACCATGGCTTAGATGAATTAGGAGAAAGTAATGATGAAAATGAAAACCCTATTATTGTATTACGTTGCGCTTTCACAGACTTCGGAAATTTACAAAAAGCCTTAGAGGATAAAAATATTCATCCCATTAGCGCACAACTAGAGTGGATTCCTACTACCACTGTACCTGTAACAGATGAACAAGCCGAAGAAATTAGTAAGCTAATTGAACGCTTGGAAGAAGATGAGGATGTGAACAAGGTATTCCATAACATGGGGTAGAAGTTCTAATGACTTTTTCAAAAATTTATGCGAATTATTTATACCCTATACTTAGCAAGCTATTTTTTAACAATAATAAAAGATAGTAGTCAATTAAAACCCAACTATTATAGTCTTAGTGCGGATTTAAAATTGGCGCCCAATTACTACACCACCAAAACAGGTTTTTTTTGTAACACTGAAAGGGCTTTGGAAAAACAAACGAAGCTTCCGATAAAATTTAGATTGGGATCGGTAGAGCAAACTCAAAAATTAGAAAGCTATAATTTATCAAGAAACACACAACATTAAGTTAAATAACTTAGTATATAAATAGCTTAGTCAGAACTATTCACTCATCATTTCATTGATGACATTTATAATTTCCTCTGTATTCGGTTTAGAAAAATAATCTCCATCGCTTCCAAAGGCTGGGCGGTGCGCTTTAGAACTAATTGTACGCGCTGCAACATCTAACCAACGATAACCTCCTTGTAATTCTATTACCTGTTGATACATATAAGCACTAGCTCCACCAGGTACATCTTCGTCTACAAATAAAATTCTATTGGTTTTCTTTAAAGAGGCCACTATTTGATGATTAATATCAAAGGGTAATAAAGTTTGTACATCTATAATTTCACAATCAATGCCCATGGTTAATAATCTTGCAGCGGCGTCTTCCACAATTCTTAAAGTAGAACCATAAGAAACTATAGTTACGTCCTCCCCTGCTTTCAAAATTTCAGGCTTACCTAATGGCACAGTAAACGCAGTAATATTTGAAGGCATTTTTTCTTTTAAGCGATAGCCATTCAAACACTCAATTAATAAAGCAGGGTCATTCCCTTTTAATAGAGTATTATACATACCTACTGCTTGCACCATATTTCTGGGCACACAAACAAACATACCTCTTAAAGCATTAATAATAACACCCATTGGAGAACCACTATGGAATATGCCTTCTAAACGGTGTCCTCTGGTTCTAATAATTACGGGGCTACTTTGTAATCCATTACTACGATAATGAATAGTGGCAATATCATCACTCAATGTTTGTAATCCGTATAATAAATAATCCAAGTATTGTATTTCAGCAATAGGTCGAAGTCCACGCAAGGCCATTCCGTGAGCCTGTCCCATAATAGATTGTTCTCTTATACCTGTATCAAAAATTCTATCAATGCCATGCTTATTTTGAAGACCTGCAAAACCCTGATTCACATCTCCAATTCCCCCTAAGTCTTCTCCAAAGGCATAAACCTTAGGATTTTCTTGAAACAACTTATCAAAATATTGATTCAATACCTCATAGCCATTTACAGTTTGTGACTCATTGGTATATTCCGCTTCCACCACAGAGACATTCAATGCACTCTTTGGCCCTTCATTGTATAAATGTTTACTATAATAGGGGGCTTCTACTTCGTTGTATTTTGCTAAAAAAGATTTTATAGCAGCAGTATTGGCATGTGCTGGAATTTTTTCCAATATTAAATTTACTGTTCTGAAAATATCTCTTTTTAGAGGCTCTCTACTTTGTACTAATTCTTGTAATAAACTATTAGCAATATTTAAATCCGATTCGTTTAAACCTGTTTGTACTAATACAACTGCTTCTTTTATTTTTTCTTTTATAGGTGAAAGGTATTTTTCCCAAGCAGCTAATTTAGAAGCACGTACCAATTGCTTTGCCTCATTTTCTACTTCTTGTAATAATTCGTCAGTAGCTAGTTCATTAGCTATTAACCATTCTCTCATTTGCTTATTGCAATCCCAATTTCTTTCCCATTCTAGCCTTTCTAAAGGCTTGTATCTTTCGTGACTTCCGCTTGTAGAGTGGCCTTGCGGCTGAGTTAACTCTTGTATATGAAATACAACAGGGGTATGTGTTTGTCTTGTAAAGCGAATTCCCTCTTCAAAAGTTTCACACAAGGCAGCATAGTCCCAGCCCTTCACTGTATAAATTTTTATACCATTGGTATTTTTTTCTTTTTGAAAACCTTTCAATACTTCAGATATAGAACCCTTAGTAGTTTGTAAAGCAGTGGGTACGGAAATACCATAGCCATCATCATATACAAAAACTGCTAAGGGCACTTGTAATACGCCGGATGCATTAATTGCTTCCCAAAAATGGCCTTCAGATGTACTAGCATCACCTATAGTACAAAAACAAACCTCATTGCCATTATTACTTAAATGTTGAAAGACTTCTTTGTTTTTTGAATTTCTAAAACAATTTGAAGCAAAGGCTAAACCTAAACCACGCATCATTTGTCCTGCAGTAGGTGCGATGTCTGCAGAAATATTAAAACTTTCAGTTAATTTATTCCACTCACCTTTCTCATTCACAAAAGCTGTGGCAAAATGGGCATTCATATTTTTACCACCACTAAAGGGGTCATTAATTACATCAGAATATAATTGAGAAAAATAATCTTCAAAATTGGCAACCCCTAAAGCAAACATAAAAGTTTGGTCTCTATAATAACCGCTTCTAAAATCACCTTTTTGAAAAAATTTAGAAAGTGCAATTTGTGCTACCTCTTTACCATCTCCAAAAATGCCAAATTTGGCCTTTCCTGTTAAAACTTCTCTCCTTCCCAATA
>Ga0214919_10004593_pt1 | contig 20118 bp, 18 predicted proteins | sample LL1503_MetaG_FD_177994 | JGI IMG/M metagenome (GOLD analysis project Ga0214919, IMG submission 177994) | Freshwater microbial communities from Lake Lanier, Atlanta, Georgia, United States - LL-1503 | ecosystem: Environmental > Aquatic > Freshwater > Lake | place: USA: Georgia | collected... | reverse complement strand
CCGATGTATCAGGGGGTGTTGCGGGAGCCAAGGACAGCGGCGGGGGTTCGATCGGCATTGGAGAAGATGTATGCAGGCTGGGCGGTGTAGGGTTTTGGTTTAGTTAGGTACGGACGAAGGCTTGGCGGGGGGAATGAAGCGGGTAATTTAAGAGAATGGCAATCCGCGTAGCTGGTGCCCTTGAAAGTAAACCCAAAAAAGGGGTTGTAGACCCGATCGAGTTATTGGGTCGGACTATTTTGCGGGCGCGAGTATTAGAGGACAAATTGGGCAACTTGTATCGGGCGGGGCGAATCGTTGGAGGAGTTTATCTTGGTAAGGGACAGGAGGCGTTGAGTGGTGCTGGGGGCTTGGCGTTGAGGAAGGGGGATATATTTGCTCCTTTGATCCGGGATATGGCGGGAAGGTTGGGATTTGGAGAGCCTATGGTCGATGCGGTTCGGGCGTATTTGGGTTCGAGGCTAGGTCCGATGAAGGGGAGGGATGGGAATATTCATCGTGGAGATCTCACGAGAGGAATTTTACCGATGATCAGCCATCTGGGGGCGATGGTTGCGACCGTAGCGGGTGGATTAATGGCAAAAAGAATGAAGGGGGAGAAAGGGCGAGTGGGTTTAACCTGTGCGGGGGACGGTGCCACATCCACGGGTTCTTTCCACGAGGGATTAAATCTGGCGGCTGTGGAAAAACTTCCTTTGGTTGTGGTAGTTGCGGATAACGGATACGCCTACTCAACACCAAACGAGAGGCAGTTTGCGTGCGAAGATCTTGTGGATCGGGCTAAAGGATACGGCGTTGATGGGCACGGGGTGGATGGAACAGATCCAATGGCTTGCTGGAAAGTTTTGCATTATGCGGTCGAGCGGGCACGCGAGGGAGCCGGGCCACAACTAGTCGTGGGTAAGCTTTTGCGGTTATGTGGGCATGGAGAGCACGATGATGGTCTGTATGTGGAAAAAAAGATGAAGAGTTCGGAGAGGGGTCGGGATTGCTTGAATGTGATGGAAGAGGGGATGAAAAAGAGAGGGCAGGAGAAGGAATGGCAAGGTTGGCGGGAAGAGGCGCAACGGGAAGTGGAGGAAGCGGTGGCGAAGGTTTCGGCGGAGCCGGTCCCAGATCCGTTTGAAGAAGATTGGCGCGCGACTCAATCGGCCGGGATGGCGGAAGTAATGGTGGCATCGTGAGTGTGACTTATTTGGATGCGATCCGTTCTGCCCAAGAAAAGGCGTTGCGGGATGACCCAAGGGTTTTTATTTATGGACAGGATGTCGGAAGATTTGGGGGTGCTTTTAAAGCTACTAAGAATCTGGCCGAAAAGTTTCCCGGCAGGGTGATGGATTCCCCAATTTCTGAAGATGCGATGGTTGGAATGGCGGTGGGGGCGGCAATGGAAGGAATGAGGCCGATTGTGGAGATGCAGTTCGCGGATTTTTCGACGGTCGGGTTGAATCAGATGTTAAATCACGCGGCGACGACCTTTTGGCGAACAGGAAAGCCGTGTCCGATGGTGCTGCGGTTGCCGTCGGGGGGGACGCCGGGGAGTGGTCCATTCCATAGTCAATCGATGGAGGCGATCTACTGCCACTATCCAGGAATTGTAGTGATGACGCCTGCGACGGTTGAAGATGCCTACACAATGCTTTTAGAGGCGATTGAGATGCCTGATCCCGTTGTTTTCTGTGAGCACAAACTTCTGTACTACCATTTAAAGTCGGAAGCTTTGCCGGAAAGTGCGGTTCCCGCGTTTCGCGCTCGCGTGGTTCGTGCGGGGCGTGACATCACGTGTGTGACGTACAGTGCGATGGTGCATGAAGCGGTGGTGGCGGCGGAGGAGTTAGCCGAGGAGGGATATGAGGTGGAGGTGGTGGATTTAAGAACGGTCAAACCGTTGGATACGGACACCGTTTTAGCCAGCGTGGCTCGAACGGGCAGGTTGTTGGCTGTGGGCGAGTCCTGGCCGTGGGGTGGGGCTTCGGCTGAGGTGGTGGCACGGGTCGCTTCCGAGGGTTTTGAGCTTTTGGATGCCCCTCCCAAGCGACTGAATGCGAAAGACACGCCGATTCCGTATCATCCGAATCTTTGGGCGGCGCACCGGCCTACTGCAGTACGAATCGCGGCAGGCCTAAGGGAGGTGCTGAGATATTGATTTTACGGCTGGAACTGTAAGCAGTGCCAGCGAGCGAGGCGGCCCCGGCGCTGAAGTTTCCAACCCAGTTTTCGGGCTGTCCGGATGATGGTATTTTCCTGGCCGTGTAAAATACCTGAAAAAATGAGGGAGCTGCCCAGTAGGCGATGTTTTTCAAGGCGTGGCAGAAGATGAAGAAGGAGAGAGTCGTAAAGATTTGCTATGATTAAGTTGGCTGGGGGAAGTTTGGTGCGAAGTGCGTCGGCAACGGAGAAACTTGCTTTGGAGTTCAGGCGATTGATCTTGGCATTTTTTTGGGATTCTTGAATTGCAGTGGGGTCAAGATCCCAGCCCACGGCTTGGGCACTCCATTTGGCTGCTGCAAGAGCAAGAATTCCTGAGCCACAACCCAGATCGAGTACGACTGGGTTGGATTCGCGGTGATGCAGTAGGAATTGACTCAGATAACGCAAGCAGAGATGAGTTGTTGCGTGTTCCCCAGAGCCAAACGCAGGGCCTGCACGAATCTTGAGTCGGGGAATTGTTCGATCCTTGGAGGATACAATTCTGTGATCACTTGTGATAAGGATCCGTTGGCCGATTCGGAGTTGAAAAGGAAAAGAGGATCGGAGAGTGATCTTTTGAATTCTTCCTGGATAGCTTCTTTGAGCCTGTCTGAGGGTAAGGATTTTTGTGGAGTAAATCTGAAGAACTGGGGGGTAGCCGATTCGCTCGACGAGAGCATGGGGAAGGTGGGTGGGAGTCGTAAGGAGGCGGCGGGTTTCCAGGACGTACATCGTTAAGACTAGGTCAGCTCCGACTGTTTCATTTCCTGCCGAAGTCGCAACTGGCCGCAGGCGGCATCGATGTCGTGACCCTTTTCTCGGCGGATGGTGGCGCGGACACCAGCTTTGAGAAGAGTGCGACAGAAGAGATGGATTGATTCTTCGGAAGGGCGTTCGTAGGGAAGGCCTTCAACTTTGTTGTAGGGGATGAGATTAACCTTCGCGAAAAGGCGGTGGGCGTGCTGGGCAAGGAGAGTAGCTTGTTCCGGGGAATCATTAATTCCTGCCAGAAGGATATATTCGAAGAAGATTTGTTTCTTTTTGGCACGGACAAAAATGTCACAGGCTTCGAGGAGTCGGTCGAGGGGGTAGCGCTTGTTGACCGGCATAATTTTATCCCGAATGGCGTCGCTGGCGGCATGAAGGGAGAGTGCGAGGCGAAACTGAAGCGGGTGGTAGGCGAGTTCTTCGATTTGAGGAGCAAGACCACTTGTTGAGATTGTTACGTGTCGAGCTCCCATGCCCAGGTTGGATGGAGAGATGAGAAGATCGAGGGCGGGAAGGAGATTTGAAAGATTTGCGAGGGGTTCGCCCATTCCCATGAAAACAAGATTATCGGGTCGACGACCTGCGATGCGTGAGGCCTCGAGAACTTGGCCGATGATTTCGGCAGTCGTGAGATTGCGGCGCCATCCATCGATTCCGCTGGCGCAAAATCTGCATCCGTATGCGCAACCGACTTGGCTAGAGACGCAGAGGGTAAGGCGAGAGCTGCGGTTGCCTTCTTGCCCTTGTGTCGCGGGTATGAGCACAGATTCCACGAAGGATCCGTCGCCCAACTTCCAGAGAAACTTTCTCGTGGTGTCCTCAGAGCCTTGGATGGTAACGGGCTCTGCGGCTCGGAGGCGAAACCGGGAGGCAAGAGAGGTTCGCAGAGGAAGAGAGAGGTCGGTCATTTCGTCGTATGAGGAGACGAAGCGTTGGAGAACCCATGTGCGAATCTGTTTCTCGCGATAGGGCTGATCGGGGGGAAGATCCCAAGCTGAAACGGGTTGATCGAGAAGAAGGGGGAGTACGTTCATTTGAATCGTCTGTTAAAGAGATTGACCTACGACCCGTAGGGCTTAACGGGCTCCACGCCCAAAGAGGACGGCAGGGATGGTGCGAAGGAGAATCTGGAAATCTAGGAGGAGGGACCACTGGTCTATGTATTCGAGGTCAAGCTGTACCCAGTCAGAAAAATCGTTTACATCGTTTCGACCTGAGATTTGCCAAAGACATGTCATGCCCGGTAGCACGCTGAGGCGCCGTCGTTGTGCATTGGCCGTCATCGCGATGGTTTCATAGGTGGGTAAGGGGCGTGGACCGACGAGACTCATCTGGCCAAAGAAGACATTAAAAAGCTGAGGTAGTTCATCCAAGGATGTGAATCTTAGAAAAGCCCCCACCCGAGTCACGCGGGGGTCATTTTTAATCTTAAAAACAGGGCCGCTCATCTCGTTGAGGGCTTTGAGTTCGGCTTGGCGCATCTCCGCATCGCTGACCATGGTGCGAAACTTGAACATCGTGAAAGGTGCGCCATGACGACCGCTCCGTTTCTGTTTAAAAATGGCGGGTCCAGCAGACTCCCGGCGAATGGCCGCCCAAATCAGAAGAAAAACTGGTGAAAGAAGGGTAATCATGAGGCCACTTGCAAGACGGTCGAAGATCACTTTTAGAATGGATTGCCAAGGACCCGCTTGAGTGTTTCGGAAAACGAGAAGGTTCTGATCCAGAATTTCCTCGAAGTGGGCTTGCGCGATCTTGGTTCCGACAAAGTGGGTGCTGAGCCAGGCCTCAACGCCCTCCTCCTCACACGCTTGGATGGCTTGGCTAGACCACGCAAGATTATGGGATTCAACTTCAAATAGTACGATCCCTGCCGAGTCGTCGTGAAGGGTTTGGATAAAATCTGGCAAAGAAGTCTTGGCAGGATTTAGGTGACGCGTGATTCGAATTCCTGATCCAGACTCAGCCAAAAGGTCGGGCCAGCGGCGGGTTGAGAATTCGGTATCGGAAACCAAAATGAGATTTATGAATGATTCGGCTTTCGTTTTACGAACTTGTCGGAGTTTATGAATAAGGGCCTGCCTCAGATTGAGTAGCCCAGTCAAAATGGGCACGAAAAAGAGAAAGACCAAGCGGCTGGGGCTCTCTTTGAAGAAAAAGATCAGAGAAACAGCTAGAAGAAAAAGTATGAGAGCGACCTCCAGAAGGGAGGCGAGTCGGTTGGCGGGATTAATGGCGAGGTGGCGATAGAAGCCGCGTCTTTCGAGTACAATCGGGGTGGCAAAGCCCATCAGGACGGCATAAGGGAAATAGACAAAAATCTGACCAATCTCACGAGACTCCAACGGAAAGGCAGTAGGCAGGATTCCAACTCGGATCCAGTAGGCAAGAAACATGGCAAAAAAAGCTAAAACACCGTCCATAATTTGGAGTGTGACTCGGGAGTGACGATGGTGACCTAAAAGCATGATTTAACTTACACTGCACAACCCTTAAGAAATCGCCAAGAGCTAGGGAGGGTGCGGAGGAGATCTGTCGCTAGGGTAGAGGGCCCACCGGCTTCAAGCGCCTGATCGGATGCAAGTCCATGCCAACAAACCGCGATGCGGGCGGCGTCGAAGGGTGGGTATCCTAGTGCAAGCAAGCCACCAAGAAGACCTGCGAGGAGATCCCCCATCCCTGCCGTGGATTGGGCAGGTCCGCCCGTGGAGTTAAAGCTAAAAGGGTGATCCTTGGTTGCGACAAGAGAGTGGGGGCCCTTTGCGACGAGGAGGGTGTTGGGAAAACTTTTCAACCAGAGTTGTGCTGCGTCGGCTCGGTCGTATATAGGGTTGCCAAGAAGACGCGCCAGTTCGCCAGTGTGAGGGGTTAAAATAAGTGGGGCTGTGGCGGAGGACGCCATTTTGGGATCCCGGGCAAGAATTTCCAATGCACCTGCGTCTAGGACGACAGACACTTTGGATTGAGAAATGAGCTGGGTCAGAAACGCATCCAAAGCTGCTGAGGGGGGAAGTCCGGGGCCCACGATAAGTGTGGATGCCCCCTGAAGGAATTCTTGGATAGGTGGTGCTTCGTTTGAGTTGAGTGGATGAAGAAGTAGTTCCGGTAAAGAGGCAGCTAAGGCCGGAGTTAAGGAGCGGTCGGTAAAAAGGCGAACATATCCAGTTCCTGATCGTAAAGCCCCTAGGGAGGCCAGAGTGGCGGCTCCAGGAAATTCAGGAGAACCAGCCCATAGATGGACCACTCCTGCGGAGCGTTTATGGAGAGTGGAGGGACGAGATCGAAGAATGGAGTAGGCCTCTTGAGGAAGAAAAAAATCGACCAATGATTTGGGGGCTGGAGTTGTGAACTCGATGGGAACCCCCCTGAGTTGGCCGACGTGTGCTAGGGCAGAGTCTTTGAGGCAACCTGATTTGACAGAGCCAAGTGCGATCGTGAGATCGGCGGGGAAGATTGCACCCGGAGTGGCACCTGTGGTGGGATTTAAACCGCTGGGGAGATCAAGGGCTACATAAAGGTCGGAGTTGTGCTTTTCTTTGGAAATCCAGTTCAGGATGGCGGCTTCGGCAGGACGCGGGGGAGGGGTTGAGCCCAGACCCAGCAGACCATCGATAACGAGGCGGGGAGCTTTTGTCTTAAGAAAACGGGACGATTTTGCGGGCCAGATGAGGGCTTTTTTCCAGTGCTTGGGTTTGACTCGAGAATCGGGATGGGTGCGACGGGTTGGATTACGAGACAAGAGAAAATCGACTTCCCAGCCAAGCTCTTTGAGTTCGAGTCCCAGCAGAAAAGCATCATCCCCGTTGTGGCCTGGTCCTATGAGGATGAGGGCGATGGAGGGCTTAGGTAGGAATGGTTGAAGTTCGCGTAGGGCACCTTCCACAGCCTGACGCATCAGATCTTTTATTCGCACTCCCCTTTGAAGACTTTTCTCCTCCCATGAACGGGCGAGTTGGGATGGCAGTACAATCATAAGCCAAGGAGAAGGACTGTGGCTGCCGAGTGGGTGCGAGTATGAGTTAGGGTGACGAGAGAGCGGGTTACTCCTCGTTTTTTTGCAAGTTCGGCGCCTTGGCTGTGGAAACGAAGGAGAGGTTCCCCGTGGGATTGGCGCTCGATTTCCATTCCTAGCCAAGGCAAGGATTGGCCAATTCCAGTGCCAAAAGCTTTGGAAGCGGCTTCCTTCGCGGCAAATCGTGCAGCGAGTGGGACGGCAGGGCGGGATTGAGAGCGGGCATACTCGATTTCAGAAGGGTGGAAAATCTTTTGAAGGAACCGATCCCCGTATCGATTGATAGACTCCTCAATTCGCTCAATTTCCACTAGATCCATTCCAAGGCCGAGGATTCTTTCGGGGTTCATTGTTTTGTTATGGCGAAAAGAAAGTCTCGGACGCTTTGTTCGAGACCAACGGTGATGGCGTGGGAAACCAAGGAGTGCCCGATGTTCAGCGTATGGAGGTGGGGAACAGAGAGAAGATCGGGGAGATTCGAAAGGCGGAGACCATGGCCGGCATTGACTTGGATTTTCAAGCAGTGGGCCTGCTCTGCGGCAGATCTGAGTTGGTCCAGGGCGGCAGGGCGTTCGTCTGGGGTAGCATCGGCAAATCGACCGGTGTGCAGTTCGATGACTGGAGCTTGGAGAGTAGCGGCTGCATCGATTTGGCGAGGAGCGGGGTCTAGGAATAGGCTCGTGACAATCTTGGCTTGGGTGAGTTTTTCGATGATGGGACGAAGAGTTTGAATTTGGTTTGCGGCGTTGAGCCCGCCCTCGGTCGTTACTTCGGCTCGATTTTCTGGGACGAGGCAGACTTCGGCAGGTTGGAGACGGAGAGCGAACTGCAGCATCGCGGGGGTAGCAGCCATTTCGAGGTTGAGCTTTTCGCGGCATTCGCGGCCGAGTTGGAGAACATCATCGTCTTGGATGTGGCGACGGTCCTCGCGTAGGTGGACGGTGATGGAGTGAGCTCCTGCGGACAGGCAGGTACGGGCGAGAGAGACAGGATCGGGCTCAGGGATGACACCTGCAATCGGGACGCGGTACCTCGCCTGGCGAAGGGTGGCGAGGTGATCAATGTTTACGCCAAGTCGAATCACGTCCTTATCCTATCGCAAATATCGAGCTGAGTTGAGTATTATTGAGTTGGTAAAAAGATTACTTATACGAGGGTTTATTGGTTCTGCTGTAGACCGTGTTGTCAGCTCGCAATCCGTTGAATCCATATCCGTCCGAGTGAACATCGGAGGCGTCCCAAGCTAAGGTCAAACGACGAAAAGGGATTTCAAATGTTCCGTTGCGGCCGTAGATAGTGGCCGTTCCTGGAGCGGCCTCCTCATCCGAGGAGAATGGAAGGTACTCATAGCTATTCGTGTATTTTCGGTAGTAGCTTTCTTTGCTGCGCATATCGGCTGGGCAAGCAATTGCCTTGGCGGTCAGTCCGTAAGGACCTAATGCACCGAGGAGGTTTGTCGCGCCTTCATTTGTAAAGACTTGCTCGCCCCATGGATTGTTAATGCTTGGGAATTTGTTTCCGTTGTCTGGAACGTAGAGCCAAACGGCGGTGCCGATTTGGCGGAGGTTGGATTGGCAGACGGTTGTTTCTGCTTTCGCTCGCACCCTTTGGAGAGAGGGGGAGATCATGCCGGCTAACATTGCAATGATGGTGATGACGGCTAGGAGTTCGATCAGCGTAAATCCATTCATGGAATGAATGGGTTTTTGGGTGGGATTATCCACCCTTTTGGGTTGCACGTCTTTGCACATATCGATTGTAGCGTTGGGATCGTTGTTCGGGGCTCATTTTGCGCATGGCACGGGAGAATCCCTCGCCTGCACGTTCGGCCCGCGTGGGGTCGTTCATCATTTCCTGCCTTTTCTTGTCCCTCTCCTCCTCAGTCGTTAATGAAGCCCATTCCCGGTATTGGCGGACTGATTCTTGGGCAGCTTGTCGAGCGTCTCCTTGTTCGGAGGAGGGAAGGGATCGAATCCGAGATTCGAGGCGGGTGAGAAGAGCGTCGGGAGGAAGAGGGGTAGGTTCTGTCCAGCGGAGGGTGCCACGGTTTGCCTCTTGGGTGGATGGAGGAGTCCCGGGGCCATCTCGTTCGGAGCGAGCTGGAAGAACGTAGACAAGTTGAGCTTCGCCGCCTGCACTTTTAGCTAATTTGGGAATCGAGGACGAGAGGGGGCCCTCTGAAGGAGCTTTTTTCAAAGTTGGATTCCATGATTGGGGAATGACGAGCCGAACTTCCGTGGTTTGTGCCGCATGTTCGAGAAGGGGTAGGAGTTGAAGGGGGAGTTGGGGAGATGGGCTCCAGACCTGTTGTCTGGGGTCTCGGTCGATCGGAAGGGAGCTAGTGGTGCCACGAAAAAGCCAAGGCGTTCGGTACTCGATTGATAGAGTGCCTGAATTAGCTTTTGGATTGAGAATAGTGGAGAGGAGATTTTTCATAGAGGCGGCGTCTGGCGCGAGAAGCACAGCGAGAGATCCGCGCGATTCGGCCGCGGCTTGGAGAGCCTCAAGAGCTTCGACCACGGGAACGTGGCGAACTTGGATGGATATTGGAGTGTTTAAATCGATATCGGTGATGACTTTGAGTTTGGATTGGCTGGTGAAGGATCGCAGGACGGTGGAGAGAGGTTTTTTGTCGAAAACCAGCGTGATCGTGCCCCAGCCCTGAGCGATCCAAAGCCCAATCCATATCAGGGCAAGGATACCCACGAGAGAGAGGAGAAGTTTGGGGCGGGTCACAGGCTCAATATAGAAGCTACAGCATAAACAGCAGGTGGAAAGAGTTGAAGAGGAAGAAAAGTTGTTCCCAAGGAAGGCACAGGGGTGGGAGGGTGGGATTGCCTGCGCTTGTCGGTTTTTCATAAGATTTAGGAGTATGTCGGAAACTAGTTCGGCACCGTCGGTGCTCTCAAAGGAGATGTTGCTCGAAATCGGGGGATGGAGGGCGATGCAGGAGGGGCGTTCGCTGTGGGAAGCGGGCAAGGTTATGTCCGTGGATTGGGTGGATCCGATGCTTGGGGGTGTGGTGCAGGCGGGGACAGGGACCGTGAATGCCCGACTAAAATTGGGCAAGAGACTTTCGGATGTAGAGAATCTGTGCAGCTGTCGTCAGGCGCGGGAATACGGGACGGTATGTCCTCATGTCATCGCCCTTAGTTTAAAGTATTTGGAGAAAAATGGTAAGGCCGCGGGTGGTCCAGTGCATCGGCCGAATGGAGCTGTTGCTGGGCCCGTTGCGGCGGCGGCACGAGCTGTTGCGCCACGATTCCCGCGTGTATTGGGGCAGTTGGCGGGCAAGGGATCTAAGCCTCTTTCCTTGGAGGTTCATCTTCCTTTGGAATTGGGCAAGGCTTGGAGGGCGGGAAAGATTCCGCTTACGGTTGAGGCCTCGGTAGATGGCGGGCCGACAAAAAGCTTGGATGCGGTGGCGGTCGAGAAAGTGGAGCCTTACATTGTGGATGAGTCGGATGCAGTGCTTCTCTCGATGCTGGAAAAAATGGAGGGAGCATCGGTACATGGGGAGGCTGAGCTAAGTGCATCGGACCGAGATTTGTTTTTTCCGATTCTTTTAGGGCACCCCAGAGTTTTTGTGGGCCGAAAGAAGCATTTGATTGTATCGCGTGCGCTGGCGGGAACACGTTTGAAGGCGGAACTGGATAAGGAGGGTGTTTTGCATATGGAGTTAGAGGAAGCACCTCCTGGGCCTGCGGGAAGTGAGGTTTTTGAAGGGAGTCATGGGCGATGGCGCTTTGCAGGCGATCATCTGGAGTTGTTGGATAGTCTGCCTGCTGCGTACGAGGGCTTGAGGAAGGGCGGGAGGTCGGTTTCACGGGAAGGAATGGCGACCTTTTTGCAAAGGGAGATGCCCCTATTGGAGCGCCATGTCCGAGTGGAAGCTGGAGAGAGGTTGCGAGGACTGCAATTTGATACGGTAGCTCCCAAGATTCGAGTTGAGTTGGATGGACTTCTTTCTGGTATCAGTTGTCAGCTTGAGGCGGTGTATGGAAAGGAGTCCCATATTTTAACGGGAATGCCTGGGCAGAATGAAGGGATGGATGCATGGATGCCTGATGGCGCGGATCCGAAGAGATATCGGGTCCGAGGTCGGGCGATGGAGAGAACGGCGCAACGAGAGCTGTTAGCGGCAGGATTTCTTCCCGGGCAGCGTGCGGCAGAGCGGTACACTTTGGCGGGAGAGGGTAAGGTGGGCGCGTTCTTGGCCAATATTTTGCCGCGTTGGAGGCAGAAGTGGGAGGTGAAGGTTACGCCGAGGATGGAGTCGCTGCTGAGCCGATGTGATTATGTGGCGCCTGAGGTGACATTGAAGGATACGGGTGGCTCATGGCTGACGGTGGAGGTGGATTTTCGATCTGGGGCAGGAAGCAGTGCACTTTCTCCAGCTGAGGTGCAAAGGCTTCTTCAAACTGGGCAAAGCCACCATCGTCTTGCAGGAGGACGAATTGCTCTGGTACCCACGGATGATGTGGCAGAGTTTCAGGAGGTTTTAAAGGATTGTCAGGTTCGAAACGACGGCACGCGATACAAGTTGGAGAAGCGGTTCCGTGGGTATTTTGGGGAGGCGATTCGGGGAACGGGTTGGGTCGTCAGTGGTAAATCCAACTGGAAGCCTCCCGCTGAGGTGATTGCGTATGAGGAGGCCAAACTTCCCGACCGACTGGAGAATATTGTGCGGCCTTATCAGAGAGAGGGAATCGGCTGGTTGCTTTATTTAGCAAAGAATCATTTTGGCGGCGTATTGGCGGATGAGATGGGATTAGGAAAAACGTTGCAGACATTGGCGTTCCTCGAGCTTCGGAGAGCACAAAATAAGGCGAAGTTACCTGCCTTGGTGATTTGCCCGACGAGCCTGGTCATGAATTGGATGGACGAGGCAAAGAAGTTTGCCCCAAACCTGAAGGTATTGGCCTTGCATGGAGCTGGAAGGAAAACCCTGCTCTCAAAAATCCCAGACCACGACCTTGTCGTGACAAGTTACGCGCTTCTGCGAAGGGATATTGCGGAGTATGAGAAGCTGGAGTTCGATGCAGTGATTCTGGATGAAGCGCAAAATATCAAGAACCGAACAAGTCAGACGGCGGTGTCGGTAAAGAAGCTAGTGAGTGAGCATCGAATGGTTCTAACAGGAACACCTTTAGAGAATTCCCTTTTAGATTTGTGGTCAATTTACGATTTCTTGATGCCTGGATATTTGGGAACAGCAACGGATTTTCGAGATCGTTATGAGATTCCTGTAGCCAAGTTGGGTGACGAGAAGGCGCAACAAAGGTTGCGTCATCGAGTCAGGCCATTTCTTCTGCGCAGAACGAAAGCAGAAGTGGCCAAGGACCTGCCCGCCAAGATTGAGCAGATTGCGTACTGTGAACTTACAGATGAGCAGAAAGGGGTGTATCAACAGATATTGGAAGAGGGTCGAAAGCAGGTCAGCGAACTTTCGGGCAAGGCCTCAGGTGGGCGGGATCGGATTGCTGTCCTGACCGTACTGATGCGGTTACGACAGGCGTGCTGTCATTTGGGTTTGTTGCCGCATCCTGGAGCAGGTGCAAAGGTGTGGAGCGAGCCGTCGGGAAAAATGGAGTACTTCTTAGATCGGTTGGAAGAGGCGATTTCAGGTGGGCATCGAATTCTGGTTTTCAGCCAATTTGTGTCGATGTTAAAGATCGTGCAGGAGGAATTGCGGAAACGAAAGACCCCTCACTGTTATTTGGATGGAGGAACTTTGGATCGGGCGGGAGAGGTGAATCGGTTTCAGCGAAATCAGGATATTCCTGTTTTCTTGATTAGTTTGAAGGCGGGCGGCACTGGCCTCAATTTAACGGGGGCGGATACGGTGATCCACTTTGATCCGTGGTGGAATCCTGCTGTGGAGGATCAGGCGACGGCTCGGGCACACCGAATTGGTCAAAATAAAATCGTCAGTTCGTATAAGTTGATTGCTCGCGACACGGTGGAAGAAAAAATCGTTCGACTCCAGGAAAGGAAAAAAGAGCTGTTTCGGGGGACATTGGTCAGCGAGGAGGACTTTGTGCGAGGGTTAGATTGGGCGGAGTTACAGGAGCTGCTTAACTAGGCCGTCCCATTCGGCTTTCAACACGAGATCTAGTTCAACTTCGGCACGCGTTCGGTTGCTTTTCCTTTGCTGAGTGCCAAGCGTTTCCACGACCGACGAGGCAAATTATCCATGTCTACGGAGGCCTAGCCGACGGATTCCTGTGTTAAGGAATCATCTCCTCAGCGACCGGGTTGGTCAGCGAACCGATCTTTTCAATTTCGATGGTGACCTGATCCCCTAGCCGAAGCCAGCGGGGAGGAGTGCTGGCCATGCCCACCCCGTGGGGGGTGCCTGTCAGGATGACTGTTCCGGCGGGCAGAGTAGTGCTGCCGCTGAGAAATTCGATGATTTGGGCGACGGTGAAGATCATGTCGTTCGTGCTCCAGTCTTGGACGGCTTCTCCGTTGAGTAGAGTACGAATCTTCAGATTCTGAGGATCGGGAATTTCATCGGGGGTGACGAGGCAGGGGCCGAGTGGGCAGAAAGTATCGAAGGTCTTTCCGCGACACCATTGGCCTCCGCCGGCGTTTTTCTGCCAGTCGCGGGCGCTGACATCGTTTGCACATGTGTAGCCCGCTACATAGTCAAAAGCTTTGGAGGCGGAAATGTTTTTACAATCACGTCCGATGACGACAGCGAGTTCGCATTCGTAGTCGACGCGGTCGCTTCGAAGATGGCGGGGGAGAAAAATGGGGTCTGTAGGATTCTGGATCGAGGAGATGCTTTTGATGAAAAGAACAGGATATTCGGGAAACTTTGAGCCCATTTCCGTGGCATGCCGTCGGTAGTTTAGTCCGATGGCAAGAATCTGAATCGGATCCAAGGGGGCTAGAAGTTTTGCGACTTCAGCTTTTTTGCTAGTGGATTGGAAGCCACTGAACAGGTCGCCTTTCAAAAGAAGGGCAGTGCCGTCCACTTGAAGTTCAGAATGGGCGATCCGGCCTTGAGGATCGAGATGACGGATGATTTTCACGGATCAGGAGTTCGATGGGTGAGGTTGAAAAACGTGCACCGTAGAGGACTTGAACCTCTGACCTCCACCGTGTCAAGGTGGCGCTCTACCACTAAGCTAACGGTGCGGTAGTCGTAAAACCCTATCATGGGTCTTGGGTTTGGGGGAGATAGAAAATCCTGCCTATTGACGTCGACTTTTCGATTTTGGGCGGAGAAAGCGGGCTTGAAAAGAGATGTGGCGGGTCTCGGAAAGAATGAATTTTTTCAATTCCAGATCTATCCAGGCGATGGGGAATGTGGCGAAGGTGGACTCTGCGAGGTCGGCGGCCAGCGTTTCGATTAGTTTACGCTCTTTTTGGCGGGCGGTTTTTCGCAGGAGTTGGCTGAGATCGTAGTAGTTGACTGTGTGTTCGAGGTTGTCGGTCTGAGCAGCCTTTTTGAAGTCGGCAACAGGGAAAACGGCGATGCAGAGAATCTTTTGGGGTTTTGCTCGTTCCTTGGCAGGAACTCCGATGTGGCAGAGAAGTTCAAGATCAACGATCGAGAGGGTGGAAGTCATGACGATCGAGGTCGGCGGAGGAGGGCGAAGGCGAGAACGATGAGTTCTATGAGGGCGAAAGCTCCGACATAGAGTTGGCCGCCATTCCCGAAGCCGTAGCTGTGGAGGCCTTTGCCGAGTACAAAATTCACCCCGTACCAGGCCATGAGGATGGTTAGAAAACAGGCGATGGAGCCGACAGCGAGTCCGTATCCGCCCCACCACCCGCCGAGTCGGCCGTGGAGGAGAATGATGTAAGCCATAAGGGCGATCAGGGCCCAAGTTTCCTTGGGATCCCAGTCCCAGAAACGGCCCCAAGAGTAGTTGGCCCAAACGCCGCCCAGAATGACGCCTATGGCGAGGAGAAGAACACCGATTTGAAGGCATCGGTACAGGTGCAGAACCCAAGAGTTATCCGCAGAGGGGAGTGTTTGAGAGCGGATCGATCGGATTACAACAAAGTGGGCTAGGGCAGTCGCCAGGGCGAAGGCGCCATAACTGAGGGTGATGGTAAGAACGTGTACGGTAAGCCAGAAGTTGCTTCGAAGAACTGGGACGAGGGGGTTCAAAGAGGGATCGAGAACGGCAGGCTGAAGATCGGAAGCGATGAGGGAGAGGATAATGACAGGGGAGGCGGCGAGCAGATAGATGGTGGAGTGGTGACGGGCGGTGAAAATGACAGCGAATAGACCTGCCCCGAAAGCAACCCAGAGAATACTTTCGTACATGTTGGTGACAGGAGGTCGGCCTGCAATCCAGATACGAATGGCAAATCCGACGACGAGAAGAAAAAGCCCGACCCAAGCCAAGAGAGTACCAAGAGATAGAATGCGTGGATTTTTATTCTGGCCGACAGAAAGCAGGACAAAGGCTGAGAGAAGCCAAGCAATCCAAGACAGGCGGAAGGGATGAAATTTTAAATAGACGACTTCGATCTGGATCTTTGCGCGTGAAAAAGCCGAAGTGCTCTGTTTGTTGAGAAGTTCGGAGATGGAGATTGGCAGTTGGGGAGAGGACCACGGGGCGTTTTCAAGGGATGGTGTGGCGGGTGGAATGGCACGAAAGGCATCTCCCGAAATAAGGGAGGAGAAGAGGCGTAGGCGGAGGGAGACGGTTTGCGCGGCGGTGGCGAGGGGAGGAATCTCCGCTTGGGGGCCAGCGGCGCGGGCGGTTTCAGCTTCGCGGGTGAGTTCTGCGAGTTGAGGTTGGGTGACTAGGAGGCGTGGCGAGAAGTAGCGGGTAGAGGGCGTGAGATTTAGTATTTTCCGAAGGGCGGGATCTTCGACAAGGATGATGGGCTCATTTTCCCATCCTGCGGGTTTTTGCCAAAGCGAGAGGATGAGTTGCCGGGCACCGACTTTGCCAAGGTCAGGGAGAGAGATGGAGGTACGACCTGTGAGGGATGCGGTGATTTCTTGCGCAAAGGAGAGGAAGGGCTTGATCCTGCCCCGATGTTGAAGAACGAGAGTGTCGTAAGCGGAATCGTTTGTGGCTAACGATGCTGAGTCTTGGGAAACAGCCAGAACCGAGGTCAGGCTGAGGGTAAAAAAAAGTAGAGAGAGAAGTCGGTTCATGGGTCAGGTGCGTGGGGTGGGTTCCCTGCGAAGGTAGAACATAGAGAAGATGCCTGCGAGCATGAGAAGAGATCCGCTCCATTTCAAAAACCAGCCTGGATCATGAAGAACTTGCAGAGTGGTGCGATTGAGGTTTTGAGGATCCCAGCCTGCTTGAGAGAATTTATAGGAGAGACCTGTGATTTGCGGCAAGAGCCCTGGTGGATAGGTGGCGGGATGGTTCATTTCTAGCTGGGCGGGGATTTCGAGTTTCTTTTTCTCGTCGGTGAAGGTGACTGAGGCGAGGAAGTTGGCGGGCTCATCCGTTCCGGGGTCGCGAGGAACGTCAAAAGAGTCGAGACGGATGGAGAAGGGAAGATTTTGAAGCTCGAGTCCAAAGCCGATGCGTGAAGCGGCACCTGCGCTGGTCAGGACGGCGGAGGTGCCTGAGGCGATCCAGCGTGCAGGGCCGATCGTTCCGTCGGGGGAGCGGAGATGGGCGTGGAGGGCGGGGCGACCTGGTGTGGCCTCCTGTTTTTGGGAGGGAAGGGTGACTGTTTCGAGGCGTGCGTGAGGTTCGAATGAAACGAGGCGAACGGACCAGCCTTTCCAGCCAGGGGAGAAACTTTTTGAAAGTTGAACGGAGCCGCGGGTGGGTGGGGTGGAAGGCGATTCACCCAGAAATAGGAGGGAGTCAGGAGTGGGGCCCGGGGCAAGAGTGAGTCGGGCTGGGGTGGTGTCAGGCAGAGAGCCTTCGAGCATGACGAGGACAGCGGGGTTGATGGGTTGATCGCCTTCTGTAGCAGGTTGCCCGTCGCGCAGGATCATGTTGGGCCAGTATCGCGCCACGAGAATTTTTGTGCCTGAGAAGTCTTCGAGAGTTCGGTTGAGGAGGTCAGTCAATCGGTAGATTTCGCCTGATCCGTCGGGGCGCAGAATTTCGAGTTCAAGGGGGTCGCCCGAGTTCCTGGAGCCTAGGAAAAAGCGGAAACCGCTGGGAGTGCCTGTGGTGTTGTGGAGGATGGGTTGAGCAGGATCCCGTGCGAGAATCATTTGGGTCTCGCGGAATGTGGGTGTGACAGAAGGTTGGGAAGAGGAGGGAAGTTTGGGGAGAAATTCGACTGTGGCTTGGGGGCTTAGATTGGATCGGGAATCGGAGGGAGAGTTAAGAATGAGTGGTAGGCGAATGGGGTCAGAGCCGAATGGGCCTGTCAATTCGAGGGTGATGCCTGGGTTGGGGGAGGTGGGGTCGGGCTGAAGATGGGTCTGCTCCATGGAGCGGGGGGTGTAGCCGTCGATGACGAGTTGAACGTCCGAGCTGGGAAGGGGCAAGAGGCGAGGGCGGTCGGGTCGAGGGGTGCGAACTTCGGGATCAAACGGGGTAGAGAAAAGTTGGCCTGTGGAAGGGCTTTCGACAGTCAGGCGGGGGCGGTCGAGGAGAACTTGGTTGGCGGGTGGGGCACCGCGGGAAAGGTCGAGAGAACCCTCGAATCCGCGGGCACGACCCAAGAGGGCACCTGCAAGAAGAATGATAATGCCTGCGTGGGTGATCACGAATCCGATGTGGTGGCGTTGCCAAGGCCATCGGGTGAGAGTCGAGCAGATGAGGTTAAGGCAAAGAAGAATGAGCCAGAGGTTGAACCAGGGAGATCCGTAGACGTAAGCGCGGGCAACGCGGGAGCTGAACCCAGACTCGAGCAGAGTGGCTACAATACACACCCCTGTTAGGGTGATGAGGAGAAGCATGGCCAGATGGAGGGATCCAAGCGCGTAGATTGCCCGCATCATGGGAGAAAGAGAGCGGGGTGACTCACTCTTTTCGTTTGAAAAATCAGTCGCGGACATCTTTTGAGAATAGGAGGATCTGAGGGAAGAACAAGAGGGGCGGTTTTAGTCACAGGTTATTCTCCGAATCGAGTTTGGGGCCTTGAGAAGGGTTGGTCGGGGAATCCGGGAAAAGGGAGGATTGGATTATGAGATCTGTCGCTCTTTTGCTTTTGGGATGGATATCGGTCAGTTGGGCTGGGGATGAAATTCATCCTTTCCGAATGGGTAAAAAATTTGGATATGTTGATCCATCTGGCGCTGTATTGGTGGAGGCAAAATTAGATTGGGCTTGGCCATTTACGGAGGAGCGTGCCGGGGTGCGACAGGGAAGGAATTGGTATCTGATCAGCGCAACTTTTGAGCGAGTCAGTCAGCTTCGGTATGACTGGATTGGACCTTTTTGCGGAGGGCTTGCGCCTGCACGAGAGGGAAAGCTTTGGGGATTTATTGATCGAAACGGGGAGTGGATCGTAAAGCCTTACTATTCTGATGTGCGTCCTTTTCGGGGTGGAGTCGCTGCGGTGCAGTTGGGTGGGCAGCCTAGCTTAGTGGATAAGACGGATTTTTTTGAAGGAGTGGCGGGGGTGGATTTAGCTCCACCTGTGGGCGATCGAATGGCTCCAGCGGCAGTGGGTGGAAAGTGGGGAGTGATTAGTGATCTGGGAAACTTTATCGTCGAACCCAAATTTACGGATTTAGGAGATGCACAGGAGGGATTGATTCCAGCGAAATTGGAAACGTTATGGGGATATGTGGATACCAAGGGCGAATGGAAAATCACACCTCAATTTTTAAGTGCAAAAGGTTTCCGTAGGGGGTGGGCGAAGGTGAGTGCGGCAAATGGAAAAGACGGATGGGTGAATCTACAGGGAAAATTTGTGACGGTTCGTCCCGCAGGAGATCTTGTGACAGCCCACGCGCCCTAAGCGACTAAAGATTTATGGATTGCCCTTGTCGGGCAAAGGCGACAGGGATGCGGGATGCTTGTGCGGATTTCTGAAACTCCTTTTCCATGCTGGCGAGAGCCGAGTCTGAGTGGGTGGGGTCAAAGTGGGTGATCAAGAGACGGCGCGCGCGGGCGGCAACCGCTTCACGCAGGCACAGTTCCGGAGTTCCGTGTCCCCAACCGACTCTTTTCTGATGTTCTTCTGTTGAATATTGACCGTCACAGATCAGAAGATCTGTATTTTGTGCGATAGGGATAAGTGGGCTAGGGGAAGAGGACGGGGGTTCATTGTCTGTGGCAAAAACAAACGAGGATTTTTTCTCTGAAGACGAGCTCTCCACTCGGTAGGCAAGGCATCCGCCAGGGTGGGAGACGGCAACGGCTTGGATGAGGAGGGAGTCTGATCCAGAGGAAAGTTTGAGGGGGTGGTCGGGTTGGATTTCGTGAAATGTGATCTGGGCGCGCAGTTGGGGAAATCCGGCGGGAAAGAAGGGTTCACTTTGTTGGGCGTGTAGGGAGCGTTCGATCAGGTTGCCGGCGTGAGCCCCCGGAAGGCGTGGGGAATAGATGGTGATGTCGATTCCGTCATGAAATGCGGGAGCAAAAAATGGAAACCCTTGAATGTGATCCCAGTGGGAGTGGGTGAAAAGAAAGGTGAAGGAGCGGCGACTTTGGGCGGCCCAGTCAAGTCCTGCTTGCCGGAGGCCTGATCCTGCGTCAAGCACAAGGAGGTTATCTTTTCCCCATTCGAGGCTGAGGCAGGTGGTATCGCCACCGAACTCTTGCGTTGGAATCGATGGAGTGGAAGGAGTGGGGATGCTTCCTCGGGTGCCCCAGAAACGTAGTTTCATCTGCCTCCTTTCTGGACGGGAAGGTGACACGCGAGAAGCAGGATATTTTTATTTCCGACTCTTCGGCGTTCGATCCGTTGAAATCCATTTTGCATCATTAAGGTGCCCCACCCCCCCATTCCTAACTCCCCCGCTTTACGACTGGCACCATGTTCCGAATCAAAAACTTTGCCATGATCCGAGATCTCAAAAATAAGTTCTTCCTTGGAAAGCCGGATTTCCAAGTGGACGGGGCCGGGGCGGCTTCCATAGGAGTGCAGGTGAATGTTGGCGAGTGCCTCATCGACCCCACTAAGAATTTTTCCAGCATCGAGGTGGTTGAAGCCCGAGTAGAGGGCCCATTGTTCTGCCAGATTGCGCATGCCATGTAACCGAGGCGGCGCAAGTTCAATATCGATCAAGGATTCGGGCG